>ERZ773202.348-NODE-348-length-44434-cov-30.921652_pt1 | contig 44434 bp, 35 predicted proteins | sample MGYA00580998_ERZ773202 | MGnify/ENA primary metagenome ERZ773202 (study PRJEB29015, sample SAMEA2737803) | human gut metagenome | biome: human gut; feature: human-associated habitat; material: faeces | place: China | collected 2012 ...
TCACTTGCCAGTCTCTTATATGTTGATTACGTGTTACTTGTAGCAATAATTTTGCATCAACTGCTGTTTACAAATCCAGTATTTCCAACACTTCCACGCAAAATACCATCCATATTTCCGGTTAAGGTAACTTACAAGACTTCTACAAAGAAGAGTGCTAAGGCAAAGACAAAGAAACTTACTTACACACTGAAAGTTGCTAAGGTAGGCGTTGCTTTATCTGGAGATTCAGTAGTAGCTATTGGAAGCACAACTAAGTTAACAAATACTAAGAAAAATTCTTCAAGAGCTAAGATCACTTACACATCCAGTGATGATACCATTGCAAAAGTAGATGCTGCAACAGGTGTTGTTACAGGTGTTAAGGCTGGTAAGGTAACAATCAAAGCTAAGATTACCGTTGGTAAGGATTCAGCTGAAACTACTAAGGATGTAGAAGTAAAGAACTATGTTCTTAAGAGTGTAGCACAGAACAAGACAAATGAGCTTGTTGCAACTATCGATGGTGCTACAAAGAATATTAAGGCTTCTGAGGTAACTATCAAAACTCCTGACAATGTAGTTCTTCCTGTTAAGTCTGTTTCTGTAGATGATAAGGATGCTACAAAGGTTACTCTTACAACATTCTCAGAGATGAAAGATGGTAAAGAGTATACAGTCACATTAGATGGAACAACTGTAAACTTTGTTGCTACTGACAACAAGGTTGCTTCTATCAATGTTAATAACCTTACTATTCCAGCAAAAACTGAAACAGAGATTAAGTTAGTTGCAAAGGATGCTAACGGAGTAATCTTAAAAGAGCTTCCTTACGGAACACCTGATGTAAACTATGATTTCTCACTTACAACAGCAAACGGATATGTAAATGGTTCTAAACTTTACTTAAATAAAGTTGGTGACACTGCAACAGCAGAGATTACATATAAGACAAACAAGTATACAGCAGATGGTAAGCCAGATGGAAATATTGGACCAAATAAGGTTACAATTACAGCTGCTGATCAGGCTACTGTAAGTTCTTTCAAGGTAAGAATTGGAGAAAACAATAAGAAATACAGCACTTTAAAGGACAACGATAAGATTGCTGTAGATGAGACAAAGGCTACATGGGCATATTTTGAGATTAAGGATACAAACGGAAAAGAAATCTCTAATTACAATGATTACACTGTTGAGTCCAGTGACAAGGGCACATTAATGATTGCTGGAAATACAATGGGATCAAATCATCAGGTTCAGCTTATTCCGGCAAAAGAAGGAACTGCTTATATCTTTATTAAGAAAGATGACAAGATTGTTGCTTCTGTACCAGTAACCGTTGTTGCAGCTAGAAAAGTCGTTACAATGAGCGCTGATAAGACTAGCGTAATTGTATCTAATGCATCTGGCGCAAATGCTGAGGTCGTTACATTTACAACAAAGGATCAGTATGGAAATGAATTTGCTTTTGATCCAAAAGATGGAAGAGTTTCAGCAAGCTGTGAAGGAGCTCCAGATGGTGTTACAAAGAGCTCTGTTACTACACCTACTCCTACTCAGACTGGCAGCAAGGTAAAAGCTACATTTGTTGGTAGCAATTATTCTACAAAGGGAACATACACATTTAAATTCACATTCGTGAAAGACGACAAAGAAGTATGTGCTCAGATTGTTACTGTTAATGTACAGACACCTGGTGTAGCTGGGGATTCTATCTCTTATAATCTGAACATTAATAATTCAACAGGCGCTGCACAGACAGAAGAAGATGCGGTTGTAAATGCTGATAATATGACAGCTCGTCATTTTGATATTTCTGTGTCTGAATTATTGAAAGGCGTTGAAGCCCAGAAATTAAGTTCTACTAGTGTTTTAGATGATTTGACAGCTACAGAAAGTGCTGATGGAAAAGTAGCAAGTAAGGTTCAGGGTATTTATTATACTGTAAAGAATGCAAAGGGAGAAGTTGTATATAATGATGTTCCTGGTGCAACTGCTAAAACAGGAACAGCATTTTCCGCTACAGCTGGTCAGTTAAAAGTTGATGTAGTAAAAACGAATGGCACATTTGGAAGTCCTGCAAAGGATGTTTATGAAAAACTTGCTGATGGAACCTATACAGTTACTGCTACTGTTGTAGTTACTCCAAAGCATGTCAGTGGTGTTACTGTAACGGATACAAAGACTGTAGTTACAAAGTCATTTGTTATTAAAGATTCTTCTAATGATGCAATCACTGATATGAAGTTAAAAGAGTCTAGTGCTTCTGTAACAACTGGTACTGCTATTTCTGCTGCACTTGCTTCACAAATTCAGTTCTCTTATGATGGAGTTAAGTATGGTGCAGATGGGGATCAGTCAGCTAATATCGTTGCGGTAGAAGGATATTCAAACACAACTGGTATTGTAACCCCAATAGGTTCTTACGGTAAAGTTAATAAAGATAACATGAATACTCCTTTAGCAGCAGGAGCAACAGTTGATGTAACAAAAGTTACTGTTAGAGTTGCATTCCACGATGCGAGTGGAAATGTTAAGGGTTGGGTTGATAAAGAAGTCAATGTATCACTTACTCTTACAGGAAAGTAATTAAATAATTACTGGTTCAAAATTCAACCCCCAGACGGTTTTCGTCTGGGGGTATTTTAGTTTATAAAAAACAACAACTCCGAGAAATCTAAGTTTCCCGGAGTTGTTTTGTTTACAGTTTAATATTTTCTTTAAAGAAAACGAATCTGTATAAGGTTCCTGTTATCAGATTTCAAATTACTGAATAGTAATTACAGTATTTGGTAAATCTACCTCAACATCTGTATAAACATTTGTGTCAGGAACCTGAACCTTTACAACCAGTTTTGTAACTGTAAAGTTATTCTGACGAGCAATTGTCTCGTTTGTAATATCTACATTTACCTTACCAGGTACATTGTTAATTGTTCCTTCAACCTTGACAATATTGCTAGCTAATGCAGAACTATTAATCTTGTAACCATTATAATCTACTTCCTGAATAGCCTTTTCAAGAGCCTGTATTACAGTTGCAGGAGCACCAAACTGTAATACATTTGATGAAGAATACTCAGGAGTGAAAGTAACAGATGCTTTACCCTGATTATCGGAGATTACGAAGTTAGAAGTATATACCTTTCCGTTATATCTTGCAATTACTGTATAAGATCCAGCACCAAGACTTTTTGTCTTATAGGCACCACCTGAAACTACACTAATGTTCAAATCCTTACCAGTTACAGAACTAAGAGAAGATGTAGCAGTAACACCATCAACGTTAATTGCGGCATTTGTTTTTACTGTTCCTGTAACAGGTGCAGCTTCATTACCTTCATAACCAAAGATAACCGTTCCATCGGCTTTTTTAACTGTGTAAATTACACCAGAATTTACAACTGTTTTATCAACGCCGCCAGCAACACCAATCAGGCTAGCTTTAATGTCAGCTTGATCTGAAGTCTTATCAAGATTTCCTTCTTTAACAGTAGTATCTACAGTTTCATTATCAAAGCTTACTCGGTAGCTGTCAATTTTAGAAATATCATTTTTATCCGTTGGCTCTGAAACAACAATGGTAAGTACCTGGGATACTGGATTTTTTCCATCTTTCCAATACTGGATGTAGTAATTATAAGTACCAATCTTAGCAGAAGCAACATTAACGGTTACTTTGTTACCAGTTGCACTAATAGAAGCAAGTTTCTCGCCGTTTGAGGAATCTTTATACTCAGGCTGGATATAGTCAGTACCTAATGTCCAGTCATCGCCATACTGATCCTTTAATGTTGCTTTAACTGTTCTTGTTGTGTTTGCTGTATTAGAGATTGTAAGGTAGTTCTTATCTAATGTGATAGAAGCAACTTCTCTCTTAGCAACAACATCGATAGCTACAGATCCAACAATCTTGTTGTCTCTGTCTTTAAATAACAAATAAGCAGTACCGACTTTAACACCCTTAAGAACTACGGATCTTGTCTTATTGCTATCTACAGTGATTGTGTTACTGTCAAGCATCAGAACGCTCTTGTCAGAAGATTCAACAGTATATTTGTTATATACAGAATCGGAAACTTCTTTTCCATCAGCATCTTTGATCTTAAAGTATGCTGTTGTACGAGTTGTATCTTCTACAGCAATCTTGTTTGAATCCTTAGCCTTGTCAAATGACTTACCTGCTTTATCAATCTTTACAGCAAATTCGCTGACTGCAGACTGATCTACTGCTGTAATGGTTACTTTCTGTGCAGCGATATTATCAACTGGCTTACCATCTTTGTCATATTTTCCAGACTTGTATGAGATTTCTGCAACTGCAGTATCTCCAGCCTTGTTCAGATAAAGGTTGCTTCCACTTGTGTAACCATTTCCATTTGTATTGATGGTAAATGTATAAGAAGAATCAGCCTTTCCGTAAGGAAGTTCTTTGACAATTACACCATTAGCATCCTTGGAAACTAATTTAATTTCCTTTTCTGTAGCATATGGAATTGTCAGTGGATCAACTGAAATAGATGCAACCTTTCCATCAGTAGCCTTGAAAGACTTTGTAATACCATCAAGTGTTACATCATAATCAGCAGCATCGCTGAGGTCAGCGAACATAGTCAGGGTAACTTTTGTTGTGTTCTTGGAATCAACAGCAATCTTTGATACCGGGTACTTAACATTTGTCTTAGGATTTACTACTGTAAAATCAGTTGCCTTAAGAGCTTTTGTATCTCCCGCAACATCTACAGTAAGCTCTCTAAGTTTTGACTGTGTTACACTGTTAAGGATAAATTTCTTTACTTCTACTTCCTGAGTAGCTGTAGCTGTATCCTTACCAATTGTAAGTGTAGCTTTGATTGTAGCCTTACCAGCCTTAACACCCTTTACAGTTCCGTCTTCAGAAACTGTTGCGATTGTTTCATCACTGGATGTGTAAGTGATCTTAGCTCTTGATGAAGCCTTCTTAGTTGTTGTTAACTTAGTTGTGCTTCCAACTGCTACTGCTGAATCTCCAGATAAAGCAACGCTTGCCTTAGCAACTTTCATTGTGTAAGTAAGTTTCTTTGTCTTTGTTTTAGCACTCTTCTTTGTAGAAGTCTTGTAAGTTACCTTAACCGGAAATATGCATGGTATTTTCCGCGGAAGTATTGGAAATAGCGGATTTATAAACAGAGTTTGGGGCAAAATCACTTCTACAAGTAACACGCAAGCAACATACAAGAAGCGATTAAATCTGATTTATGGCTTCGACCAGCGCAGGTACATCCAGATGCGTGTAAATCCGTTCCGTCAGGGACATAGCGCCGGAATGACCGACAATTTTTTTGATGGTAGTCTGATCGACATGTGCTTCGGCGAGCAGGGAAATCGTGGTGTGCCGGCAGCAGTGAGGTGTATGATCGATGTGCAGACGAAACATCAGAGGCTGGAAAACATTGTGGTAATACATATAATAGGTAAAATGCTGGCTGTCCAGAGTATGGATGAGATATTCACAATCAGAACAGTCATGAAGCCAGCGCTGGTAAAAGGGGAGTACTTTGTCAGCAATCGGAACTTTTCGAATGCCGTTTTCGGTTTTGCTGTCAATGACATCAAAATATTGTTCGGACAGATGAACATTTTCTTTTTTCAGATCCAAAAGCTCTGAGACACGGACACCATTGTATATCAGCATGAGGACTGTCTGGCAATAGGGATCGTTTTTGTGTTTCCACAGGAGAGCAATTTCAGAAGTGGAAAAACAGCTTCGTATGTTTTTATTAGGATTCCGGTCTTTGTATTTCGAGATATTTACATAGGCAGAATAATCTTTTGAGACAATTTCGTGCTTCATGGCATAAGAATAGAGCTGGTTAAAAAGAACACGAATTTTTTTCAGGGTAGGATAGTTCTTGCCGCTGTGATCAATCACCTGCTGTAAATCATTGAGTCTCAAATTGTGAAATGGCATATCAGCAATGTTTTCACAAGTGGCAAATGCCGCCCGATAGCCTTTGATGTTGGAGTGGGAGATGGTAGGAAACTTTTCTTCGGACCATCGGAGATAAATTTCCCGGAAGGTTAATTTCAGAGTTTCCCCATCGATGGGATAATTGTTGTAACGTGCCAGAATCTGCAGAGCTTCTGACCGGGTAGGAGCGTAGCCCAGAATCTGATAGTGCTGGATGCGCTTTCCAGTGATGTCATTGATGTGCCAGCCCGTAGTGATGCGTGCTGCGTAGGGTCTTCTTCTGTTGCCGGAGAGTTTTACGACTCCGCCGTATCCGTTTGGTAATCTCATTTTTCTTCCTTTCGTGTGTAAAAATTTATATTATCGTGTCAATCATACACATTTATTTGTAAAATTTTTAAGTATCACACAAGTAACAAAAAAGAGTTTTTACCTATTACATATATTTTACGTGTTGAAAAAACGAAGGTTTAGAGGTATTATATTCTAGAAAAATTGTTTACTAAGGAGAGAAAACTTTGAGTGAGAATGGATATCGAAATTTAAAAAAGACGAATAAGCTGATGATTCCCGTCATTTTGATGATGGGGGTTGTGCCATTGCTTGTACATATGTATTCCTATAATTCAAATCTGTCGCAGTTTGAATGGTTTCCGGCCAATTCAGATACACAGACAGATTTCTTTTTTGCATGGAAGATGATTGCGATTATAATCATTGGAGTGGTGATGGCTGCAATTCTGTTGTATCGGCATTATGTGAAGAAAGAGACCCTGCAGTTTGAAAATTCTTTTTATTTTCTGCTGGTATATGGACTTTTTGTTCTGATGTCAGCACTTTTTTCAAAGCATAAGCATTGGGTATCTGGCGGAACTTATGAACTTTTTGAGTCTGTATGGGTAGTTTTTGCGTATATGCTGCTGTGTTATTATGTATATAATTTTGTGAATGAAGAAAAACATGTGGAATTCATTTTGAAAATTTCGGGCATTGGCATGGCTATTGTTACAGTGATCGGCGTATTTCAGTATTTTGGACTGGACTTCTTTCAGTCAAATTTTGGAAAACATTTAATTACAAATCCTGGATGGTGGAAGAATTTAAAAGAGCTGACATTTAATTTTGCACCGAAAACTTCTTATACGACATTATACAATCCGAACTTTTTATCGTTTTATTTTGGTATGCTCATTGTGCTGGCGGTATGCCTGTTTATTGCGTCAAAAAAGATATGGCATCGGATAGTGCTGGCAGTAGCGGTAGTATGCTGTGCCATCTGCTTGAAAGGAAGCGGCAGTGCGAGTGGATGGATGGCTCTTGCATTGGCAGCAGTGGTACTTATACTTGTGCTTTTGAGCCGGAAGAAAAAACTGTTTGTTGTTGGTGCTGTTGTAGTGGTAATTGGGATTATAGCAGCAATCGTACTTGGAAATACCACCTCAGCAGGTGAAAATATAAAAAATACAATTGTTGGTACATACCGGATGAGTGACAGATGGGCTCTGAATGGAGTAGAAACCAATACAGATGATGTTGTGCTTGACATTCACGGGAATAAACTGAGTGTTTCTTATACCGTGGGAGAGGATGGAACAACACAGATCAGTTGCAAAGATTCGGATGGAAATGAGTTAAGTCAGACGATAGTGGATGCAGATAACCAGGTGACAACGATGGATGACAGCCGTTTTTCTGGGGTACAGCTGCAACCGGTATCTTTTGGAGATAGCTTGCCCGGAATTTGTGCAACGATTGATGGTGTGCAGTGGAACTTCATAAATACCGATGAGAATGGATATGAGTATCTGAATCCAGCGGGAAAGCTGGTAAAATTTGAAAACCCAAAATGTGCAACCGTATTCTTAGATGATGCAATGAGTGGAAGAGGACATATCTGGAATAAAACAATTCCGCTTCTGGGAAGGCATGCTTTTATGGGGAGCGGGGCAAATACTTATCTGTTTGAAGTGCCACAGGAAGATTATATCAGCCAGAACTATGTTTACGGTGCAAACAGCTATGACGTAAAAGCTCATTGCTGGTATTTACAACAGTGGGTGGAAACCGGATTGCTCGGTACTCTGGCACTTCTGGTATTTCTGTTCTGGTATCTGGTACAGTCGGTACGAATTTACCGCAGAGTCGATCTACACGAGAGTATCAGCTGGGTTGGATTTGGATTATTTGCAGCAGTGCTGGTATATATGTTTGCAGGTATTGCAAATGATTCCAATGTATGTACCGCTCCGGTATTCTGGGGCATGCTTGGTCTGGGACTTGCAGTGAACCGGATGCTGGTTAAGAAAGAAAATCTTTTCGCAAAGGAACCGGTTTCTGAGAAAAATGATGTTGTCGTGGAACAGAACGACCTTAAAACGGAAAAAGCAGTGACAACAGAAACTTCTGCAAAGAAGCAGTCCGTAAAGAAACAGTCAAGAAAACAGAGAAAATCAGTCAAGTCATGAAAATGAGCACATTATAGGGAGTAAGTTTGGCATGCAACAAATGAAAAACCGGTTTCGGGGGGAAACGGCAAAATATATACGAATCGTATTGTTGGTAATTTACGATATATTGGCAATCTTTCTGGCAGAAATTCTTTCTATCTGGACACGTTTTGATTTCAGTTTAAAGAGTGAGCAGGGAATTCCTTTTTTAGAGACAGCATTGCAATATTTCTGGGTAAATATGATTGTAACCATCGTGATATTTTTTATTATGCATCTGTATAATAGTCTGTGGGAATATGCGAGCGTACAGGAACTATTAAATGTAGTGATTGCGTGTCTGCTCAGTGCTGCAATACAGAGTCTGGGGATGCATATGTTCCAATGGAACATGCCGCGTTCTTATTATATTTTGTATTTTTTCTTTTTGCTGGCTCTGGTGTCCGGAAGCCGCTTTGTATACCGGGGACTACGTATCATACGACACAGTTATCTGGGAGACGCATCCAGACATGCCATTGCTACCATGGTGATTGGAGCAGGAGACAGTGCGAATTTCCTGATAAAAAATATGGAGAACAGTCCGCTGATCCGCAATCGTGTGGTCTGCGTGATTGATGCAGACAAGAATAAGATAGGAAGCACCATTCTGGGAGCTCCGATTGTGGGAAATGACAGCAAAATTCCATGGGCAGCAGAAAAATACGAAGTGCAGGAAATCTTTATTGCCATCCCGAATCTGCCGGGAGATCGAAAGAAAAAGATCCTGGAATTGTGTAAAAACACGGGATGTAAAATTAAAATTTTGCCTAGTATGGCGCAGATTGTGAATGACGAAGTAAGCGTCTCAAATTTCCGTGAGGTGGAAATCGAAGATTTACTGGGACGGGAACCAGTGAAAACAAATCTGGATGAGGTTATGGGATACATTGCGGGAAAGGCTGTACTTGTAACCGGTGGCGGTGGTTCCATCGGAAGTGAACTCTGCCGCCAGATCGCGGCGCATCATCCTTCGCAGCTGGTGATATTTGATATTTATGAAAATACCACGTATGACCTTCAACAGGAGTTAAGAAAGAAATTTCCGAATCTGAATCTGGTTGTGCTGATTGGATCTGTGAGAAATACCCATCGTGTGGATACCGTATTTTCGGATTATAAACCGGCGATTGTTTTTCATGCAGCTGCACATAAGCATGTGCCACTCATGGAGGACAGTCCGAATGAGGCAATCAAAAACAATGTATTCGGTACTTATAATGTGGCTATGGCAGCAGGAAGAAACGGAACGGAGCGCATGGTATTGATTTCTACGGATAAAGCCGTAAATCCGACCAATATCATGGGAGCATCCAAACGTATCTGTGAGATGATTATTCAGGGAATGCAGCATCGTTTTCCGAAAACCAATTATGTAGCGGTTCGCTTCGGAAATGTACTGGGAAGTAACGGAAGTGTGATTCCTCTTTTCAAAAAGCAGATCGCAGAGGGCGGACCGGTTACCGTTACCGATAAAAATATTATTCGTTATTTTATGACGATTCCGGAAGCAGTATCGCTTGTCTTACAGGCAGGTGCTTACGCAAAGGGCGGAGAAATCTTTGTGCTGGATATGGGAGAGCCGGTAAAGATCGATGATATGGCAAGAAATCTGATTAAGTTATCCGGATTTGAACCGGATGTGGATATCCCGATTGTGTACACAGGGCTTCGACCGGGGGAAAAGATGTTTGAAGAGTGTCTGAAAGAAGAGGAAGGACTTCAGAAAACGGAGAATAATCTGATTTTTATCGGAAAACCGATTGAATTTGACAGGGAAGAGTTTTTTGAACATTTGAAAGATCTGAAGAAGACGGCATATGAAGATGATCCACAGATGAAGCTGGTGGTGAAACGGTTAGTGCCTTCGTATCAGGTGGAGAAAAGCAAATAACCAGTAAGAAAAGTGAACAAGGAAGATTGAGCGTTCCGCTGGTGCAGAAAGGAACATTCTGGCGTGGAAGCTTTGCGGAAAGTGAGCAGGCAGAGATGTTGGAAATACGTGATATGATGGGGTAAATAATTAATGAGATCACATTCTTGACATACAAGAAGCAAATTCATATAATAATAGTACAAAAACAGATTAGTTTGTCTGGGTGAGCTGACACCATAAAAATCTGACATTTTAGCCAGTTCATAGGCTGGCAGGTTGGGGAGCAACAGAAAAACTCCACAGTTAGGTCGCATATAGAGAGGCGGACGGTTGGCAGACAACAGAAAAATCAGCATCAAAAGATAAAGAAAGGTTGTCCAAAAAGGGCAACCTTTTTGAAGTTAATGGGGGAATATGGCAAAATGCAATAAGAGAATCAGAGTGTTCAAAAACTTAGGGTAAGTAATGGAATTTATGAGATGATTTTAGTTAGCGAGTCGATTCAAAGATGAAGTGAATACTTTGTTTTCGACATTAGAACTGAAACTGGCGAGAAATTCACCAATTACACTTCCACGTATGTTTGTAGGTCCAGGAAAACGTGGAAGTCATAACCCAAAAAGACGAGGAGGAGCCAGTAAGATTGTCTCCGTGATGAAATCGAATGAAAATGGTATGTATAGTCTTGGATGTATCAGAATGGGGACGCCTTTCAAGAAAGAGATAAAAAGCACACGAAAGTGCTGGAAAGTTTAGGGAATGAAAAAGGATTTGGCGTCTGGAGACATACAGTAATCATTACATGGACAGAGGACAGGCTTGTGGCAGAGGTTATGTTATATGGAACCTCTAGTCCTATGCTTGTAATTCTGGCACAGGAGAATTGCCGTGACTTTGGAATCATGGATGGATATGTGTGTGATTGGGAAAATCATAGAGAGATGCGATTTACACAATTTATTGATGTCAGAGGAGAAGATATTTTTGAAAAATCTGTATATATATGATATAATAAACTAGTTTATGAGACGAAGTGTTCAATACAGTTAGAAAAGAGGAAAACAAATGTTTGACTTCACAAAAGAAAGAGAAGCATTTGAAAATAAAGTATGGCTCAGTTCCCCCACCATGCATGGACCGGAATTGGAATACATAAAAGAAGCCTATGAAACCAACTGGATGTCAACGGTTGGTGCAAATATCAATGAAGTGGAGCGATTAGCCAGTGAAAAGGTAGGATGTAAATATGCAGTCGCTTTATCAGCAGGAACTGCAGCACTTCATATGGCAGTGAAGCTGGCTGGGATGGATGCGTATGGCATGCCGGACGTGGGACATGGCACATTAGAAGGCAAGAAAGTATTTTGTTCGGATATGACTTTTGATGCAACGGTCAATCCGGTCGTTTATGAAGGTGGAGTTCCGGTATTTATCGATACGGAATATGATACTTGGAACATGGACCCGGTAGCCTTGGAGAAAGCATTTGCGATGTATCCGGAGGTAAAAGTGGTTGTCACAGCGCATCTGTATGGCACACCGGGAAAAGTCGATGAAATCAGGAAAGTATGTGATGCGCACGGTGCAATACTGATCGAAGATGCGGCGGAATCACTTGGTGCAACTTATAAAGGCAAACAGACCGGTCAGTTTGGAACGTATAATGCCATCTCGTTTAACGGAAATAAGATCATAACCGGTTCCGCAGGAGGAATGTTTCTTACGGATGGTGAAGAAGCGGCAAAGAAAGTGCGGAAATGGTCTACACAATCGAGAGAGAATGCACCGTGGTATCAGCATGAGGAATTGGGCTACAATTATCGTATGAGCAATGTGATCGCAGGTGTTGTAAGGGGGCAGTTCCCTTATCTGGAAGAGCATATTGCACAGAAGAAAGCAATTTATGAACGATATAAAGACGGGCTGAAGGAACTTCCGGTACATATGAATCCATATGATGCGACCAACAGCGAACCGAATTTCTGGTTAAGCTGTATGATCATCGAGCCAAGGGCTATGTGTAAGCAAGTCCGCGGCGGACTAGAAGCACTCTATATCGGTGAGGCAGGAAAGAGCTGTCCGACAGAAATTCTGGATGCGATCGCAAGTATCAATGCGGAAGGACGCCCAATCTGGAAACCGATGCACATGCAGCCGATTTATCGTATGAATGCATTTGTTACAAGAGAAGGTAACGGGAGAGCGAAAACCAATGCGTACATCAGTGGGGGATCGCTTGGAAAAGATGGGAAGCCGCTTGATGTGGGAATGGATATCTTTCATCGCGGATTGTGTCTGCCGAGTGATAATAAAATGACGGCGGAGCAGCAGGATCGAATTATAGAAGTAATTAAAGAATGTTTTGCATAGGTAGGAGTTTGCGATGCAACATAAACAGGGATTTTATGAAAAATATGTAAAACGATTGGTAGACATTGTGTGTTCATTGGTTGTTCTGGCAATATTCTGGTGGTTGTACATAATTCTGGCAATCCTGGTTCGTGTAAAATTGGGATCTCCGGTGCTATTTAAACAACAAAGACCGGGAAAAAATGAAAAAATTTTCAATATGTATAAATTCCGGACTATGACGGATGCAAGAGATGATAATGGAGAATTGTTGCCTGATGAAGTTCGATTAACAAAGTTTGGAAAAGCGCTTCGGGCAACCTCGTTGGATGAATTGCCGGAGATTTTTAATATTCTGAAAGGTGATATGAGCCTTATCGGTCCGAGACCATTATTGGTACAGTATTTGCCGAGATATAATGAAGAACAACATCACAGGCATGATGTAAGACCGGGGCTTACCGGATATGCGCAGGCGCATGGGAGAAATGCGGTATCATGGGAAGAAAAGTTTGACATGGATGTGTGGTATGTGAATCATGTATCGATGAAAACGGATATTAAAGTTGTTTTGGACACAGTAAAAACTGTAGTGAAAAGAGAAGGAATTTCATCGGATACATCGGTAACGATGGAAGAATTTATGGGAAGCAAGTAGTGGTTGGAGATAGCAATGAAGAATTTGTATATTATCGGATCCGGCGGTTTTGGCCGAGAGGTTGCATGGTGCGTTGAGAGAATCAATGATGTGACACCGACATGGAACCTTAAAGGTTTTATTGATGATAATGAAACAAAGTGGAAAACAAAAGAGGATGGGTATATTGTACTTGGTGATTGTGAGTATCTGAAACAGCAGGAAAATGCTTATGCAGTTTGCGCGGTTGGAAATGCTAAAGTACGCAAGCAAATAATTGAAAAATTATCAAATAGTGGCGTGCGATTTGCAACAATTGTAGATCCATCTGTCATCTTATCAAAGAGAGTTTCAATTGGCGAGGGAACTATTATATGTGCAGGTACAATTGCTACAGTAGATATCAGTATTGGAAAGCATGTGATTATTAATTTGGACTGTACATTGGGACATGATGATGTGATTGAAGATTTTGTGACAATTTATCCAAGTGTGAATGTTTCGGGAAATGTGATAGTTGGGGAGTGCTGTGAACTTGGTACCGGGATGCAGATTATTCAAGGGAAAACAATAGTTCCAAATACAATTATAGGCGCAGGTGCTGTTGTAGTGAAAAATATAGATGAAAGAGGGACTTATGTTGGATGCCCTGTAAAGAAGATAGGTTGATAAAAATGAATGTTTTATTTCTTACGTTATTAGATTTTGATTCAATAGAGGAACATAATATTTATACAGATTTGTTGCGAGAATTTGTAAAGCATGATCATAAAATTTATGCAATTTCACCTGTTGAAAAAAGAAAAAATCAAGATACAAAACTTATAAAAAACAAAAATGTAACAATTTTGAAATTAAAAATTGGAAATGTACAAAAAACAAATGTCTTAGAAAAAGGAATTTCTACTTTAAAAATAGAACCACAATTCATAAGTGGAATAAAAAAGTATTTTTCAGACATAAAATTTGATTTGGTTCTTTATTCTACACCTCCTATAACCTTTTGTAATGCAATAGAATATGTAAAAAAAAGAGATGGGGCAAAAAGTTATTTGTTGCTTAAAGACATTTTTCCACAAAATGCTGTAGACATTGGAATGTTGAGTAAATCAGGTTGGAAAGGCATTATATATAAATATTTTAGAAAAAAAGAAAAAAGATTGTATCAAATATCTGATCACATAGGATGCATGAGTCAGGCTAATGTTGATTATGTGTTGAAACATAATCCAAATATTGCGTCTGAAAGAGTTGAGATATGTCCTAATAGTGTGGAAGTAATAGATAAAAGCGTTGACCAGAAAACTAAAATAAAGATAAGAAATAAATATGGGATACCATTAAATAAAATGATTTTTGTTTATGGTGGAAACTTAGGCAAACCACAGGGAATTGATTTTCTAATAGAGTGTTTGAAATGCCAGGTGAGAAATAAAAACGTTTTCTTTTTGATTGTAGGGGACGGGACAGAATATAGAAAAATTCAAGAATATATAAATGTGGACAAACCTTGCAATGTTAAGCTCATGAAAAGGATACCTAAGGAAGATTATGACACAATGGTAGCGGCGTGTGATGTGGGTATGATTTTTTTGGATCATCGTTTTACAATTCCGAATTTTCCTAGTCGATTGTTAAGTTATATGCAAGCGAAGATTCCTGTACTTGCGTGCACTGATTCAAACACGGATGTTGGAAAAACTATTATGGATGGTGAGTTTGGGTGGTGGTGTGAAAGCAATGATGTTCACACGGTTGAAAAATTTTTTGATTGTGATTTTAAAACGATTAATATGAAAGATAAGGAGTTTGAATATTTATTAAAATATTACTCTGTGGAAAAATCATATTATATTATTATGGATTCAATAACAATGAAAGATGAGTAGGATGCAGAAGATGAGATTAGAACATTACATGAAAGAGAGAATGCTGGCGAAAAATGATAAATGTATATTGGGTTATCAAAAAGGATGTTTAATTGTCAGAGATTCGCAAAATAAAAAAATAATAAAGACAAATAGGATTCATAATCGTATAAAATCAGTAAAGTGGTTCGAACGTTTATTGAGATATGAACCTCGTATTGCGATTAGTGTGGATGATATGGTTTTTTGGTATACAGATCATGGAGCAATATATGAATATAGAATAGAAGAAAATATAGTAAAAAAAATTCGTTCTTTTTCAAAAGGCATGAATAATCCACTTTCATTTTGTGTTAGAAGAGATAATGATGGAAGGGTAAAAGAGGTTGTTTATGGTGAATACATTTGGAATACTGAAAAAGGGAAAGTCTCAATTTTTAGATACGATTTTAAAGGTTGGAAAGAAGTTTATTCCTTTCCAGAAAAAACAATTACGCATATTCACAATATAATATATGATTCATATAAAAATAGATATATTGTTATGACGGGAGATGATGATTCGGAATCTGCTATATGGGATATAGATGAAGAATTCAAAGAAATTCACAAAATTGTAGGAGGAAGCCAGAAATATAGAGCTTGTATGGCGTTGCCAAATTCGGATGGTATCTATTATGCTACAGATACACCCTTAGAAGAAAATAGGTTATATTTTTATGACTATAAAAATGGCTTAAAAGAAATATGTTCAATGCCAGGACCTTGTATATATGGACGTGTGTACAATAATATTTTATATTTGGCTACTTCAGTAGAGGGAAATCCAGCATTGGGAAAGTGGAGATATAGAATGTCGAATAAACTGGGTAAAGGTGTTAGAGATAGAAAAGTACATATTTTTAGTTGCGATATCTACGGTAATGTGCAAGAAATTGGTTATATGATAAAAGATAAATTACCAATGTGGTTATTTCAATTTGGAAATGCACTATTTCCAGAAAGCACAGAGGGAATTTTTGTTTGTCCACAAAGTTGCAAGGAGAAAGGAACATTAAAGGTTATTGAAGTTTAAGGAGAAAAAAATGTACAGTTTTGAAAAAGTTGAGTATGTAGGAATAGATACAAAAGAATTTTACGAGTTTGACAATAAAAGTATTTTTACTACGATACCGTGGATGGATTTTATTATTGAAGATAATCCGGGAGCAATACCAATTGTGATTCGGATAAAAAAGAAGGGTAAGTTAGTTGGCTATTTTTCTGCCATGAAAATAAAGAAGATGGGAATATCTATAGTAGGAAGTCCATTTAGAGGGTGGAGTACATGCTTTATGGGAATAGATACAAATAATGTGACAGAAGATGAACGTATTTGTATATATGAAGAACTTATTCCATATATTCGGAAAGAATATAGGTGCCAGTATTTGTCTATTTCTGATAGAAATTTATCGGTAGAAAAAAGTAAAAAGTATTTTAAGACAATGAATACAGATACTTTGGAATTGAGAATTGATCGTTCGGATGAAGAATTATTTAAGGTTTTTAAAACTGATTGTCGTAATTTTATTAGACAGTTTGAACGCAGAGGCGCGGTTTTGGAGTATGCTGAACCTAATGATGAATTTGCTGAAGAATTTTATTTGCAACTTATTGATGTGTTTGACAAACAAAATTTGGTTCCAACTTATTCGGTCGAAAAAGTTAAAAGATTATTAAGATGTTTGTCGAAAGATAATATGGTATTATGTTTAAGAGTAAGAGATCCAGAGGGAAATAGTATTGCTACATCTATATATCCAGGGTTTAATAATAAATTTTTCTTTTGGGGTGGCGCTAGTTATAGATCAGGACAACATTATAGACCAAATGAGTATATGCTTTGGAATGCAATAAAATATTGGAGAGATAGAGGTGCAGAATGGTTTGACATGGTAGGGGTAAGGGACTATAAACGAAAGTTTGGATCAGAAGAAGTAACTTATGCTACAATTGAATCAGCAATTCCAGGATTAATTCAAGCAAAAAATATGGCTGAAAAGTTGTATTTTTCTTCACTTAAATGGAAACATAAAAAATCAAATACAAAGAGAGTAGAAAAATGAATGAAATAAGAGCATCAGTTGCGATGGCCGTATATAATGCAGAAAAATATATTAAAGAACAAATTGATTCGATCCTTCCAATGTTGGGAGAAAAAGATGAATTAGTTATATCATATGACAAATCAAGTGATTCAACTTTCAAAATTATATCTGAATATGAAAAGAAATATTCAAATATCCATTGCATTGTGAACAAACATAAGCCAGGGGTTAGTGGAAATTTCACAAATGCTGCTGAAAATTGTAGAGGAAAATATATTTTTTTTAGTGATCAAGATGATGTATGGCTTGGTGATAAGATTAATATTATGGTTAATGCATTAGAAAAATACAATGCTGATTTAGTCATTCATGATGGATATTTGACAGATAAATTATTAAATAAGAATCCTAGAACTTTATTTGAACTAAACAATGCTACAATTAATCCGTTGTTGAATTTCTATAAAGGAAGATTTTTAGGATGTTGTATGGCTTTTCGAAGAGAAACGATGAAATATGTATTACCATTTCCAGATGTGACAAACGATTTTCCACATGATATATTTGCAGCAATTTTAGTTGAAAAAAAGGGAAAAGTTATTATGATACCAGAGTGTTTAATATTACATAGATTGCATGATAATAACGAGACTCCGAAGACGAGAAATCCATGGTATAAAGTGATAAAAAATCGGTGGATATTATATAAACAATTAAGAAAACGGTTAATAAATATTAAAATGAATATATAAATAGAGAAGTATTAGAAGGAAAGGTTATGAATGAGAATTGAATTATCAAAAGTAATATCGTATATATATTTTTTTTGCGTATTATGGGGGGTTTTTGTATCCAATGGAAGTCAAGATATACTTTATATTGCTACAGTTTTCTTTTTTTTACTTATAATTTTTACTCATGAAAAGAGGTTTGTTTGGGCTCAAAATACAACTGAAAAAATATGCTTGTTTATGATATTTATTTGGATATATGGAGTTTTGATTGGCATAATAAGTGGCAATAACATTACATATATTTTTAGAAATTTTGCGGGATTAGTGCTGTTTAGTGTTGTTTATCTCTTAAGGAATATGCCAATAGACATACACCATATTTGTAAGTTTGTTTTACAGTGTTCTTTTTTTCAATCATTGATAATACCAACTTTATATTTGTTTCTTCATATGAATATGTGGGGGATAGTGGAAAGCATTCCAATCCTTTCAAGTTGTGAATTAAATCTTGATGATACAGGCTATATTTCAATATTAATGAATAATGCTAGTTTGATTTTTGTGGGTTACTTATATTGTTTATATAAAATCTTGTTTTTGGGAAAGATTTTTAGTAAATATTTATTTTATGTAATATATGATTTATTAGTTATTTTGCTTTGCGTGAGAACAGGGGGGATGGAGTTTGAATTATTAATGTTAACCGCGTTAATGATATTTGCGTTTCTTGGAAATAAAATGAATCAGAAAGGGTTTGGGTTATGCATTATAGGTGTACTTATAGGAAGTACAGCGATGGTTTTATTAAATATTAATCCTATATATATAATATTTGGAAAATTTGATTCAGGCAATCAGACTCGCTTTGTACAAATTGATTATGTAATAAAAAATTTTATGGTAAGTGGACATGGACTTGGAAGTGAGTATACTGTTTTAGGTAAAGGTTATGCAATTGAGGTTATTTATTTGGATTTAATGTATAAATTGGGGCTTTTTTCAGTAGGTATTTTCGGGGTGTATGCTTATATGCTGTTAGAAGCAATGAAACTTCTTAAAACAAGATCAGGTAATGCGTATGATAGTATGCCTTTGGCTATGCTAGGATTCATTTTTTTTGCCTTTGGAAATCCTGTTTTGTTTTCTGGAAGTTCCGTCTTGAGTTGTGTTTTAGCGTTGATAATGATAGAAGATTATAGAAGGAAAAGATGTAATAATGCGTATCTTATTAATAGGAATTAATTTTGGAAATTATGAGAAAAGAATAATTGATGTTATAAAAAAGCAAGGACATGAAGTGTTTTATATGTTTGATACAGATGAACATTTTTCTTTTTATCAGCGTATATTTGGTGAAACATTTGCTAAAAAAAAGACGATTCAATATCAGAATAAAATGTTAAGAATAATGCCAAAATCCTTTGACAGAGTAATCGTTATAGTGGGAAGAATGTTGACAAGTGGTTTTTTATATATGGTTAAGAAAAATAGCCCACGAGCTCGATATATATTGTATCTTTGGGATGATGTAAAGCGAGTGGAAAATTTTGAAGAGACAAAGGATGTTTACAATGAAATATATAGTTTTGATTTAAAAGATTGTAAAGACTATGGATTTAAGCATCTTCCGTTATTTTTTAATGAATTTCCAAATAAAAGGAGTGATAAAGTTTTTGATATATATAGTGCGATGTTTAGCCATTCGGAAAGAGAAAAAATTATAAAGAGTATAGATCAACAGGCCTCTGCATTGAATAAAAAATGTCGATTTTATGTATGCTTGGGACGATACACATATCTTAAACGTCAAAAAGAAATTAAAAAAAATCATAATGGTGACATAATTTATATTTCTAAACCTATTGATGAAAATGAGAATTATGCAAATATGAATAAGGCAAAGATAATTTTGGATGTGCAATTTTCATCTCAAATAGGTTTAACTATGCGGACAATAGAAAGTTTGGGAATGAAAAATAAACTAATAACAACAAATTCATATATTAGTTACTATGACTTTTATAATGAAAACAATATATGTATCATAGATAGGGATCAACCCAAAATTGATACTAAGTTTTTAGATAAACCATACATTGAAATAGATACGGATATATATAAGAAATACTCTCTTGATACATGGGTGAAAACATTAACGGGAGAAATTACATTGAATAACTATCTTGGTAAGTATGATATTAAAAAAATAGAGTTTTAAAGTGAAAATGTAAGGCCTAGAAAGATTTAAAGTTATAAAAATATATATTTAAATATATGTAAAACAGTCCGAAATTAAGCATACAATGGTTCATATGTGGCTGATTAATAAGAGTTATCAAGTAATATAGAGGATTATGTAACAGTTAGAAGAACATACTGCTTAGAATGTAAAAGAAATTACTTGTTTTATAAGAAACTATAAACAAAGAAGGATAAAATAGAGATGAAACATTTGGAAGAAAAGTTAAATAAAATAAAATTTGTTGGATGCGAGGATGTCTTAGTAGGGGATGTTCTTCATTATTCAATTACTCAACAGAAAAATTTTGTGACTGGGTTTAAAGATCTAATTTGTTTAGTGATAAAAGTGGCATTAAAATCAAATTATCGAATTAAAGAGTATGGTAATGGAAAAAATCTTACAGTATTTTCAAATTCATATAGAGGCAGAGAAGACCATTATAAGGCATATAAAGATGTGACTTCTATAATAGATGACAGAATAAGCTTTGAATGTGTTGAGCCAAAATTTGATTTAAGAGGATTGAAAAAAATATTCATAGTTTTAAGCTGGAATTATCAAATGAAAAGGGTAGGCTTTTCTTATGGAGAAAGAATGTGTCTTTGCAGAGATTTGTTTGAAGCATATAAAGATTGGACGCTTATTGATAAAGAGGTAAGGAAAAGAAACATTAGTGTAGAAAATTTACTAGTATATTGTGACGTGATGCCTGTTGATTGTTTTTTGACACAAAAGTATAAAAAAAGAAAATGTAATGTTATTACATTTCATCATGGGGCTTTCCAAGTAGAAAATAATGCATGGGCATATGAAAAAGCAAAAAGCAATTATTTTTTGGCAGATAGTGAAGCATCATGTGATGATGCAAGAAAGGTTGGATATGCAGGTCATATTATTGCTGTTGGTTCACCGTTTCAGTTTAATAATCCAGAAATAAAAGTTATAGGACCTTACAAAACAGATGTTTTTGGAATTATTATGAATAGTAGTGCTGATCCTATCGAAGATAATTTCGAAATGTTAAGAGTTGTTCAAGAATATTGTGAAAACGCAGGGAAAATAATGTATATCAAGTATCATCCAGCAGATAAAGCTGAAAAATATAAAAACTTAATTGATGAAAAGGTTGTAAAGGGACAATATTTTAAAGATGTTTCAATTGATGATTTTATAGATAGAATAGATGTAGCAATTGTTTCAACATCAACGGTTGTTAAGACAACATTAAGCAAAAATAAGCCGACATTATTATTTGTTAGAAAAGGATTTGATCATAAAAAATTTCGTGGTACAGATGAACTGAAATTCATTGATGCAAAAGATCTTGAAAAACATGTATTGATGATTGAAAACGGTTATGAAAATGTTATGAAACGACAGAATGCATACCTAAATGTTTTAGGTAATGTAAAAAACAATTACCGTAGGGCGTATATGAAAATTGGTGTATTATAGATGATGCAAAAAGAAAAAATTTTATCTGCTTACAAAAATTTAACATTGCCGGCTAAAGCTTCATTTTGGTTTATTCTTATGAGTATTATGCAGAAAGGAATTCAATTTCTGATAACTCCTATATATACAAGACTTCTTACAACGGAGGAATATGGTTATTATTCTGTATACGTAACATGGCAAAGTATTCTCATGATTTTTGCAACTCTTAATTTAGGTGCAGGAGGGTTTTATAACGGAATGTTGAAATATGAGGATGACAGACCGGCATTTATATCATCGATGCAAGGATTGGCAAATGTATGTACATTGGTTGTATTTAGTATTGTGCTATTTTTGTCAAGACCATTAATAGAATTAATGGGGTTAGATATAGTTGTATTGATAGCAATGTTTATATCTTTTTTGCTTTATCCGTCGTTTGATTATTGGGCACAGTATAATAGATATATTTTTAATTATCGCCCAATGATTATATGGACAGTTTTATTTGCGATAGTAAGTTCTGGACTTAGCATTGTTTTAATATATATAATTCCTGATAAGAAATATGCCGTGATATTTGGAACAGTTATAACACAGATTATATGGGGGGGAGTTTTTTACATAAAAAATCTGTTAGTTGGTAAAAAGTTATATAATAAAAGGTATTGGTTATTTGCACTCAAATTTAATATTGTGCTGATTCCACATTATTTATCATTTATTATATTGGGACAGGCAGATAGGATTATGATTAATTATTATTGTGGGGCTGGAGTTGTTGGAATTTATTCACTCTCATACACAGTCTCTTTAATGCTTAGTATTGTCGTAAATGCAGTTTCTTCAACGCTATCACCATGGACTTATCAAAAGATAAAGAATGGTGATATTAAGTCTGTAGAGAAAGTATCCAATAAGGTTCTTTTAATGCTTGCCATAATGGTTCTTTTATGTGTGTTGATTGCCCCTGAATTGGTTATGTTTTTGGGAACAGAGGAATATTTAAAGGCAATGTGGATTATTCCTCCAGTTATACTTAGTTGTTTTTTTTCCATGGTTTATTCTCTTTTTGCTAATATAGAGCTTTATTATGGGAAGAGTGTATATGTAACGATAGCTTCAGTTATTGCCGCATTTGCTAACATTATACTTAATGCTATTTTCATCCCTTTATTTGGCTTTGTAGCGGCTGGATATACAACATTTATCTGTTATATAGTGTTGGCGGTTGTTCATTATTTATTTATGAAAAAATGTTTGATAAGCAATAAGGTAAAGAAGATATATGACTTGAGATTTATCATATTTATATCGCTGGGAATAAGTGTGATATCAATAGGTTTGACATTTAGTTATAATTTTATATTAATAAGGTATTTAATTATGGGGGGGGTAATTATAATGGTAATTTTATTTAAAAAGAAATTTATTAATGTAGTGAAGCTGATTCGGAAAAAGGAGTAAATATTTTAATTATGTTAGTAATAAAAATAATTTTAAAGGAGATGTATTTAGAATTAAGACATTTATGTTGCCCTAAAGGGTTAAAAAAGATTGGAAAAAAAACAATTTTTAGAAAGCCTCTTCGTATTTTGGGAAGGAAGTATATATCTATAGGAGATTATTGTGATATTATGAATGGAATTAGGCTTGAGGCTGTTCCAAAATGGAATGGTGACGAAATGCCTAATTGCCCAGAAATACATATTGAAAATCATGTAATTATCGGTCAAAACTGTCATTTTACGGCTGCTAATAAAATTATAATAGGCGAAGGAACAAATATCTTGCCAGATGTTCTTATTACAGATATTAAGCATATAAGTCAAAAAAACAAGTCTTTGTGTGAAACAGGGATAGTCGTTGGAAGTGTAACTATTGGAAAGTATGCTCAAATTGGTATGGGAGCTAGAATAATGGCTAATGGAAAGGATATTGTAATAGGCAATAATGCCGTTATAGGTGCAAATGCAGTTGTCACAAATGATGTGGAAGAGGGGGTGACAGTGGTCGGTATTCCAGCACGAAAATTAGTAAAAATACAAGGAAGATGAAATTATGAAGATATTAGTTACAGGAGCAAATGGATATCTAGGTCAAGGAATCGTAAAAGCTATTCTTGAGACAGGCAATAATGTTATTGCTACAGGAATTACAACAGAATATGTGGACAAAAGGGCTGAAAGAATAAATGCGAATTTATTTGATATAATGGATCCATATGAGTTTTTCGGGAAACCGGATGTATTATTACATTTAGCATGGAGAGATGGTTTTATTCATTATTCAGATGCTCATATGGAAGATTTGCCAAAACATTATGAATTTATTAAGAAAATGGCAAAATCTGATGTGAAAACTATTGCAGTAATGGGAAGCATGCATGAGATAGGATTTTATGAAGGCAGTATTGATGAAGATACAGCATGCAAACCAGAAAGCTTTTATGGTATCGCAAAAAATGCATTACGTGAAATAACTAAAATATTAACACAGCAAAATAATAAGAATTTTCAATGGCTGAGGGGCTATTATATTGTAGGAAATACTCAGTTTGGATCATCAATTTTTTCAAAAATTACAGAAGCCGTAAATGAAGGAAAGAAAACATTTCCATTTACTATGGGATTGAATCAATTTGATTTTCTTGATTATGATGAGTTTTGTCGACAGGTGGCAATGGTAGTCAGTCAGAATGAGATAAATGGAATTATAAATATATGTTCGGGCAGACCAGAAAAGCTGGCGGATAGAGTAGAACGATTTATTAAGGATAATGGATATGATATAGAACTTGAATATGGAGCTTTTCCAGATAGACCTTATGATTCTAAAGCTGTATGGGGAAATAATAAAAAAATAAAAAATATTTTAATTAGAGCGAGGGGAGAAAATTAAATTATATGAGGAGTGTCAAATGATTTATGAAAAGTGTAGATATTTTCAGGTATTAGTAGCCTGTTGTTACTCATGATAGCATGAAAAAACTACTGCATATTGATCATCAACAGCAAAAAAACACAAGAATAGTTAGTGGTTTCGTCGTGCTACATGTTTAGGTTTGATTGATGAAAAAGAACGGAGTAGAAGCCTACTAGGTCACAAGTATTGGTGTTAACTTGTGATTAGACAAGGCTATGTACTTGTCATATTCTCAGTTGGAGTATTGTCTAAATGAGAATATGTCGGATAAACAGCTTGAAGGCTTGAACTCTGTGGAGTAAAGAAATTTAAACTGTTTGTACAAGCTAAAATGCTTGCATCTAGTAAAATGATGAAAGCATTATTAAAAATCTAGCGTTGGAGTATTGAACGCTTATTATATGTTCAAATTTCCAATGATATTAAGATATCATTGGATTATGAATAGTTACAAATTAAATACAATTTTTTATAAAGGAGAGAAAGTATGAATATTGTAGGAATTATTCCAGCAAGGTATGCATCAACTAGACTTCCAGGAAAGCCATTAATGGATATTTGTGGACATCCAATGATTTGGTGGGTTTATCAACAGGTTATACAAGTAGATGGTTTATCAAAGGTCTTTGTAGCCACAGATGACGATCGAATTGCTGAAGTATGCAAGAAGAATGATATACCTTATGTTATGACTAGAAATGATCATGTCAATCACGTTACAAGATTAGCAGAAGTTTCAGATAAAGTTAAAGCGGATTATTATGTATGCGTAAATGGTGATGAACCATTGATTCTTCCAGAAAATATTAAAAATGTGTTACCAGATACATTAATTAGTGATGAGGTATATGCGGGATATCTTATGAGAAATCTTAGCGACCCAGCGGAAACGTTAGATCCATCAAATATTAAATTATCCGTTTTAAGTAATGGTAAGTGTATTTATATGAGCCGTTCACCAATTCCATATCCAAAGGGAACTATTAATGTCACATATAAAAAATTAATTGGTGTTGAATGTTTCAACAAGGCTGCATTGGATTTTTATGTTAATACTCAGATGGGAGAACTGGAAAGGATAGAGGATATTGATCATCTTAGATTTATTGAGTATGGAAAAAATGTTTTGATTCGACTTACAGATTCAGAGTCATTATCAGTAGATACAAAGAATGACTTAGAAAAAGTACGCTCTATTATAGGAAAAAAGATAAATAAAGAGGGGTAGACATAATGAAAAATACAGTATGTGTATTGGACTGCACATTAAGAGAGGCTCCAATAGATGATTTAATGTGGGGTAAACTTTCAATTATGAAAACCATACATGGACTTGAATTGGCTGGGGTTGAAATAATAGAGGTTGGATTTTTAAAAAATAATACTTATAAATCGGGAAGTACATCTTTTCAAAAAGTAGAGGAGATAAAGGAGTTTATAAAACCAAAAAAGAAAGATGTTATTTATGTAGCATTAGTGGATTATGGTAGATATAATTTGGATTATTTGTCACCATATGATGGTACATCAATAGATGCTATTCGTGTGTGCTTTAAACATAGTGAAATTAATCAGGTATTAGAGTATGCTCAAAAAATTGTAGATAAAGGGTATAAAGTGTGTATACAGCATGTGGATACATTAGGCTACTCTGAAACAGAAATTGTAGATTTTATAAATAGAGTAAATAAGTTTATGCCGTTTGCATATTCGATTGTGGATACTTTTGGTGCTATGTATCAAAAAGACATGATTAGGATTGCTAAATTAGTGGATGAAAAGCTTGATGATCACATAAAATTAGGATTTCATGGTCACAATAACTTGATGTTGGCAGATTCTAATGCACAACGTTTTGTAGAAGAAATTGGAAATCATAGAGAAATTATTATTGATTCTTCACTGTATGGTTGCGGAAGAAGTGCGGGGAATGCTCATACTGAGCTGATAACTCAATATCTTAATTCAAATTTTGGATGCCAATATGATATAGATGAACTTTTGGATTTGATTGATGTGGTTATTTCAGCAGCAAAGGAAAAAGCAACATGGGGGTACAGTATTCCATATTTTATTGCTGGAATGTATAATGCACATACTTTTAATGTAAATCATTTATTGAGACGACATAATATTAAGTCAAAAGACCTGAGAGGAATAATAGAACAATTGGATAGTGTTCAGAAGAAAGCTTATGATTATGCGTTGTTAGAGAAGTTATACGTGGATTATTTTGATAATTCGGTTGATGATAAGGAAGTAATTATTACACTTACAAATAATTTAAAGGGAAAAAATATTCTTGTGCTAGCTCCAGGTCCAAGTGTTATCAAAGATAAAGAATTGATTATGAATTATATTGAAAAATGTAATCCCATTGTGATTGGAGTAAATAACATAATTGAGGGTTATAGATTTGATTATGTTTTTTATAGTGGTGCGTTACGATACAAAAATCTGCAATATCAAAGTTATAGAAATGCGGGATCTCCTAAAATTATTGTTACTTCTAATATAAAACAATTGGCAGACTATAATGAAATGGTAATTGATTATAAATCTCTTATAAAATTTGGTTGGATAAATATTGATAGTTCTGCAATATTGCTTTTTAGATTATTGGTAAAGTGTGGTGTTTATAATATTTCAGTTGCGGGGCTGGATGGATATTCAGGTAAGAAACAAGCATTTTACACAAGGGAACTTGATATGAATTTGTCAATAAATGATATGATTAATAATACGAATGATAATATAAGCATGTTAAAAGATATTCAAACTGAGTGTTCACAATTTAACCTTAATTTTATTACAGATAGTATTTATAAAGAATGTTTTAAGGGGGAATATAATGTATAAGGCTATTGTTTGGGATTTAGATGGTACATTATTAAATACAACCGAGGGGGTAAAAATTGCTGTAAAAAACACTATTACTGAATTGGGATTAGAACCATTGGACGAAATGATATTAGATAAATTTGTTGGCCCGCCTATGCAACTCTCATTTCAACAATATTATTTGATGGATGAGAAGAATGCTTTGTTTGCGGCAAATAGATTTAGAGCACATTATAAAAATGAATCATTGTTTATTGCAGAATTATATCCAGAAACATTAACAGTATTGAAGAAACTTAGTCAAAAGGGATATCACATGGCTGTAGCAACTAATAAGAGCCATGAAAATGCAATGGCTATTTTAGAACATTTTGGGGTGGCGAAGTATTGTGATTTTGCGATGGGATCAGATTTAGAAGGAAAATTAAAAAAAGCTGATATCATAAAAAAGTGTTTAGAGGTATTATATGTAAATCCAAATGAAGCAATATATATAGGTGATAGTATTTTTGACTTAGAAGGGGCACAAAAAATGGGAATGGATTTTATTGGTGTAACTTATGGGTTTGGATTTCATAGAGGAGAGAGTATTGGATATAGACTTGTTAATTCTATGCATGAGATTGGTGAAATATTCTAGAAAAACTCAGAAGGTCTAATTGTGTAGAGTTCCGCAATTGATAATTGTTTTTTAGGTAACTGTATTATGTCATATCTAGTATTAAGTATTATTGTGAAAAATGAGATTTCGATTTTGAAAAAAGTGTTGTATATAAGTAGGTGTTCATGCAATTTGAGAAAATGAGTATAAACGTTTAAGGATCATGGCTTTACATGCAGATATCGATTTTCTAATTAGAATTGTTGTTCCATTAGTCAGTGATAGTTATTTAGCACATAAGTCAAAAGAGATGAAAACTATCTTGCTATGTCGGAAGTGAATAATCTGGTTCTAATTGATCAAACTGTCCGGTGTAAAGTGAGCCGCTTTATTTGCAATTGTTTTTGCTACAGTCAGGGCATGACCACTCTCATAAATAGCACCTAAGCAAAACCAAAGCGCATTAATTCCAGTCGGAATACTGGCTCACTCAATACTGGAATGGTCGCTTTCATGGGACAGAATATTTATCGGAAGGGCGTTCTAATTTTGCTTTTATACCAAACCATGAATCATGGTTAAATTTTATAGACATTTTATAGACAAAATGATCCAGAAATAGAGGCTAAAGGAAATTCATATTTCTCTATAAGCGGGATTTAAAGCTTTTATTTATAAGTATTTTGCTGAAGTTAGACTTGAACTAGTTGTTTATTATTAGACATATCAATTGGATGAAATATCTGTAGAAAAGTCGTTGCAATTTAAATATAATCATTAATAATTATTTGATGTACTTAGTGATGGGAGTTGTACTTTGGCGAGCAAAATAATACATTTATGAAATTTATGTCGTTTGGCAAGTAACTGAAATTATATAAAAAGAGGAAAAAATGTCATTATTTAATAGAAAAACTTTAATGATTACAGGGGGAACCGGTTCTTTTGGAAATGCAGTATTGAATCGCTTCCTCAAAACGGATATTGGAGAAATTAGAATTTTCTCCAGGGATGAAAAAAAACAAGATGATATGCGCCATGAGTTTCAGGCAAAGATGCCGGAAGTGGCGGACAAGATTAAATTTTACATAGGAGATGTAAGAGATTTGTCTTCAGTAAGGGGGGCTATGCAGGGCGTAGATTATGTCTTTCATGCTGCTGCTTTGAAGCAGGTACCTTCATGTGAGTTCTTCCCAATGGAAGCTGTACGTACGAATGTAATTGGAACAGATAACGTCTTGACAGCTGCGATTGAAGCAGGAGTAGACTCTGTAATTTGTTTGTCGACGGATAAGGCTGCCTATCCAATCAATGCAATGGGTATTACGAAAGCAATCGAGGAGAAAGTGGCGGTTGCCAAATCGCGTATGTCAGGGAAAACGAAAATCTGTTGTACAAGATATGGTAATGTTATGTGTTCCAGAGGCTCGGTTATTCCACTTTGGATCGATCAGATTAAGGCAGGTAATCCAATTACGGTAACAGAACCGTCTATGACGCGTTTTATCATGAGCCTGGAAGAAGCGGTTGATCTTGTTTTGTTTGCCTTTGAAAAAGGAGAGAATGGAGATCTTCTTATTATGAAAGCTCCTGCGTGTACAATTCAGACACAGGCAGAGGCAGTATGTGAACTTTTTGGTGGAAAAAAAGAAGATATTAAAGTGATTGGCATTCGTCATGGTGAGAAAATGTATGAAACATTGCTTACCAATGAGGAATGTGCGAAGGCAATTGATTTGGGAAATTTCTATCGAGTGCCAGCGGATAATCGTGGATTAAACTATGATAAGTATTTCAAAGAAGGCGATGAGAAGAGAAATACTCTGACCGAGTTTAACAGTAACAATACGAGAAGATTGAATCTTGAGGAAACAAAAGAAACGATTGCAAAGCTTACATATATACAGGAAAGATTGGCTGGGGATTAATAATGAGTAAATATAGTGATGTAAAATGGAAAGAAAATGGCAAACTGAAACTTATGATTATCGTCGGAACTCGTCCGGAGATTATACGCCTTGCGGCAGTAATCAATAAGACCAGAAAATACTTTGATGTATTGTTGGTGCATACGGGACAGAACTATGACTATAATCTAAATGGTGTTTTTTTCAAGGATCTGAAACTTGAGGATCCGGAAATATATCTGAATGCAGTCGGACAAGACCTTGGTGAGACGATGGGAAATATTATATCAGAGTCTTATAAGGTGATGGCGGAATTGAAGCCGGATGCGGTGCTGGTTCTCGGAGATACGAATTCCTGTCTTTCCGTGATCGGAGCGAAACGTTTACATATTCCGATTTTTCATATGGAAGCGGGAAACCGCTGCAAGGATGAGTGCCTTCCGGAAGAAACAAATCGTAGAATTGTGGATATTATTTCGGATGTCAATATGGCTTATTCGGAACATGCGAGACGTTATCTGGCTGACACCGGACTTCCAAAAGAGCGTACTTATGTGACAGGATCGCCTATGGCGGAAGTGTTACATAATAATTTGGATGAAATTGAAGCGTCCGATATTCATGCAAAGCTTGGCTTGGAAAAGGGGAAGTATATTCTTTTGTCTGCGCATCGCGAAGAGAATATTGATACAGAGAAAAACTTTATGTCACTGTTCAATGCAATCAATAAGATGGCGGATAAGTATGACATGCCAATTCTTTATTCCTGTCATCCGCGTTCTCGTAAGAGAATTGAGGCAACAGGATTTCAGTTGAATCCAAGGGTGATTCAGCATGAACCGTTAGGTTTTCATGATTATAATTGCCTGCAGATGAATGCATTCTGCGTGGTTTCGGATTCCGGAACTTTGCCGGAGGAATCATCCTTTTTCACATCAGTGGGACATCCTTTTCCTGCTGTTTGTATTCGTACTTCGACAGAGAGACCGGAGGCTTTGGACAAAGGAGACTTTATTTTATCGGGAATTGATGAAAAAGGCTTATTGCAGGCGGTGGATGTAGCTGTTGAAATGAATGCGAATCGGGATCTTGGCATTCCGGTTCCTGATTATGTAGATGAGAATGTTTCGGATAAGGTTGTGAAGATTATCCAGAGTTACACGGGTGTGGTAAACAAGATGGTATGGCGTAAGGAATCGTAGATGGCTTTGTTTATGACAGGCAAGGTGGAGGCTTTTGATGAATATTTTAGTTACGGGCGCAAAAGGAATGGTAGGTACGGCTCTGGTCAATAATCTGAAGAATATCAGAGATCACAAGAATCAGACCAGACCCAACATCTTTATTGGCGAAATATATGAATATGATATGGATTCTACGAAGGCGGAATTAGAACATTACTGCGAGTGCGCAGATTTTGTCTTTCATTTGGCGGGTGTGAACCGACCGGAGAATCCGGATGAATTTATGAGGGGCAACTTCGGTTTTACATCGGAGTTGCTTGCTTGTTTAGAAAAGTATCAGAATAAAGCTACGATCATGCTTTCGTCATCCATTCAGGCGACGCTTTCAGGGCGATTCGGAGATTCTGAATATGGAAGAAGTAAGCTCGCCGGCGAACAATTGCTTTTTGACTATGGAAAGGAAACGGGAGCGAAGATTGCTGTCTATCGTTTTCCGAATCTTATGGGACATAGCAGACCAAAGTATAACTCCGCGGTCTCAACTTTTTGCTGGGCTGTCGCCAACGATGAGCCGTATATGGTAAATGATCGTTCAACCGAGCTGGAGCTTCTGTATATTGATGATCTGGTAGAAGGCATGTTTGACCTGTTGGAGGGGAAGGAGCAGCACTGTACCTTTGACGGAGTCGAAACGGTTTTATGTGATGAGGGACAGTATTGCTGCGTTCCGGTCACGCACAAGGTTACTTTGGGAGCAATTGTTGATTTGCTCGAACAGTTTAAGCAGCAGCCCAAGACGCTTCTTATGCCGAAGATGCCGGACGGTTCGTTTGCAAAGAAACTGTTTAGCCTATATCTTACATATCTTCCAAAAGAAAAGTTCGCATATCCTTTGAAAATGAACGTGGATGATCGTGGTTCCTTTACGGAACTTGTGCACACACAGGATTGCGGACAGGTTTCGATCAATATCAGTAAGCCGGGAATTACCAAGGGACAGCATTGGCACAACAGCAAATGGGAGCTTTTTATTGTTGTTGCAGGGCATGGCTTGATCCAGGAACGGAATATTAATACCGGCGAAATGGTGGAGTTTGAGGTAAGCGGAGAGAAAATCGAGGCGGTCTATATGATTCCGGGATGGACGCATAATATTATTAACTTGAGTGAGACGGAGAATCTGGTCACGGTGATGACTTGTAATGAGGTGTTTGATAAGGGGAGACCGGATACGTTTGGGGAAGTGGTTTGAGTAGAAAGAAGGTATTTTGAAAATACAAAAGAGAGATTTTAGAAAAAAGTTTAGAGAAAAATATTATGAATATTATAATGAGAGCGCGCCGATAAAGAAATCAAGACTATATACTGCATTATTGGCAGGGGCATTATTTTTTTCTATGGTTGGATTGCTTTTAAATTTCTTGTACATTGTAATTAGGGTGGCAAACATATATTTGGTGTATGCGGAATTTGCAGCTTATATAATAGCGGGTATTATTTTGGCAATTTGTGGGTCAAAAAATGTATGCAAAGATTATAAAAAGAAATTGTTAGAAAAAAGCTTACAGGCAATAGATAAGACGTTTAATGATAAATGGCATCCGAAAAATTTGTATTGTAAGGAAAAATGTATTGAATTGTTTAAAAGAGATTATAGTAGATCTTGGGGGTATTTGTTGTCAAAGATAATTAATAAAACGGTAGCATTTTTGCTCACGATACTATTTTCTTTGATTACGTACATGTATCCAGGTGTGCATGATGTAGATACTCAATTGATTACATTATTTTTTATTGGCTTTTTTGTAATTCAATACTTGGGAGCTTATATACCTAATGTGGCAGAAAAAATAGCTGTTGATTATTTATATGACAGAGTATGTAATGATTACAAATATTACTTGGCAGAGCAATGTGTATATGGTGAAGAACAGAATACATCAGGAGATGAAAATCAGAAGGTGATTGTGGATTCAAAAAAGAATATAGTTAGGATAGGAGTAGCACTTTTTGTTGTAGGTCTTTGCGCTTTTCCGATGATTGTATGGGGCACTGGAGCATATTTTGACAATACGGCATTTGCGAGTACAATAATTACATATGTAGGAAGTATTATCGGTGGTGGTATCACATTGGCAGGAGTATATATTACGATTGTTGCCAATAACAGACAAAGAAGAGAGGATCTGACATTTCAATACATGCCTGTTTTAACAGAACGTATTGTTTCATACGCAGAGAAAACGACTTTGTGTAGTGAAATCACATATTTGTTTGGACATCCGTTGTTTGATGATAACGATATGGAATTTTGCAGTCAACAAATCGAATTAGAGAATGTTGGCCGGGGCGAAATCGTTAATTGCAGTATTGATATGACGGAGATTCGTTTATTTACGGCATCAGAAGATGATTTGTATGCTATAAAGAATGATGCATATATTCTGGGAGATGGCTTTTTTCAATTTATTCCGATAAATGGGAAGATTATATTATATGTGACTTATCCCAAGGCAAAGGAATGGGTATATGAAAAAGAGGCGAGTCTTTCTATCGAGACTACGATTGAAATTGTGATACGAGGAATTATTGGAGAATGCGAGTATCGGTATCAATTGCATTATTTCTTCGATTTGAATTATGAAAAGGATGAGGTATGTAGAAGTGAGATCAAGACAGTTACGTTGAGTTTGGAGAGGGAGATGTAAGAAAATGGGAGAAAAATAGATGGTCTTATAGATGAAGTGATGTATAAGATTGGATATACAGAGTGAATTGGAAAGCATAAAAATTATAATAGAATAAATCTATTTAAAAGTTATGGATTAGAGAGACAAATGGAAAAATCGAGTGGAGGTTGTGCGAATTCAAATCCTGTAATGAGTTCATATGGAGGAACAGGCGGATTTACTTCATTATGTAGCGGAACGAGTGGAGGAGGAAATTCATGCAGTATTGGAACCTCATCTAGCTACGGAATATCCGGGAAATGCCATTCATAAAGGGACAAATGAGCGTCATTTTCAAGAGTCTGGATGGGGTAAGTATTCAAGAGAGATCATTGCACTGACATGAGCTACGTTTGAGGACTCGAACAAAATAAAGTTCTTACAATCAATGATGAACTCTCATAATATGAAAAAGACTTTTATCGAGACGGCATAAGCCGTCTCGTTTTTATGTTATTTGTAAATGGTAGATTCCAAGTACCTTGACAAATATATAGCTACTTTCGTAGCCTTATTATTTATCATCAGATTTTACTGGTTTTCGGATGTGTTCCGGCAGGGTTTCTGACCATGGCAGAAGTTCTGCCAGAAAATCGTTATTGTTATCATCCGTATGTTTCGGCAGTTCTGTCAGCAGATACTCAAAGTAATCATACGGCTTTAATTGATTTGCCTTTGCTGTTTCAGCTATGTTGTAAATGATTGCTGAACTGGAAGCGCCATTGATGACGGTGTCAATCATTTCCCAGTTCTTTTACCGATACAGAATCCGCGGATAGCGCGTTCACTGGCATTATTATCCATTGGCACATCGCCATCTTCAAGAAATACCCGCAGGTAACGTTCCTGGTTCAGAGCATAGGTAAAAGCTTCTCTGGCTTTTCCACTTTTGGGTGTCCGGTCTGAAATCTGTTTCAGGTACGCAAAGAAAGCATCTACCAGTGATTTTACCACCAGTTGACGCTGAATAAGCTGTTCATCCGATGTTAATTCAGACAGCTTTCCTTCTTCCCGATAGATTGCCTGAATCTGGTTCATAATCAGATATAAAACCGTAGATCTTTCGGAATGATTTCCAGTGCTTCATGGAACTTACGTCTGCAATGCCCCAGCATCCGGCGATCCTCAAGTTCTTCTTGGGTTCTCTGAATTCCAGATCATCTGGTTCAGGGGCATTAAGATCACAGGTAGCTTCTGCTTCATTAAAGAAAACGATCTGACCATCCACTTCCATAAATCGGATTTGCTCTGGAACAGCCAGCTTTTCGCTGGATCTGCCAAATCTGTTTTTGTTGGATAATACAATCTGTTCCATCATCAGTTGCATCTTGTTTTGTGTTTTTTATTTTCAGCATTATATACAAGTTACATAAGGTCTGGTAACCGGGAGACCTCAGTGATTGGATTCTTTGCAATAATCTCAAGGCCCTGCATTAACATTCGATACTGATCCTCAGTGATAGTCATTGCTTCACCTGCAGATCTTGGCCAGCGAAAAGAGCCCTTATCCAATCTTTTATACATCAAAAGAAATCCGTCGCCTTCCCATAAAAGGGCTTTGATCCAGACACATTTGTCGCACTCTTTTGAGATGATAATAGTAATTGGCTTTGGTAATGTTATGCTGCGCACACCAGGTTGTCACATCCATTCCTTTCGGACGGTTTTGGCAATCCCTGATCTGCGCAGCCCGCTGGTTAAGTCTGATAAAAAGGTATTCAGATTTTACCGTTTACAAAAAATCTATAAAACACACATGAAAAATAAAAAGCAAAAATGATTTGCGTATAAATGGGACACTGATGAAATATAATACAAATATACAGATTAAAAGAAAAAATATATTGCATTAAAAGAAAAAAGGTGGTATTGTATGTGTGAGATGGCAAAGGAAGGTTGTGTTGACATGAAAATACAAGCTGTTTTAATTGATGGATTCAAAAATTTATCAAATGTTAAAATATTTTTTGATAATATTACAGCACTTGTAGCTTTAAATAATTTTGGAAAATCAAACGTACTCTCGGGTATTGATTTTGGATTGGATTTTATAAAGGCTTCTATAGAAGATAAAAAGGATATGATGTCTAATTCCAATCTGATTCCTATTAATTGTAGTATGATTGGAAGAAATTACAGATATGAAATGGAAGTATCTACAGACATTGACAATGAAGAATATATCATTCAGTATGGCTATGAGTTTGAGTGGAAAGATAATGAAGATAAAGATCCAAAAATAGTATCAGAGTTTTTAAAAGTGAAGCTTAATGAAAAAGGACAAAAGTTTACTCAATTAATTAATAGAACTGCTGACACGGCATTATATAAGAGCTCGGAGACAGGAAGATGCTCTTCAAAAATCAAGGTGGAAGATGCTGAATTGGTTGCTAATAAGTTAAGAGCATATGATGAACTTTATTATGCTCAGATTATTACAAAGCTTAATGGAATGAAAATATATATGGAAAATAATCTGGATGCAAAAAGCTTTTATCAGCCAGACCCTATTATACGAAAAGGTTTTGAGAATGAGATGATAAATGCTGATAATTTGCCACGGGTTATATATAATTTGAAAAAGCAGAATCCAGATAAGTTTGAATTATTAAAAGATGTCTATTTTCAGCTATTCCCTGACATTGAGAATATTATTGTAAGAAAATTTAAATTAAATGCAACGGAAGGCAATCAATTTCCAGAAGATGCACCTTTTATCTTTACCAATTCGGTCTATGTATTATTTGTCCAAGAGAAAAACTTGGTAAATCCGGTAAACTTTTCGATGATGTCAGATGGAGCAAAGCGGGTTTTTATGATTTTGACTAAGATAATTGTATCCAGTGTCAGCAATATTTCACTGATAGCAATTGAAGAGCCAGAAAATTCTGTACATCCAGGGTTGTTTCAAGCATATATCCAGATTATTAGCCAATTGTTGGATGATTGTAAGGTTATTATAACAAGCCATTCACCTTATATTATCAGCTACCTTAATCCTTCATGGATTCATGTTGGTATGAACAGAAAAGCTGGAGTGGCCGAATTTTTTACATTTAAAAAGTCAGGTCAGAAACAACTAGAAAATGATGCCGCTGGATTTAATATGAGCATGGGTGACTATTTGTTTTCGATGCTTGCGGATTCAGAGAGCAATATAAGCGATTATTTGGAGTGTGATGTCAATGAGTAAATGCCTTGTACTTTTTGTAGAGGGTGATACAGAGGTCGAATTTTATAAACAGATAATTGCTAATGCAAGAAAGCTACGTCCTACAGGAAGATTTGATACAAACATTGAATATAGAAATGTAAAGGGGGTGGGTGGTTTTAAAAGTATTGCTCTCAGAAAATTTACTAAAGAAATAAAAACCAAATATGATGACGATTGTGAGTATACGGTTGTATTATGTAGCGATACAGATGTCTTTGATTTTGCTCCAAAGCCACCGATAAAGTGGGATGAAGTTAAAAAAGAGCTTAAGGAAAATGGAGCTGGAAAAATTATACATGTGCAGGCGAGACGGTCTATTGAAGATTGGTTTTTATATGACCTTGGAGGAATCCTAAAATTTTTAAGGTTAGGTAAAAATACGAAAGTATCTGGAAAAAATGGATATGATAAGCTTCAACGTTTATACAAACAGGCAAACAAAGTTTATTTTAAAGGAATTCAGAGTAATGGTATGATTGCACGTTTGGATATTGAAAAGATAGCTGATGCGGTAAAAGACCAGTTGAATCCCTTATATAAGGAACTTGGCGTAGATAAAACTAAATAATTATTGGTATGTAGGAGCATAGCTTTTTTACATAGAAAAAGCCAGAAGATTAACTCTGACTGATTCCCTTGCCAAAGAAGGTCTTTGGACTTATTTTTCTCGCAAAATTAATAATAACAAAGAATACCTTCTTGTGCAAGGAGATTTTGCAAAGGAGGTATTATGGTATGGCAGTACATCATGGCGGTAAAGTCGGTAGTGCAGCTAAGAAATTAGCTACAAAGTCAACCAGCAAGAGTTCAAAGAGGCAGGCTGGAAAGATAATGGCTAATCATAAGGCAAAGTACCATTGATTTGAGTAGTCGAGAATCACAGACCTGAGCATGTCTTAAAAGGGCTCTATTTTTGTATGCACTATAAGGAGATGAAAATATGGGCGTAAAAATGTTTGAAGCACGCTATGGTGCTGGTATTATTAATTTGAAGCAGTATAAAGATGAGATGAATGGGGCAATTTTCTGTAAGTATTGCGGAACTCCAATTACATATGTAAAGGAACATATAAGAGAAGTTGGAGAAAGTGATGTACATGTTTCGGCGTATTTTAGACTTGTAAACAACAAAATTAATCCTCATGCGGATGGATGCAGATATATTACCGAAAATGTAATAAAGGATATATATGCAAAATGTAGTGATGAAGAGGACTTAATGACGAAAGATGGAGAAGCATACATTGTACGATTGCATATATTAGTTGATACAATGGATAAAATGGTCAAAGAGAAAGGTAATACAAATACAGAAAAGAAAATTAAGCGTTCTACACTAAAATATATTAAAAGTGGGGATAAACCTGCTTATATTACGACACTAAAGAGAATTCTAAAACTGAGATATCAACTTGACGCAGATGGTGTCGGAGAAATAAAAGAAAAACTTAAATTAAAGTTTTACAACAGTGCAAAGAAATTGTATGATGAGATACCATGGAATTTGTTCTTTTTTGAGTATGGCAAAGAGAATTATTTAAGAGCTTTCAAATATATTTCGAAGAAAGTATATCATCCAGCGACCTTTTGTGGGAAAGTAAAGGCTGTAGAACTGCCAAAAGAAAATTTTAAATACTATAAGATGAGCATTTATTCAGTAAAAGTGGAAACAGGAAAATATGTTTCACTTAGTGTATTATTTACTGACCAAAAAATGTATGAGAATATAAAAGAATATAAAGGATGTAATGTTGTTGTATATGGTTCTAAACCATATGCTAAATCATCGGGAATTAAGGAAACAAAAGAAGGGATAAAGGTAGAATATTTAAATATCACTATTCGAATTTATGGAATGAATCAGGTGTTGAAAGTTGAAAATTTTTAAATGGTATTGTTGTAATCAGGCAATAAATTTGATATATTAAGGAGCTTGCTGTATAATTCGAATATAAAGAATTCCAAGAAAGAAAGTTGAGAAAAATACCTCAGAGAAAAAAAGATAATAGTATACGAAAGAATAAAATAGTAGTATATTTGTATAAATGGATATATTAATAATTAGAATAATAATATCATGTAGGAAATATGTGACAGGAGGAGCATGTGGAATTTAATATTATGGAGGAAGTTCTATAGATGAAAAGAAATTATGTTCAGATTCATTTATATAGGAACTTTATGATGGAATAGATGAAATTAAGAGTCGACCTTTACAGAACTATTGGGACTATTATGTGAACAAAATATTTAAAAACGTTAATATGGAAGGAGAAGAGGACAGTATATTGACTGTCTGTCAGAGAGAGTTGACGAAGTTGGACTGATAGCACAGATTAAAGAAGTTTGGAAGTAGAGTATGGTCAGATGGTTACATATATCGGATTTACATTTTAATAACGATGACATGAGTACAGTCTTGATGAGAGAAGAACTGCCGAAGTATCTTAGAAAGAATAATATCCGGTGTGATTATATTTTTTGCACTGGAGATATCAGGACTGCAAATGCCAGTCCGAACAACTTTCCGGATGAAGCGGCAAAGTATCTGATAGATCTTTGCACAGCAGTTGGCATAACAATCGACAGGCTTTTTATAGTTGCTGGTAATCATGATGTAGACAGAAATGCTATAGGGCGTGATGAAGCAATTAAGAAAATATGCTTTCGACGAAATGGGTATTATGATCCTAAATATGGCAAAGTTGAAGATGATGATTTGAAAGCAGTATATGCCGGACAGGAGGAGTTCCGAGATTTCATTTCCAAGATATATGTGGTTGATCGTATTGCAAAATATACAGATCCATTAAAGCCTCATTTTAATATTGAGACAGAGGATTTTAATATTCTGCATATTGATTCGACACTAACATATACGCAGGATCAAGAGGCAGCCGATTTGGTCATTGGGACGAAGTTGTTACAGAATACACTGAAGGAATTGAATCCGGATAAACCGACAGTGCTGTTATCTCATTATCCGGTCACCTCTCTGCTTCAGGGAGAGAAGAAATGTGTCAGCGAACTTTTGTATCGGAATGGGGTCCGCTTATGGTTGGCAGGGCATGAACATGATCATATGGTGCAGCCGATTGGGTATCTTCATATGCTCCAGGCAGGAGAACTGCGCATGGAGGAGAATACAAATGCGACTGTTCTGATTGGCGAATATGATAAGCAGACGAATACGGGAAATGTTACAGCACATTCGTGGTTTCCGGAGGGGTGGGCAAAGTATCCGATACTCTGGCATGATGGAATGAAGGAAGAACAGTATCCTTTTCAGTTAAGGCTTCCGGGAGATGGGGGACTTCCCCGTGAAGCCATCAAAGCAAAGCAGGCAAATAAGGAATTTGTGTCAAGAATACAGATTATTGAGGAACTTATCCCAAAAGTGGAAGATGAAGAGGGGGATGACCTTGGTGATATATTAAAAACTGCATGGAGCACAGAGACACCGCATCGGATTATCCTGGCAGATGGAGGCATGGGGAAATCTACCATGTTATTAAAAATATGTAGGGACAGTAACGAAGCAATTCTCTATATTCCACTGGAAAGACTTGTTGCGATTGGCAGCAGTATTAAATCATATTGTGCAAGAGTGCTGTTTGATGGCAGTGAGGGGGCTTTTGAAAAGTACACAGGGATCAGATATTCTTCACCGAGTCTTACGCTGTTGATTGATGGAATGAATGAGATAAACGCTGGACAGGAACGGCAGTTTATCAATGAAATAAAGGCATTGAATTTATTTAAGGGTATTCAGGTGGTGGTTTCTTCAAGGTCTGATTTCACAGCACGATACAGCATGGCTGGCTACAGTATATGCAGACTGACACCTTTAAGTGATGAGCAGATTATGTCTGTGTTTTCACAGGAGGAGTGGGGTGGGATAAGAGATGCTGTGACACTGCGCCGTCTGTTGACTAATCCGATGATGGTTACAATGTATCAACAAATCAGTCCGATTATTAAGCGGTATGAGCATGAGGAGAGCCTCGATTGGATTCTCCCAATTAAGAATGCAACAGATCTGCTATATGATTACTATGTGGCGCAGATTGCGGTGTTATTTCAAAGGAATGTTGTTGATGGACAGAAAGTGCAAATAGCATATTTGTCTATATTTGATATTCTTTCGTCAGTGGCATATGCTTATGAAGTAACATATAGCCTGAATAAAGAAAATGCAGAGTTTCGTTTACTTCTGCAGAAAATGATACAATCAAATGTGATTAAAGAGGAGAAACTGATTCCTTTGCAGGAAAAATTCAGAGAGTATGATATTCCTGAACTGAGGTATGGTCCGGTGTTTGATTATCTGACATCAGAATCCCATTTATTGTACAAGGATGACGCTGTTATTGCATTTCCACATCAGATATACAGGGATTTTCTTTCGGCTATGTGGATTATCAAACAGGACGATATAGAAAAATATTGGAATAACAGAAAAATTCCGCTTCCCGTTATGGAGCATATTAGAAATCTGTCTGATAAATATTGGACAGGTCTTGCGAATCGTGTGCATGAGGTTGGTAAGGAGAGAGAAGATGTTGCAACGCTTGTAAGCAATCTTTTGGATTGTTTTCCATATACTGCAACAGGTGGATGTCCGGATTATTCAGAACTTGATTTAAGAGGCTTGCAAATTCCAGATGCTAAAGATATTGGAGCAGAAAGAATTTCACTTAGAGGAGCGAAGATAGACAATACATCAATAGGAAAACCATCAGAGCAATCGTTATTGTATACACATTTGCAATTTTCCAGCGGAAATGAATATCTGGCGGCATATTCAAATGGCAGGGCTTTTATTTTTTCTTTGCAGACAGAAGAACAGCCATTTCTATATTTTGTAGGTAAGGAACTTGGGAGGTTTGCTTTTATTGGAGACTATTTGTTTGCTACAAAATTGGGCATGAATCAGGAGATATATGTGTTCCGGCATGATGAAAAATGGATATATGTGGGGGAAATCAGAAATTCAGAGGACTCACATACACGCATTTTCAATAATAGATTCCATCTTTTGATTTTAAAAGAGAATATGCTATATTTTTACTACAATAACCGGGAGATAAGATTCTCATTGACTGATTGTAGCCGGATATACAATCAACAGATAAAACATGCATGGGAGAATCCGGTTGAGGGGATGGATCTTTCTTTCCTTAAGAATAGGAATAATCAGAAAAGAAACCGGAAGACTGGCATAATATGGCAGACTGAACATAATGGGTTAGTGGCAACTTCAGCTTTAGATGGTGGGCTTACAATCACAAGCGGAAACGAGACATTATATGTTTTGGCGAGAGGAACAATTCTGCTGAAAGATGGCTCAGTCTCAGGAGATGGAAAACATGCGGCAACGCTGAGTTATGGGCTGAAAGACGGAAAGCGAAAGATACAGTTGTGGAATCTCGATAAAAGAATGCGAGAAGGTGACATATTGTGCTCAGGTGTCATTGAAACGGTACATCTCTCAGAGGATGGAAGTTTTATTTTAGGCGAAACAGATAAGGAGACATGGGTGTATGAACTGGCAAGTGGAAAGGAAAGGTGGTTTGCTGAACATTTTGTTTCAAATCAGCATAAGAAGATTTCAACATATGGCACAAAGGTTCTTAGAAAAAATATGGAACATGACCTGTATCTTTATGATTTGAAAACAGGAGAATGCTTTGCTACAGATAATCCATGTAAAAATGCAAGGCTTGCCTGTTTTATGTCAGATGGATCTATTGCTACGGTTTGTAATAATGTCAGAAAAGTAAAGTTTAAGAATATTCGCACAGGAGCATATTCTGAGGTGGGGAGTCAGGACATGCCTGTTATTGGAATAAGCAGCTTCAAGAATGAACCATTCATTGCAGTGGCAACACAAGACAATATCATCAGCATTTATCATATTGGGGATTGCATGAGAAAGAAGATTTTCGATAAAACTGGTGGAAACTATATGATGGTTGTGAGTCCAGAAAATACAGTAATTGCCTGCTCTAATGGACGGAAAGCACTTCAGACTTTTAATTATTATGAAAAAACTGTTCGTGGTAAAAAAATGGGATGGTGGTATCCGAATCCATATTCTTCACAGGATCCTGCTATTAAGGGAGATATTTTGGATATGGCTTTCAATACGGAGAATAAGGAATTGGTAGTAATTCTTTCCAATGGGCAGATTATGTTTTGCCATGAGAAATACTGCAGATTTCACAGCGCAGTGGACATTATTACTAATTTTAATGTGGATGCGTATGATTTCAGAGGGTGCATCTGCAGTGAGTTGATAAAGAATCAGATAGGTCAAAATGGAGGATTGATTTAATCCGGTGACCGAAAATGACTGACAATGTCAGATACAGGGCGATGTGTTTATGGGGACAATTCTAAGAATAATAGAACGGGGGAATAACGCAGGGGTCAGATGCAGGAAAGATGGTAGACTGACCGTATATGAAGTAAAAAAGAATTGGTCCTATGTCAAGATTTAGTACAAGTTAAAATGAGAAATTTCTCTCCATTTTAACCTGCCAGAAGCTCAGCCTCAGTGTTCGTTCTTTTATACAATCGTTCGAATTCGTTTGGCGACATATAGTTGCAATGGCTATGAATTCGTTTCGTATTGTAGAAAGCTTCCAGATATTCAAAAATCAACTGGTATGCTTGCTTATAATCACGGATTTTAAAGCGATTGAGCCATTCACGTTTGATAACAGAATGAAAGGATTCAATGCATGCATTATCCCACGGAAAAGCTTTCTTCGAGTAGCTACGCTGCATATTTTCGGTTGCTTTTTTATATTCCTTTGCAACATATTGGCTGCCACGATCCGAATGGATAATTAATGGTTGATCGATATTTCGGCGAGCTTTGGCTTTGTTTATCGTATCAATCACGCAGGATACTTCCAGTGTTTCTGAAAGCGTCCAGGCTATGATTTTTCTGGAAAATAAATCCATAACACTGGTCAGATAGACAAATCCATCTATTGTCCAGATGTAGGTAATATCCGAACACCAGACAGCATTCGGGCGGTCAGGATTAAACTGTTCATCAAGGATATTTTGTAATTCTGTGCTGAAATCAGAATCTTTTGTGGTGATGGTCCATGGTTTGCTCCACTGAGCACGGATTCCCATTTGGCGCATATATGTACCAACGGTTCTTTCCGAAATGACTTCACCGGTTTTTCGCAGTTCTACAGTGATTTTCGGAGCGCCGTAGTTCTGCTTGGAATCATCATAAATATCCTGTATTTTTGCTTTTACAGCTTCACGACGTTTTTCTGTATCAGAAGGTACGTGGTGGAGCCATGCAAGATATCCTGAGCGAGAGACACCTAAAAATTTCAACATTCCGGAGACGGAAA
>ERZ773202.360-NODE-360-length-43809-cov-11.355213_pt1 | contig 43809 bp, 38 predicted proteins | sample MGYA00580998_ERZ773202 | MGnify/ENA primary metagenome ERZ773202 (study PRJEB29015, sample SAMEA2737803) | human gut metagenome | biome: human gut; feature: human-associated habitat; material: faeces | place: China | collected 2012 ...
GATACATTATCGAAACCATTAACGACATGCTGAAGAATACGGCACAGATTGTACACTCACGCCATAGATTTGTAAGCAACTTTATCATGAACCTTATTTCAGCATTGGAAGCATATTGCTTCTTCGACAACAAGCCAAGGGCATTGCATGGATACTGCATCGAAGACACCAAACAGCTGTCACTATTCTAATGGCAAAACAACTTCCTACAGCCCTTCTGTTATTACCCACTCCTAATGGCATGGGGAGGAGGCGTATTCACGCTGCATTTATATTGTATAAGACACTCGGTTATCCCGAACTAGGGTAGATATGTGTGGATTGCACCTTGGTCATATTCTGTTATGTCTTCTTCGGTGCTTGGCAGTGGTACATCGTAGGCATCGGTACCATCTTCGCCATGGTCTATGTGGAAGCGGTAGGCAATGCTGTAGGCAAACATTTTGCTTGGTTCGACCGCATCTTGGCATATCAGCCAGGCTTCAGAAGATACGTCTATGGTTTGGCAAGATACTTGTTCAAGCAGAAATAATGATGGCGGATGCTATATATAAAAGGGCATGTGGATTTTCTCCTCATGCCCTTTATGGATTGTTATTTGTATTCTTGTATTGCTTTTCTCAAATCACCTTTATATACCTCTAGTAGTTTATCCAATTGGTATCCCTTTATCTCTTTTCCATTTTTAATGTATAGCGTAACCCCAACATTACCATTGTTTTCCAGTAAATTGTATTTTACATCAATAATTTCGGAAGATATTGGTATTACTTCTTTAAAATTGTGGTCGATTATTCCTAGCTTGGTTGCAGAATTGTTGCCGATCACGCAATAACCATCTCTGAAGACACCTACATATTCATATACTGGCATTTTAATCCAGTTTCCATTGAGATCAATAAAGCCATATTTGTTACCTACTTTTACTCCACATACGTCTTCTGAAAAACCAACAGCTTCCTTTATTGGAAATTTCAATATAGACTTCCAATTCTCGTCTAGTACGTCGTAATCGTCTAAAAAGTTATGTTCAGGAGTTCCATGGTCGCCAATTCTTTGGGAATATACCATATCTCCTTGGGGAGTCGAACCAAGGTAAGTTTGGGTAGGACCTTGTCCAGGAATAATTGTTCTTTTTTTTGCCACGACAATTCGTTTGCAAGAATATCTGCCAATATATTCATAGTGACCTAAATCTTGTCCTTTTTCATTGTATACCGAAAAATTACTAACCCATTTTCTTTCACCAATATATGTAGTCAAACATTTTGAGTTTAGTACATATACAAATTTGGGTATTTCAATTTGCGCTTTTACCTTTATAGATATAGATAATAGCAGCAATAATATATAGTATTTACCTTTCATAATAATATATTTTTATTTGTTACAAACTGGTCTTATAGAATACAACATTTTAGGATAACATTGCCCGATATTTCTTTCGACAATTCCTGTTGCCCACATTAGCTGTATATGGTAAACATTGAATTTGCTTGAATTATAATTATGAGCAGGCATGTATGACCCTGTATAAAAATACACGAAATTTCCAGAGGGACCTGTCGCTTTAATTAAATATGTACCTTCAGCCTGTACTCCTTCCCATTCACATTTTTCTATTAACTCTTGAAATTCTTTTTCTGTTGGCATTCTCCAGGAACCTCCCCAGAATCTTTGGGCACAATCACCTTCAAAATTGGTTTTAATCCCAATTCCACTATTTTGTGGAACGGAAACATTTCCTATATTGAAGGAGGCCCATTTTACAGATAATCCTAGATCTACGGCTTCTACACCGTTATGCATATATACATTATCAGGATATTCTTTTAAATGAGAGATAGGCAAACTGCTTTTTTTACCGTTATTCTTATTTTTTCCATTAAAAAATAAAAAACTATTATTTTCCTCTATATAATGTTCCCATTGTACATCTTCTAAATATTTTTTAGAAGAAAGGTCATAACAACCGTAAGCCGGTATTTTGTTGTTCCCATATTTGGTATGGTATTCTTCAATGATAGCTTTATCATCTCCAATATTTTTAATATTGCCATCTATTGCTAGGCATAATTTGCCAGTTTTCCAATTATAGCAGACAGTTTTGTACAGTAAATCTAGGCCAAACATACTTACATCCAAAGCCACTCTACCATAGACATAGTCGCCCTTAAACAGTGGAACATCAAGAAATTGTGTGGTAAGACCATTAGAGATTGATATTTTTTCTTCATTTGGTCTAATCACTTCATATACTCGTGAACTTGGACCAACTGCAATTGATTCCACTTTTTGTGGATATGCTTGGACTGCAAACATAATGAAAAAAGTAAAAGTAAAAAATCTATTCATAATGTGATATGTTTAATTTGTCTGAAATTTAGCTTATTATGTCGAATAGCTTTTGATTGTTAACTAATCGTACCCTTGTCTTTATTTATGCAGCTATCGTCTCTTTTACCGAAGAAATCAAAATATGCAACAAAAATTTCTCTTCTTAATGTTTCATCGCAATGATGAGCTTCTTTTGCTAATAGTGCAATACAGATTAAATCTAATATCATGATAATTGGAATACCAATATATGCAGCATACCTTCCAAAAGCATTAATGGAAAGCTGGCATAAATCTCCATTACATAAAATTATAATAGAAAAAAATATAATAGAAGGTATTAGTCCTTCATATATGGCTCGTAATACCCATATGCGCGAGACATAAAGAAAGCGATTTTTACAATCAGGATTCTTGCTAGTGTCCAATTTCATCCACATATAAGAATATGCAAAATCGGCTTTTTCTATATGATATAATGTTGAGTCTGAGTTTATTTTTTTGCCAAAGATTTTTGGAAAGCATGAAGAATATAATTCTTTTATATTTGTTTCTTTATCACAATGTTCAAAGTTATAAAAGCACTTCGAAATATTCATTCCTATTGTACGGCAAATTAATCCAAGGACATAAGAAAACCAAATGCAGAGCACTATGGATAAGAAAAGATGATTACCATGTATGAAGAAATCTCTCATTATAGGAAATGCAAAAAAGCACAGTCCTAACATGACAGAACCTGAAACCAAAAACGACAAATCGAATATGTTTAATGTCTCTGTGATGACATCAAACTTATTTTTAATATCTATTATGTTGTAGAAATCTTGCTTTGCCATACACTTCTTTTTTATTAATTAAACCATCAACTTGCAGCATAAGATAGACACCTATTATGATTCATCTTTTTTCTATATAGTCCATACAGATTTCAATAGTATTTTAATAGAACTATTGTAAAGATATTACTTTTTAATGAAATATAATGAGTATTCTATTGCTTTTTTGTATTAATTTAACACTAGCATTAACGCGGTTCGTAACTACTCAGCACCCCTAGGGCATGAATAGTTACCAACGTTTAGATAACTGACAAACGCACGGATGTTGTCACCGTACTTGATGCGGCAGTTGGGTGCGTCGCAGTTGTTCACGCAACCACACTGGCAGACCTTCTCATAATACTACCTCAGTTCTGGATAAGAAATAGTTTATAAAAAAGTTGGTAACCTCACAAATATTTCGTACCTTTATAGGTGATTTACAATAAGTTACATATATATATGATATGACTACCGACTACAAAGTTACAGAATTATTTTGTATTATAGACGAGTTTTGCAAACATTTTGAAGCAGAATTTCAAGCACTATTATCTGTTCTTTATCAAGGGTACGATGAAGTCGTATTTCCCAAAAGCTGTGTCGTACAACCGCTTTGTGGAGTTGGAAAGTCGAGTGTTCTTCCAACTCATGTTCTTACTTAATTTGGGTGCATTCGGAAGGTGTACCGGCATAACCTTTGTTGATTCCACGATGATACCCGTATGCCATAATCTTAGGAGATATGCCAATAAGGTATTCAAGGGAATTGCCACAGACGGAAAAGGAACAATGGGTTGGTGCCATGGCTTTAAGCTCCCCCTTGCGTGCAATGACAGAGGCGAGATAATAGCGTTTGTACTTACTGGTGCAAATGTCAGCGACAAGGACCCGAATGTGTTCAAGGTTCTTGCTAAACGTTTGTATGGCAAGCTGTTCGCTGACAAAGGCTATATTTCACAGAAGCTGTTTGACTTCCTCTTTGAGGATGGAATACAGCTGGTGACAGGGTTGCGCGTAAACATGAAAAACAAGCTGATGCCGTTCTATGACAGAATGATGCTGCGCAAGAGATACATTATCGAAACCATTAACGACATGCTGAAGAATACGGCACAGATTGTACACTCACGCCATAGATCTGTAAGCAACTTTATCATGAACCTTATTTCTGCCTTGGGAGCATATTGTTTCTTTGACAACAAGCCAAAGGCATTGCAAGGATACTGCATCGAAGACACGAAGCAACTTTCATTGTTCTAAAGACAGAATAATCTCTTTCGATTCTTTATATACAGCACATGTCTGAAGTCATGGGAAGAGAATTCGTGACTTAATACAGCATTTCCCATTAAAAATGTGCAAAAAAAAAGTATCATATAATACTTTGCCAAGTATTACGTGATACTTGGCAAAGTAATACGTGATACTTGACCAAGTATCACGTATTACTTTTTTCGCTATCTTTTTCGTGTGTCTTTTCCTAATTTCATTAGACACTGTCTTTTCCTATTATTTCATTCTCAGTTTTCCACCCTGTATGTACAATCCCTTGGCAGGAGCTTCGTTGAGCTTGACGCCTTGGATAGAGTAGATATCATTGTTGAGAGATTGGTTGTCTGTGGTTGTTGTAGCGATGCCTGTATCAATACCGAAGTAAGCATCCATGAGGTCGAAGCGCTTAGCATACCAGTCTTCTATGTAGCCTATCTCCTTGGTGAGGTCTTCTACCAAACATGGTTTCGAACTTTCTGTCTTGTAGTTGTCTACCATTCGCTGCCAAGCTCCGCTATTCAGGAATAGGTCGCGATATTTTTCGAGCTTTGCATTGATGCTTTCTTTAGAATAAGTGGTGGTGCGCAATTGTGCCCATCGTGCTTTCAGCTTATTTTTGTATTCCTTTTGTCCTTGGCAAATGCTGAAAGGATAGCAACCTCCATTCTTTACCACGTCGGCAGGCTTCCAATCTGAATATCCATTGCCGTCGTATGCGCTACCATTATATTTTCCTCCTAACGATGTGTCGAGATCCCATGGTGATATTATGGCTTTGCGACGTGCAGCCTCAGTAGAATCGGCATCATCAATATTCTTTTGTATGTTGCGTATGGAGAGAAAGTGGTTTTTGTTTCCCCAATTGTCGCCTATAGAAAGCGCCATGATATGTAGCTGATAGTCAACGAGATTGTCGATGAAGAAATACTTCTTGACATCGCTATACGATTTTTTGTTATCATATAGGTCTATGAGTGGCTGCCAGGCTTCTTCACATTCGAAATCCTCAGGTTCCTTCAGCTCCCAGGCGTTGTGCCATGATATTGTTCCTGCTTTCCAGTCGGAGGTGAAGTTACGTTCGTTTTGGTTGGCTATGTCTTCAGTTCCGCTCTTGTATAGCACACCGCGCACAAGCTTATTAGTTTCATCATATTTCTTGAGGTTGAGCAATTTGCGGTTTATGCGGTCGCTTAGGCAGTAGATGCCTTTATACTGGTTGTTGATATACATTTCAACGAAACGTCCGACGGTGCCACTACGCGAGTTGAAGTCTGTTAGGTATGGCAGAGGCGAATATTCGTTCCAAATATCCATAGCCACACGGTTGCGCATGCAGATGCGGTCTATAGCCATAGCGTCTAATATCCATTTCGACATAGAGCGCATACCCAATAGCATGGAGTCTTGCGAAGCCGAATAGTCATCGGTGCGCAACTTCATGTTGAGCGATGGCTTCATGAAATATTGGCGTGCTGTGGCTCCACGAGTACGGAATTTAGCTTTTAGCTCCACCACTTTTCCTGCCTTGTCGGTAAGCTGCATGGTACCGTTGGTGTATTTCATATCTTTGGCTATATTACCATTGATTGTGATTTTCATTATAGGTAGCTTTTCTTGCTGATTATCGTCTGTTGCAGCAATGCACACGCTTGGTGCAAGAATGTAGAGTGCTATGATACACTTTCTGCTGATTGATGATAGTTTCATAACTGTTTCTGTTTTTTTAGTTCTTGTTCACTCCTTAAAATGATAGTTATAATTTGTCCGTGCAAAGATAGTTATAAAACTTGAATTTTTTATGTGTTTTGATGATATAATATCCAAAATAAATTCTATCTTTGCATGACCTTAATTTAAACACACAATGAAGCAAATGATAACTAAACGCAGAATAATAATTGCCTGTAGCATAGCAGCTGTAGTGATAGGAATATTCTGCTTAATATCAAGGTTTTATTTCGACAAACCGCAGGCTTCTACGGCTGCTGTCGTTGAAGAGCGTAAATACTATATCGTCACCACTCCTACGGGTGCAGACTCGCTATTTGTATACGCCTACAACCATGGCGACACCTTGTTGGCGTTGCCTACCGACTCTTCGTTCTTAAAGCGTATCACTCGCTATCGTCAATCATCGTGGGTGAACCGTTGGTGGTTTCCATCATGCTTTGCCACTCTTGCTGCTAAGGTGGATGCTGATGCTGAAGCTAAGAGCGCTATGCAAAGTGTGGACGATGTGTCAGCATATACTTTTGTAAGCAATAGATATAAGAAACTGGAGAAGATATTGAAATCGTATCGCCATCAGTTAGCTGAAATCGACTACTACATGCGTCGTCATAGCGTGGGTGACGAAGGTTTTGATGTTGTGGCACGCCGAAGAGAAGTGGTGAACCATCATATCGACTCTGTGAAACACCTTATAGCTCGTGCGTTGCCGATTGTGGAGGCAAAGGCCGCTAAGGCTATGGTACAGGAAGACTATACTGTGGTTGTCGACTCGCTACGCCTTCCTGCACGCTCTATAAAGTCGCATCGCAAAGGCTTCCTTTTCTTCACAACCTTGGATGGCGGTACTCCTAAAGGTGTGCGCCCTGTATATGCTCAGGCTTCAGATATCGGTAATGGTATGAAGCCATGCAAGGCTTTACAGAATCTTCCCGATACTATTATCTATGGCAATCGTAATGCTGATGGGCGCTATCATGGTGTTGTAGGTATTTGCTATCCTGATGGTTCTTATTACGAAGGACAATGTGTGGACACCATATTGCCAAAGTCGGCATCTTCGTGCTTGCCTGATGGCTTTGGTGTGGCATTCTCATCAGAAAAGGTAAGGGCTGGATTGTGGAAGAATGGTCGCTATCGTGGCGAACAACCGCTATACACCTCTGCCCACATCTATGGCATCGATATTTCGCGTTATCAGCACGAACCGCCACGCAAGACTTATGCTGTGAGAAGGGTTAGGGGAAAGCGCCGTAGATACAGGGTGACATACCCTATAGAATGGAATAAGTTGCGCATATCCTCGCTTGGCTCGTTGTCGAAGAAGCGTGTGAGTGGTGTTGTAGACTTTCCAATATCCTTTATTTATATAAAATGTAGCGAGGGCAAGAGCTTGCTTAATCAATACTATCGTGCCGACTATGCTGCAGCACGCAAGCATGGCTATAGGGTAGGAGCCTATCATTTCTTCTCAACCAGAGTGCCAGTATCGCAGCAGGTGGCATTGTTCGTAAGGAACTGTCGTTATGAGCATGGCGACTTGCCTCCAGCTCTCGATGTAGAACCATCTACAAAGCTCATCATGCAGATGGGTGGTCCAAAGGTGATGTTGGCTGCTGTGAGGAAATGGCTCGTTAGCGTAGAACAGGTGATGAAAGTGCGTCCGATATTGTATATCAGTCAGACGTTCATCAATAAATACTTGAATGATAGCTATGCCGATGGCAAATATCTTCGCGACAACTATCAAGTGTGGATAGCACGCTATGGCGAGTATAAGCCAGATGTGCATCTTGCCATTTGGCAGTTGTCGCCCGATGGCAGAGTGCGTGGCATACGTGGCGAGGTAGACATCAATGTATTTAATGGCTACGACGATTTGTTCAAGGAGTTTAAATAAAAAAATAGAAAAAGGAAGACAGCATTTATTTCATCCTTATAATGCTGTCTTCCTTTATTAGTATTTCTTCGTCGAGCAATGCCTGTAGGGCTGCTGTTACTTGTTCGCGTGGTAGTGTGAGACGTGCAATCTCGGTTATGTAGTGAGGAGCTTTGTCTGCCAAGAGGTTGAGAATCTGATGTCTCACAGGGTCTATCTTCTCTTCAGCCACTTGGTTGGTGTTGTTGTCCAAGCAAACATCGCATCGTCCACAGTCTTGGTCTTGCTTTTCGCCAAAATAGTTGAGCAACATTTTGCTACGACATGTCGTAGTGTCGTTGGCATAAGCTATCATGGCATTAATGCGCTTCGTAAATTCCTCCTTACGGTCTTCATACACCTCTTTAGATATCACTATGCGCTCAGGCAATTCGCGATTCTGAGTATAGGTGATGTATGGAGTTTTGCTCTCTGGTATGAAATGTAGAATGCGGCGTTGGCTTAGCGATTTCAGCATGAGGTAAATCTCTTGCTGAGGTATCTGCGAATAGTCTGCCACTAAGCCAAGGTCAATGAAGGTGTAGTCAACAAACAAGCTACCATACAGACGCAATAAAGCTGTGATGAGAGCATCCTCCTGTTTGGTTAAATCGTCGAGGCGGTATAGCTCATTGCGATTGAGCAAGAACATAAGTCGTGCTCGCGACTCTGGGTCGGTCTCATATTCTATATATTGCGCACGTGCGAGAATTACGAGAGCAGAATGTGCCTGCAGAGGATAATGCTTGAAGATGTGGCAGAATTTCTCTATTTCGAAAGAGAATGTGTGACCATATCCGCTTCCTGCTGCTATTTGGTAATAGTAAGCCAAATCTTCATACACCTTTATTATATAGTCCTTTGGCGGAAAATTGGTGTCTATGCGCTTTATAAGTTTCTGCGTGTCGCGCTTGTCGTATAGCAATACTGCATACGCTCGCTTGCCATTGCGACCAGCTCGACCGGCTTCTTGGAAATAAGCTTCTATAGAATCGGGACTATCATAGTGAATGACCATTCTCACGTCGGGCTTGTCGATACCCATACCAAAGGCGTTTGTCGCCACCATAACTCTTGTTTCGTCGTTGTGCCAACGCTGCTGACGAATGTCTTTAGTAGAGTGGGTGAGACCTGCATGATAGAATGTAGATGGAATGCCATTAGCTTCGAGAAGGTCTGATATCTCTTTTGTGCGCTTACGACTTCTCACATATACTATTGCCGAACCCTTCACTGACTCAAGGATGTGTATCATCTCGGCATCCTTGTCTATTGTTGGGCGCACCACATAGGTGATGTTCTTGCGCTCAAAGCTCATCTTGAAGACATTCTTTTCCTTAAACTGCAGTCTCTCCTGTATGTCGTCGATTACGGCAGGAGTGGCTGTAGCGGTAAGAGCAAGGATTGGAGCCGAAGGCTTTAGCTTCTTGATGTCAGCAATGTTGAGATACGAAGGACGAAAATCGTAGCCCCATTGGCTTATGCAATGAGCTTCGTCTACGGTGATGAAGCTCACTTTGATATGTCGCAACTTGGTTTGGAAAAGTTCTGAAGCCAAACGCTCTGGCGAGATATATAGCAGTTTAGTTTGTCCGAAGATACAGTTCTCGAGAGTTGTCACAATCTCTGGGCGTGTCATGCCTGAGTATATTGCTGCAGCCATGATGCCACGTTTGCGAAGGTTTTGCACCTGGTCTTTCATCAGAGCTATCAATGGCGTTACCACCAGGCACACACCATCCATGGCAAGTGCAGGCACCTGGAAGGTGATGCTCTTGCCGCCACCCGTAGGCATCAAGCCGAGAGTATCTTTGCCTTGGCCTATACTCTCGATAATTTCTTGCTGAATGCCACGGAAGTCGGGATAACCCCAATATTTTTGGAGTATGGATTGATAGTTGGTCAATTTTCGCTATTTGGTCTAATGTCTTCTATCTGCAACTGTACCTGGTTGCGCTTAAACACATTATCCTCGATGGTATAAACGATGTCGAAGCTGCGTTTCGACTTTATGTATCGTGCAGCAGCACTTTGTCCAAAGGCTATACCATTGACAACGGTGCTCGACTTCGAGTCTACAAGTTCCAATTTAATGTGCTCTTGCTCGCGTCCTACCACCTTGCTTGTGCCATAGTCGTAAACGGCTTTGGTGCAGAACAAAGGCTTGGTATTGCCAGGACCGAAAGGCGAGAAGCGCTTTAGGTCGTTGTATAGTCGCTTTGAAATGTCTTTGAAGTCGATGATGGCATCCACATTGATGTTTGCCTCCTGCTGTTCGGGCATTATATGCTCGTCTACAAACTCCTGGAAGCGACGACGGAACTCCGGTATGTCGTCCCAACGTAGGGTGAGACCTGCAGCATAGGTATGGCCACCGAAGTTGACAAGCAAGTCGCGACAACTCTTTATGGCTGCATAAACATCAAATCCCATCACGCTACGAGCAGAGCCTGTGGCAAATTCTCCATCGCGAGTGAGTACCACCGTAGGACGGAAATAAATCTCGGTGAGTCGTGAAGCCACAATACCTATCACGCCCTTTTTCCAGTTCTCATCATAGAGCACAATGCTCGACTGATGGCGCTGGTTTTCAAGTTTCGACACGATTATATTGGCTTCTTCCGTCATCTGCTTGTCAATATCCTTGCGCTGCTCGTTGTATTCGTTGATATGCTTAGCTTGGCTCAAGGCTGTAGAAAAATCTTTCTCCACAAGCAAGTCTACGCTCTCTTTACCATTCTCCATACGTCCGGAAGCATTGATGCGAGGTCCAATCTTGAACACAATATCGCTCATCGACAGTTCGCGACCGTTTAGTCCGCAGATGTCGATGATAGCCTTTAGTCCGATGCTTGGATTTTGGTTTAGTTGTTTCAGACCATGATAGGCAAGAATGCGGTTTTCGTCTACCACAGGCACTATGTCGGCAGCAATACTCACGGCACAGAGATCCAACAGCGGGATGAGTCTTGAGAACGGGATGCTATTGTTCTTGGCAAAAGCCTGCATAAACTTAAAGCCCACACCACAGCCACAAAGATGCTTGAAAGGATAGCTATCGTCTGTGCGCTTAGGGTTGAGGATGGCAACAGCAGGCGGCATCACCTCGTCGGGCACATGATGGTCGCAGATGATGAAGTCGATACCTTGTTCCTTGGCGTACGCAATCTCGTTGATAGCTTTGATGCCGCAGTCGAGGATTATAATAAGCTTCACACCCTGCTGTTTGGCATAGTCGATACCCTTGCGGCTCACTCCGTAGCCCTCTTCATAGCGGTCAGGAATGTAGTATTCGATGTTGGAATAGAACTGCTGCAAGAACTTGTATACCAAAGCCACAGCGGTACATCCGTCTACATCGTAGTCGCCATAGACGAGTATACGCTCCTTGCGTCCCATAGCATCGTTTAGGCTGTCGACGGCAATGTCCATGTCCTTCATCAGAAATGGATTTATAAGATCTGCCAATTGTGGTCGGAAGAATCTCTTTGCCGCACTTTCCGTTGTTATGCCTCTTTCCACGAGCAGCTGTGTGAGTATAGGGCTCATGCCAATCTTCTCGGCAAGTTCGCCTGCAGTGCGCTTCTGCTCTTCAGTAGGAGGGTTATAATTCCATTTAAAGTGCATTTATATATAGTTTTGTTTTCTTCGGTTTAGGTTGTTGTAATGCATAATATTACAACAGGCAGAAAATGCCGTGCCAAAGTTACTAAATTATTTTGGAACATAGGCTATGTATCTCCGTTTTTTTACGCTCGTAGATAAAGCCTACAACGACTTTTCATCATATTCGTCACGATACAATAAAAAAGGCAGAACTCTCAGTATTTTTGAGGGTTCTGCCTTTAGCATTATGCAATAATGATGATAAACTTGTTATCTGAGTGTTATCTCGCAGTTGTCCAAAGAGTCAACGACGGCGAGCGACTCGCAACGTATTCCTTGCTCTTCGATGAGCTTACGACCATTTTGGAACGACTTCTCAATGATAAATCCCATACCTTCGAGGTGTGCACCAGCCTGCTTGCAGAGGTCGATGATGCCGAGGGCTGCATTGCCGTAGGCGAGGAAGTCGTCGATAAACAACACCTTGTCGTTGGGAGTGAGATAATCCTTTGAAATTACTACTGTATACTCGCGCTTCTTGGTAAACGAGGTTACTGTTGTCGACAGCATATTGTCCATTGTAGATGGCTTCTTCTTCTTTGCGAATACCACAGGCAAGTCGAGCAAGAAGCCCATCATGATGGCTGGAGCAATACCTGAGGCTTCGATAGTAAGAATCTTATTGATATCGGTGCCAGCATAGCGGCGTATCAGCTCAACAGCACATTGCTTCATAAGATTTGGGTCCATCTGATGGTTGATGAACTTGTCAACTTTCAATATGCCACCCGGATAGCATTTTCCATCTTTAAGAATACGTTCTTTTAGTATTTTCATATTGGTATGATTGTAATATGAAGGTTCGTATAGTTATAATATGAAGGGAAGGTATGATTTCTCATATCTTCCCTTTATATGTTTTATTTTCGTAATTCTTAGATACCCATCTTCTTGCGGATATCCTTAGGAATAGCGTTCTTGTTTACCATGTAGTCCATGGTGTTGGCAGCGATAAAGTTCTTGGTCATATACCAAATTCCCTTGTAGTCGCCAGTCTCACCCCATGAGTTCTTTACCATGTAGTATTCCTTGCCATTCTGGTCCTTAGCGATACCAAAGATAAGCATGCCATGGTCGTCTGTGAGCTCCCAGTTGTCGAAACGCTCCTGGCGCATCTCCTGTGTAGGAACAATCTCAGGAACTGTGCAGCCGAGAGAATCGAGCATGCTGGTCTTCTGAGTTCTGGTCAACTTGAGCCAACGAGCCATGTCAGAACCTGCGAGGCTCTGAGCCTTCTTGGTGTCTACAGCATAAGCAAGACCTGTGCGTGTGAAGCCTTCCTCAGAAACGTCGCCACCCCATGCAATGCAATAGCCATTCTCCAATGCGTTGTCGATGATGCGCATCATGTCTTCCATAGGAACGTTCCATGACAATGGCAAACGCCAGTTGTCCTGTACCTCAACAGCAAACTGTGTCCAGAATGGGTGGTGAGTATAGCTGGTGATAGTAACATAGTCGTCGAAGTTCAAACCGAGGCTTGCAGCAAATGTCTTAGGAGTATAAGTCTTGCCTTCATATTTGAAAGACTTTGGGCACTCGCCAAGGTAAGCATCCAAGACACCCTGGAAACCAACCTTCCACTGCTTAGAAATCTTAGAAGCGCTGCTCTTAGCAACAGCTGCTACATAAGGCTCCAAGATGCTGAAGAATTCGTTGAAGTTGTTAAGAGAGTCGCCATACAAGCTACCTGGGAAAGGCATAGCATTCTCTGGGCAGATACCATAGTGCTGGAGGCAGTACAATGGGTCGTAAGCGCTACCGCCCTGTGAAAACTGGCAATCGCCATGCAAGCGAACAACCTGGATAGCACGATCCATGTAGGTCTTGTTAGCAACAAACGACTCGCAGAGGTCGTATGTCTTGCCTGTCTTCTTCAAAATCTCAGCCTCGAAGTAGCTAAGGGTAGAGTAGTCCCAGCATGTGCCCGAACGATTCTGGTCCTTGATACTTGTGATTTTGTTCTCCTTGATAGTGGTGAACACAGGCTTGTTCTTGTTTACGCTGTCTTTCTTTTCTTCAGCGAAAGCTCCAGTTGTCATCAGAACAACGAGAGCCAAAGTAATAAGTCTTTTCATTGTAAGTTGATTATAATTATTGTGTTATTTATTGTTTGCCATAAACTCTTCTACATCCTTTGGATGATATGGTATGCGGTCTTTGCCCAAGAATCGGCAGCCATCCTTTGTGATGAGCAAGTCGTCTTCGATACGTATGCCGCCAAAGTCTTTGTATGTCTCCAGCATATCGTAGTTGATGAAGTCCTTGTGCAATCCCTTGCTACGCCAGTCGTCGATGAGGGCAGGAATGAAGTAAATACCAGGTTCATCTGTCACCACGAAGCCTTCTTCCAAACGGCGTCCCATGCGCAGACAGTTTGTACCAAACTGTTCAAGATTAGGTCTCGTCTCCTCGTCGAAGCCTACATTAATCTGATCGAAGTTCTCCATATCGTGAACATCCATACCCATCATATGGCCCAAGCCGTGGCAAAGGAACATTGCGTGTGCACCTGCAGCTACAGCCTCGTCGGTATCTCCCTTCATCAGTCCCAACTCCTTAAGTCTGTCGGTCATCAGTCGGCATACACCGAAGTGTACATCCCAGTATTTCACACCTGGTCGTGCTGCCTTTAGTGCATAGTCGTGGCATTCTTCCACGATAGAATATATCTCCAACTGGCGCTGTGTGAATTTGCCATTTACAGGCATTGTACGGGTGTTGTCAGAGCAATAGTTGTTGATAGTCTCTGCACCAGCATCCACCAACAGCAGTCTGCCATCCTCAAGAGGATTCATTGATGGAGCACCATGCATAATCTCACCATGCTGTGAAAGTATGGTAGCAAAGCTTTCCATAGCGCCATAGCCATGAGCGATACCCTTCAGATATCCTGCTATATTCTGCTCTATAGCTCCAGGCTTACACATGCGCATAGCTGTAGTATGCATCTTATAGCCTATCACAGCAGCACGCTCCAACTCCTCAATCTCCTGAGGCTCTTTGGCTGAGCGCATTTTCACAACAGCCTTTATCAAATCCATTGATGCGCTCTCTTTCTGCTGATTGGGGTGAATGCCCAAGAGGTCAAAAACCTGCAGTTTGATGTCGAATCGATAAGGAGGCAAGAAGTGTATCTTGCGCTTTTGTCTCAAAGCATCGTTACAGATTGTTTTAAGAGTCTTCATTGGAGCAGTATTGGCAACGCCTACCTGCTGTGCCATGTCGTGAACGCTGTCTACCGAACCATACCATACGATATCTTCTACCGAGATGTCGTCGCCAATGAGGGTCTCCATATCATTGTCAATATCGATGATGCCAACAAGTCCGTCTCTCTTCTGTCCGAAATAATAAAGGAATGATGAATCCTGACGGAATGGACTATACGCATTATTAGGAAAGTTGGCAGGAGAATCGTTATTGCCAAATAGTATGATGATACCGCTCTTTACAAGCTTCTTAAGCTCTGCGCGACGGCTTACGTAGGTCTCTTTACTAAACATATTCATTAATTTAATATTAATTTCTTGCAAAGTTACACAATTTCTGCAAATTAATGCTAACTTTGCATAGATTTTGGATATTATTAATATCAAATTTAAATTTATAGATGATAAGGAATACAGGATTAGTGTTAGAAGGGGGTGGAATGCGTGGCGTTTTCACCAGTGGAGTGCTCGATGCTTTTATGAAAAACGGTCTCGATTTCGAGTATATCGTGGCTGTATCGGCAGGAGCATGCAATGGCTTGTCGTATGTTAGCCATCAGCCTCGTCGTGCACGATTGTCGAATATTGATATGCTTGTGAAATATGACTATCTAAGCATAAAACATCTCTTTACAGCAGGTTGTCTTCTTGATAGCGATTTGCTATACAATAAGTTTCCAAACGAGATAATTCCTTATGACTATGATGCTTATTTCTCTAATCCTTCAACCTTCGAAATGGTAGTTACCAACTGCGCTACAGGCTATGCAGAATATCTCACCGAGAAGTCGGGCAACCGCCAGCGATTACTCGATATCTGTCATGCAAGTAGTAGTCTGCCTTATGTCTGCAAGGTTATTGATGTGGATGGCACTCCTTATCTTGATGGTGGTATCGTAGATAGCATTCCCATCATGCGTGCTATTTCTACTGGTCATAAGCGCAATGTGGTTATAGCCACTCGCAACCGTGGCTATCGCAACACAGGCAAAGATCGCAAGATTCCTAATTTCATATATCGCAAATATCCTCGTCTTCGTGTGGCTCTTGCCCATCGTATAGAAGCCTACAATAAGCAACTTGAAATGCTTGAACGCTTGGAAGATAGTGGCGATGTAATCTGCATACGCCCAATAAAACCTATGGAAGTGGGGCGTATAGAAAAAGACGCCACCAAGCTCGAAGCTCTCTATGAAGAAGGCTTCAAACTTGGTGACGAGTTTTGCAAGAAGGGATTGCTATAGAAATTATTACTATAATTCCTAATAGTTCTATATCCCTTATAAACTTATATATTTGCTCTTTTCCTTTAAATCATTATAAGGAGTCGTTGATGCGGCTCCTTTTTTGTTATTTACTTTAATAAGTCAGGGCGTAGCGCTTTGGTACGCTCCATAGCCTGGTCAAACTCCCATTGTTTAATCTTTGCCTCGTTGCCACTAAGCAGAATCTCAGGCACCTTCCATCCCTTATAGTCGGCTGGGCGAGTATAGATAGGTGCTGATAGCATATCGTCTTGGAAGCAGTCGGAGAGGGCACTCTGCTCGTCGCCGATAACTCCAGGAATCACTCTTACTATGGCGTCTGCCATGACAGCGGCAGCAAGTTCGCCACCAGTAAGCACAAAGTCGCCAATAGATATTTCGCGAGTAATAAGATGCTCTCTGATACGATGGTCGATGCCTTTGTAGTGGCCACAAAGTATTATGAGGTTACCCTTCATAGAAAGGTCATTGGCTACATGCTGATTAAACTGCTCACCATCAGGCGAAGTGAATATCACCTCGTCGTAGTCGCGCTCAGCCTTCAAGGCAGAGATACAGCGGTCGATAGGCTCACATTGCATCACCATGCCAGCAAAGCCACCATACGGATAGTCGTCTACACGCTTCCATTTGTCGAGAGTGTAGTCGCGAAGGTTGTGGAGATGAATTTCGGCAAGTCCTTTCTTCTGAGCTCTTGCCAATATCGACTCGTTGAAGAAGCCCTCAAGCATTTCGGGCAACACGGTTATAATATCTATTCTCATATTGTTTTTATTCTTTGTATTTTGCTATGAAATCGTCTTCCGACAGTATCTGTATGCCCAATTCTTGAGCCTTCTTGTTTTTACCAGATGTAGACGTGACATCGTTGTTGATGAGGAATGATGTCGACTTGCTCACACTTCCTGTCACCTTTCCGCCTTGGCTTTCGATATATGCCTTTAGCTCATTGCGGTTTTTGAAATGATGCACATCGCCCGTAACCACAAAGGTTAGTCCTGCGCAGCGTGTGCCCACTTCGGCTTGGCTGTCAGCTTCGGCTATTGTCACCTTATCGAGCAGTCGTTGAAGCATGCCATAGTTGTCGTCGTTCTTCATCCATTTCACTACCGAAGCCGATTTCTCTGGTCCTATTCCTGGAATGTGGGCAAAATAGTCGTCAGCCTCGCTGCGAGCTTTCTCTATAAGCTCTGTCATAGGATATTGAGCAAGCAGGCGTTTGCATACATCGCCACCACATAGTGGGATGTTTAGAGCATAAAGCAATCGGCGTGCATCTACAATGCGAGCTTTATCTACGGAGTTCAGGATGTTGTTGGTACTCTTCTGTCCAAATCCTTCGAGTGTAGATAATTCCAAAGCGTGTAACTCAAGGTCGTAGAAGTCGGCATATTCGCTTATCCATCCCATGTTTACAAATCGTGCTATGGTCTGTTCCGAGATGCCATCAATGTTCATACCATCTTTCGACACAAAGCGAGCAAACTTTTTCAGTCTCTTGGCAGGACATTCCATGTTTGTACAATGCAATGTCAGCGTACCGCTCGAAGCGCTCGTCACCACTTCTGTAGGTTCACCGCATACAGGGCAACGGTCTGGAATTTCAAGGTTGCCAACCTTGTGGTCCACCTTTATCACCTTTGGTATAATCTTATTGGCTTTGATAACAGAAATCTCTGTACCTTTGTCGCCTATACCCAATCGTTGGCATTCGCTGATGTTGCATAGTGAAGCACGTTTCACGGTGGTGCCTTCCAATTCTACAGGATTGAATACAGCCACAGGTGATATTGTAGAAGCTGCACACGACCATTCTATATGATCCAACTTTGTAACCACGCTTTCGTCTTGCCACTTAAAGGCGTAGCCTGCTCTTGTGGCATGATGTCCTGTCACAGAGCCTGTTGCTGCATAGGCGGTATCGTCGTATGCTATCACCAGTCCGTCTACAGGGTATGGGCATGAACCGTTTGTCACCTTCTGTGTCCAACGGTCTATGCAAGCCTCAATATTCGATAATGTAGGGTCTGGAATCTTTTCACGCTCTACGGTATCAAAACCTTGATTTGCCAAGAGTGCCATACGTTCTCCCCACGACAATATCTCATCATCGGCATAAACGAGGGTGAATGGAATCCAATGTATGTGACGTTGTTTCACCTCGTCAACATCCTTTAATGTTAGTGAGCCTGAAGCAAGGTTGCGAGGGTTGGCATAGTCTTCGTCTTGCTCCATCAAGAATTGTTCAAAATCCTTGTAAGAGATAACGGCTTCGCCACGAATCACCAAATGGCCTTTATATGCTATGGTAGGCAATATACCATCGATGGCAGGAGCCAATCGAGTGATGTTGGTACCGATATGTCCGTTACCGCGTGTCACAACTTTTGTTAGTCGTCCGTTGTCGTATGTCACAACTAAAGTCAAACCATCCAATTTCCACGACAGCCATATCTCTCTACCTTCAGCCCATTTTGCCAAATCTTGTGGCTGTTTGGTCTTGGCAAGACTCAATGCCGCAAACTCATGCTCCTCCTTCTGTCCAGACATATCATCTTCCGAAACCTTGGCTGTAGGAGAATCCGGCAATACGATGCCTGTGATATCCTCAAGGGCTTTCAGCTCGTCGAAGGCTGCATCCCATTCGTAGTCGGTCATCAGTTCGCCTTGTCCGTTGTAGTAGGCTTCAGAGGCTTTATTCAAAGTCTCTATGAGTTGCCTCATTCTTGTGGTATTATGTTCTGCCATGTTTTTGCTATGATTATTGGTTCGACAAGTGTCGACTTTTGTGTTTAATAAGGGCTCAACCTTATTAGATTGCAAAATTACGAAAAAAAACATAGAAAGCTTACCCTAACTCGGAATTAATTGATACCTTTGTGAAAAATTATGGAAAAATGAATGTAATCGTATCTTCAGAGATAACCTCCGTATGCCCAACCTTCGTTGGAGCAAGCCTCGATGCTAAGGTAGAAAACTCACAATATTCAGCTCAGTTGTGGGAAGAGATAGAGCAGCTTGGCGCCGACTTTCGTGCTAAGCTATCTTTAGACACCCTTAAGGATGTCAGCGCCATTGCCGCCACTCGCAAAGTGTATAAGGCTTGTGGCAAAGACCCGTCGCGCTATCGTCCTGCTGCCGAGGCATTGGTACGCCGACTATTGCAGGGCAAAGAGCTATATCAGCGCGACACTCTCGTCGACCTTATCAACCTTGCTTCAATGAAATATGGATATAGCATAGGTGGTTTTGATGCCGACACCTTTTGTGGCGACACGCTGACTCTCGGCATAGGCAAGAAGGATGAACCATACGAGGGTATCGGACGAGGTATGATAAACATAGAAGGACTACCTGTGTATCGTGATGCTAAGGGTGGGGTAGGCACGCCTACCAGCGACAACGAACGCACCAAGATGCACCTTGATACCACACATCTTGTGGTTTTGATAAATGGTTATGATGGTAGCGAACAGGGAGTCGTACAAACAGCAGAGTACATTCAGCAACTGTTGCGCAAATATTGCAACTCTGATGGTGGCGAGTATACTGTTTATAGGTAAAAAGTAAAAAGGTAAAAAAGTCAAAAATAAAAAGGTAAAAAAGTAAAAAGGTAAAAAAGTAAAAAGCTCTTTTCCCTTTTTTGTCCTTGTTCGAAGTCGTTTCTACGACTTCGTCCCTCCTAAATTTTAACAACTAAATAAAAACAATAATGGCAATAGTAATAGGCATAGACGTAGGCATAAGCACTACCAAGATAGTAGGTATCAACGAGGAAGGAAAGGTGATATCGCCAATCAGAATCAAAGCTACCGACCCCGTGACATCGCTTTATGGAGCTTTTGGTAAATATCTATACGACAACAATATTGCACTTACTGATGTTGAGCACGTAATGATAACAGGTGTTGGTGCTGCATATATCGAAACGCCTGTTTATGGTCTACCAACGGATAAGGCAGAGGAGTTTACTGCCGATGGCTTGGGTGCAAGGTATGAAACCAACCTCGACAGAATGATTGTGGTGAGTATGGGTACTGGTACTTCGCTGGTGAAATGCGAAGGTGACGACATCCGTCATATCGGAGGTGTAGGAGTTGGCGGAGGTACTCTTATGGGACTCTCGCGTATTATGCTACAAACAGATGATATAAAGCAGGTTGTGGCATTAGCAGAGCAAGGCGACATTTCGAATATTGATGTGCAGATAGGTGATATCAGTCCGCGTCCACTCCCAGGACTTCCAAAGGAAGCCACAGCTTCGCTCTTTGGTAATGCCAAGAGTAATGCATCGCGCGAGGATATCGCCTTAGGCATCCTCACGACCGTATTGCAGACAATAGGTTCAAGTTGTATCTTGGCTTCGCTCGAGTCGGGCATCAAGGAGTATGTGCTTATTGGCAATCTCACGCTTTTGCCTCAATGCCGACAAATCTTCCCTGCCATGGAAAAACTCTATGGTGTGAAGTTCATCATACCAAAATATAGCGAGTTTTGCACAGCTATTGGAGCGGCATTAGATTATATCAAATAACTTATGAAACAACTATTCATTCTTGCTCTTGCTGCTATGCCTTTATCTGCTATGTCGCAGGGCACAGCGCAAGACTACAAACGTGCCTACTCTCTCTATGAGAAGTTTAAGGCTGACAATGTGTTACACTCTGTAAGTAATGTGGCATGGAAAGATTCTTCTACTATGCTGGGCTACAATATCCAGACTGCCGATGGCAGACGCTGGATAACCTATGATGCAGCCAAGGGAGAGAAGAAGGAGTATTCAAAGGTTGAGGACTACAACCATGCTATGGGTATAAAACCTCGTCAACCACAGAAACCACGATTTGGTCGCCAACATCAGCGCCATTGGATGGAGGTGGATGAAGAAAACGTGGCACGTCCAGTTATTTCGCCCGATGGAAAATGGGAGGCATACATAGAGGAATATAATGTGGTGGTTCATGAGGTTGGCAAACCTTATAGTGTGAAGCGTCGCCTTACTCAGGATGGTACCATCGGACTGTATTATAGCAACCAAATACAATGGTCGCCAGATGGAACAAAGCTCTTTGTTTGTAAGCGTAAGCCTGTAGAAAAAAGATATGTCTACTATGTAGAGTCGTCGCCTGCAGACCAAGAGCAACCTCTGCTCCACAAACAGGAGTATGCAAAGCCTGGCGATGAGTTGCCACAACATTATCCTACTATCATTGATGTGGCTACAGGCAATAGGGTGGAAGCTGACCGTAATGCTATCGACAATCAATACGACTTGAACTGGTTTCAATGGACTCCTGACTCTCGTGCCGTAACCATGGAATACAACAAGCGCAGCCATAAGCTATACCAGATGTTGGCTATGTCGGCAGAAACAGGTGAGCTGAAGGTTGTGGTAGAGGAAAAGTCGGATAAGTTTGTTAACTATAGTAGACTATGGCGTCAGTTTGTAAACAACGGCAAACAGCTATTGTGGACTTCCGAGCGCGACAATTGGAATCATCTATATATCGTTGACCTCGGTACCGATAATGCAAATAAGAAAGGTAATAAGAAAGGCAAGCATGCTACTGCAACTATTCGCCAGATTACTAAGGGTGAATGGTGTGTGCGTGGTATACAATATGTAGATGAGGCTAATGCCACAATATATTTCTCAGCCTCAGGTATGAATAAAGATGAAGATCCTTATCTTGTACATTATTATAAGGTGGGCTTTGATGGTAAAAACCTCACTTGCTTAACTCCTGCCAAGGGCAACCATAGCGTAAAATATAGTTTTGACCACAAATATCTTGTAGATACATATTCTATGGTCGATAAGGCACCAGTAACCGAACTCCGTTCGGCTTACGATGGCTCATTAGTCTCTACTCTCGAAACGGCAGACATCTCAAAACTAATGGCTAATGGATGGCTAGCTCCAGAGGTGTTTACTGCAAAGGGACGTGATGGCAAGACCGATATGTGGGGTATCATTCAGCGCCCAACTAATTTCGACCCTTCGCGCTCTTATCCTGTTATAGAGTATATCTATGCAGGTCCTGGCGATGCCTATACTCCTAAGAGTTTCATCTCGTACAATTGGAATACAACAGCTCTTGCCGAACTTGGCTTCATCGTCGTACAGCTCGATGCTATGGGAACATCATGGCGCGGCAAGAAGTTTGAGGAGGTGTGCTATAAGAATCTTAAAGACGCAGGTTTCCCCGACCGTGAACTTTGGATAAAGGCTGCAGCCGAGAAATATCCATATATGGACTCTACTCGTGTTGGTATTTTTGGTGCAAGTGCAGGCGGACAAGAGAGTACCACAGCCGTGTTGTTACATGGTGATTTCTATAAGGCTGCCTATAGCTCGTGTGGTTGTCACGACAACCGTATGGATAAAATCTGGTGGAACGAGCAATGGATGGGATGGCCTGTAGATTCAAGCTATGTGGAATGCTCGAATGTATATAATGCTCCGAAATTACAGCGTCCGTTGATGCTCGTTGTTGGCGAATTAGACGATAATGTAGATCCTGCATCTACCATGCAAGTGGCAAATGCACTAATCAAGGCTAACAAGGATTTTGAACTTGTGGTGCTTCCAGGAGTTCATCATACAATGGGCGAACGATTTGGTGAACACAAACGTTTTGACTTCTTTGTGAAGAATCTGCTTGGAGTAATGCCTCCGAAGTGGTAACAATAGTTTTATCACAAAGCTAATTCTAATCCATCATATGCAAGGCTTACATCTTTTGGTAGTCTATCGGCTGACAAACGATGTAAGCCTAATTTGTGTGTAAGATGTGTGAGATAAGTCTGTTTAGCGCCAGTAGCTCGTGCTATTTCTATAGCCTCCGATACCAGAATGTGTGAGTGGTGAGGCTTTTTCCATCTTAGGGCACTAATAATTAGAGTTTCCACTCCACGAAGCATATCAAGGTTTTGTGGTGTGATAGACTTAATATCCGTTACATATGCAACATTATCGAAGCGGAAAGCGAGGATAGGCAACTTGTCGTGCATAACCTCAATAGGAAGAATATTGATGTCGCCAATGCTGAAAGGTTTTCCTGCCTCAATGGTGTTAAGTTTCAGCTTTGGCACACCAGGATATAAATCTTCGGTGAAACAATAAGGCAACATCTGCTTGATGCCCTTCACCGCCTGTCGGTTGCCATACAATGGTATGTCACCGAAGGTACAATATGGTCGCAAGTCGTCGGTACCGCCCACATGGTCGTAGTGGGAGTGGGTCACCAATACACCGTCAATCTTTCGAAACTCCTTGTCCATGAGTTGCTGGCGGATATCTGGTCCGCAGTCTATCAGCACTCTTGTAGATTCTGTTTCTATCATTGCTGCCGTGCGTAGTCTGCTGTCGTGAGGGTCGTTGCTTGTGCATACCTCGCACCTACAACCTAATACAGGCACACCATTTGATGTGCCTGTACCTAAGAAAGTTAACTTGCGATATTTCGACATATATATTTTTATATTATATTTACTTCCGGATGCAGTTCGATGCCGAAAGTGCGTTTAACGTCATCCTGTATTGTTTTCATCAAGTGGGTGATGTCAGCACCTGTAGCGCCACCTCTATTTACTAATACCAATGCCTGTTTTGCATGCACACCAGCCTTGCCGAGTGTTTTGCCCTTCCATCCGCATTGGTCTATCATCCATCCTGCAGGTATCTTATACGCCACTTCGCCATTTGTATCTTCTACCACATAGTGTGGCATTTTGTCGTAGCGAGCTGCCAATTCTTGGTATTTCTCTTTATCCACTATAGGGTTCATAAAGAAGCTACCTGCATTTCCCTCAACCTTAGGGTCGGGTAGTTTCTCATTGCGTATTTCGATGATGGTATCTCTAAGCTGTTGAGCTGTAGGCGTAACTATTCTTTTCTTCTCAAGCTCTGCGCGTATGTTTCCGTAGTCGAGATGAGGAGTAAAGGTAGAACTCAGACGATAGGTAACATGAGTAATCAGATATTTATTCTTCCACTCATGCTTAAATATGCTTTGGCGATAAGCGTAGTTGCAGTCAGCTGCAGAGATAGTAACCACCTTGCCTGTAGCAATTTCTACAGCTTCGATACTTTCAATCACATCCTTAGCTTCGGCTCCATAGGCTCCGATGTTTTGTACCGCACTTGCTCCCACTTCGCCAGGTATCAGCGAAAGGTTTTCCATGCCGTAGAGTCCTTTGTTTGTAGCAAATGCTACAACATCGTCAAACACCAGTCCTGCCCAACATCTTATGCTCACACCATCGTTTAATGTTTCGATGCCATCGGCAACATTCTGCATAGTGGCAGGTGTCACCACAATCCCCTGATAATCCTTTGTCAGTAGCAAATTGCTACCGCCACCTATTATCAGATATTTATTAGCACCACGTAGCACTTCTGCCACCATCTGTGCCTCTTCGTTAGAAGCATATTCTATGAATCTTTCGCACTTAGCATCTATGCCGAAAGTATTGTGCTCAAGGAGCGAGTAGTTATTGATGTCGCGCATATTCTGTTAGCAAGAGAATTCTGTTAATAACCATTTACCCGAACGTCTGCGGAATACCATTTCTATTTCTAAACCATTGGCAATGCCGCGCACCATAAACACCTTACGTGTAGATTCAGAATACTTCTGTCCGTAGATGATGTTGTATAGTGTGCCTGTAGGAATAAGTCCTGGTTTGAAGTCAGGCCATTGCTCAGGCATCATATTGCCTGTGATGCTCGAGAAGTCGTCATCAGGATCAGGTGTGGTGAATTTCACTTCCTCAGCCATGCTGTTTATCTGGAATAACGAGTCTCGCGAGAACTTCTCGTAGAATTTCAAGAAGCTTGCATTCATGTTTCGGAATATAGGCTTATATTCTATAGCAGTAAGCATCCACTCGCCATTCTTACGGTCGAAAACAAACTGCTGCACAGTCTTTATCTTAAAGAATATCTTTTCTACCACCACGTGTGATACCGTAGTGTCCTTCACCAATTTTATCTGTGCTTTGTTGTCAAAGATAAGAGTGTAATAGCCCTGTCGCATGAAGAAATGTTCCATCTTCCATTTGCCTTTCTCTATCTCCTTCGTCAGTTTGCCATTCTTGTATACTGGCAATGGGAAGCAGATACGCTTCATCTGCAATTTCTTGTTGGCTGCAAAATTGAAAATAAAATCGTCAAACAGCTCATCGGCAGCCTTAGGCATTGGCGTCTCTGCAATAATCTCGTCGGTAGAGTCGGCGGCAGTAGTGTCTACGAGGGTAGAGTCAGAAGCCAAAGAGTCGGCCCCGTCCATCTTCTTGTCGTTGCAACTGCTATTGGTAACACATAGTGAGCAAGCAAAGATAAATGCCATAATGAAAAATAAACTTTTCTTCATCGTAAATCTGTGTATTAAAAACGTGCGCAAAAGTACATATAAAAATTGATATAACAACAAAAAATCGTGAATGTTTTGTTTTTTGCCATAACATCCTTTCATTTTCTCATTTTTATTATTACCTTTGCACAAATTATTATAAAGAATACTTATACAGTCACCATAAAGACATGTTATTAGAAAAGATAGAATCACTCCTTAAGGAGGTTAACGAACTGCATGCTCCCAACGCAGAAGAGTTGGAGCAGCTTAGATTAAAGTATCTTAGCAAGAAGGGCGCAATCAGCCTGTTGATGAACGATTTCCGCTCTGTTCCAGCTGAGCAGAAGAAGGAAGTTGGTATGAAAATCAACGAGCTTAAGCAGGCTGCCACCGAGAAGATTAATGCTCTTCGTGAGCAGTTTGAAGAGGCTGAGGCTTCATCAGACGATATCGACCTTACACGTAGCGCATATCCAGTAGCTCTTGGTACACGTCATCCATTGACAATCGTTCAGAACGAGATTATCGACATCTTCCAGCGTATGGGATTCACCCTTACTTCTGGACCAGAAATCGACGACGACAAGCATATCTTTACAATGCTCAACTTTGCCGCTGATCATCCTGCTCGCGATATGCAAGACACATTCTTCATTGAGCAAAACCAGGTGAACGATGTAACAAAGAATGTGCTTCTGCGTAGCCACACTTCTGGCGACCAGACACACTATATGGAAACCCACGAGGCTCCAATTCGCATCATCTGCCCAGGACGAGTATATCGCAACGAGGCTATCAGCGCTCGTGCTCATTGCTTCTTCCATCAGGTAGAGGGATTGTATGTAGACAAGAATGTTAGCTTCACCGACCTCAAGCAGGTGCTCCTTACCTTTGCTCGCGAAATGTTTGGCGAAGACACTAAGATTCGTTTGCGTCCAAGCTATTTCCCATTTACAGAGCCAAGTGCCGAAATGGATATCTCGTGCCACATCTGTGGTGGTAAGGGCTGCGGTTTCTGTAAGCACACCGGTTGGGTAGAAATCCTTGGTTGTGGTATGGTAGACCCTAACGTCCTCGAGGCTTGTGGCATTGATAGCAAGGTATATACAGGCTATGCCTTTGGTATGGGCTTGGAGCGTATCACAAACCTTAAGTATCGCGTAAGCGACCTCCGTATGTTCTCAGAAAACGATACTCGCTTCCTCAAGGAGTTCGAGTCTGCTTTCTAAACTTTAGTATATACCTTATTATATATATAGTATGTCCTTTTATTAATTATAGTATATCCGCAATGCCTATCTTGTGATAGCCGTTGCGGATATTTTTTGTTTGTAGTAGTTTCTGCCGTGAGATAATTCATTGTGCAAAGCTCAAAAATTGCCCTGTTTTTATATTTGAAACACAATTGAAAGCAATCAAAACTATCTTTGCCAGCAAGCAAAGCAAAAATAGAAAGCAATCAAAAGGATATTTGCTAGAAAGCATAGATACAACTTAACAGGGTTCTACAGCGATGTTAATAGGCTTCGTAGACTTTTTAAACGGAGTTCATCAGCGATGATAGGCAATAATAGATATAATAAAAAAAGCGTCCTAATGGGACGCTTTTTTTATTCCTTTGTACTAACGAAGAATAAGTAGTCGCTTAGTCGATTAAGGTAGATAAGGATGGCTGAAGGAAGAGGGGTGATAGCGTTTACTTCCCAAAGTCGGCGTTCGCATGTGCGAGTTTTTGTGCGTGCCATATGGAGCACAGCGTTTAGCACCGATGAGCCTGGAGTGGCAAAGGAGAAGGAGCTGTCGGAAGCTGACATCTCTTGTTCAAATAGCTGAGTGTCAAACTCTATATGGGTGGTATCAATTGTTTTGCCTGCTACTGCCGCCATAATGTCTACGAGGTTGTGCTGGATGTCGGCAATCTTTATAGATAGTGGTTTGGGTGCTTGCGCTTTGGCAAGACCGAGAATGGCATTTAGCTCATCGATGGTGCCATTGGTTTCTATTCTTATATCTGTCTTTGAAACCCTTGTGCCGTTGGCAAGTGATGTGGTGCCATCGTCGCCTGTTTTAGTGTATAGCTTAGTCATATGGTTTTATCTTTTTAGTAAGACAACATAGATTATTACCGGAGCTCCTATCAATGGCGTAATAGCATTGAGTGGCAACAGGGTGCCGTTAGGAGGTAGAGTGGTGAGGAAGTTACATAGCAAGGCTACTATTGCACCACAAAGGATGGTGGCTGGTAGCAACTGGCGATGGTTCTCGGTGTTGGTGACGAGACGTGCGATATGTGGAACAGCCAAGCCGAGGAATGCTACCGGACCGCAATAGGCTGTAGAGACTGCTGTGAGCAAGCCTGTGACTATGAGAAGCTGATTGCGCACTCTGCGAATGTTTATGCCTAAGTTTTCAGCATAGCGGTCGCCAAGCAAAAGGGTGTTTAATGGTTTAATGAGCATCAGCGATGCCAAGATGCCAACCAAGGAGAGGATGGTGAATAGTGGAAGTTGTTGTAACGACACATCACCAAAATTGCCCATTCCCCACAAAAGATAGTTTCTTACTCCCTCTTCGGATGCAAAATAGTTGAGTAATGTGATGGCGCTCGAAGCTATGTAGCCTATCATAATACCCACGATTAGGAGCATGGTGTTGGAGCGCACTATCGACGACAATGCCAAGACTATAGCCGTAACGATGCTTGCACCAACGAATGCTGCCACAACGATGGATAGTTGGAAGCCTAAGGCTGTGGCACTACCACCTAAGAGCAATGTTACCAAGGCTACGGCAAGGCTTGCACCACTTGTGATACCAAAAATGGAAGGACCTGCCAAGGGATTGCGAAAGGCTGTCTGCAAAAGCAATCCCGCAACCGAGAGTGATGCACCACACAGCATAGCGACAATGGCTTGAGGCAGTCTGCTTTGGAGGATGATAAAGGCAGAGGCATCGTTAGTGGCAGAAAATGAGAATAATATCTCCACAACCTTAGTGGCTGGGATGTCGAGGCTGCCAAAGAATATGTTTAGTGCAAAAAATGGCACTAATGCAAACACGGCAAGCCATTGCTTTAGGAATGGAGATATCTTTTTAGTCTTCACTTTTTTCCCTTTTTACTTTTATACCTTTTTACCTTTTTACTTTTTTACCTCTTATAATACCTCAGTCCACCGAGTTTAGCTTCAGGGTGTAGCAGCTGGATAAACTCACGCAGAAGGTAGTCGGGACGGAAGCATGTTTCTTCGAAATAGAAGGTGGCAGAGGCATTGCATTGGTATATTTCGCCTGTTTGAAAGGCTTTGAGTCCTGCATAGCCATGATATTCAGAGAGCAACTCTTGGCGTGAGAGAGGATGAGGACCATCATATTTGAATGCCCAGATGTCGCTATTGCCAGCTTTCGACAACACTTGCTCGAAAGGCAATGCAAGGCTACCGCTTTGGGTGTCGTTGGCAAAGGCGTAGCCACCATTGGCATCAGCAATGAGTTGCGCTATGGTACTCTTGCCTCCAGGACAATACCATGTAGCGCCAGTTTTACGCTCTGTAAGAATAGAACGTCCTTTTTTCATTTTTATTGCCATCGACTTCAATGAATTATATGTGCTATCTACAACATTGAATAGGCTGTCGGCAGTTTGTTCGCAACCAAATAGCATGCCATATAGCTTCATCCATTCCGCTCTTCCCAATGGCGACTGCTCCATATAGTCGGCAGCCATGACCACAGGTATGTTGAGTTGTTGCAACTTTCCTATGCCGCCACTATTCTCGAAAGGACTCATTATCATCACATCGGGATTGAGAGCTATGATGCGCTCTATGTTGGGTGCCATGCCGTCGCCACAATCCATTATCGAAGGTAATGTGCCTTTGTAAGTAGGAGAGGTGCGACGCTTGATGTCGGGGATGTTGATATATTTAAGGTCGCAAACTCCAGCTACAGCAGCCTGACAACCAAGATATTCCATGAGCTGACAATGCAGGGTGGTGAATATCAGCGCCTTGCGATAAGGCTTATTGTTGTCAATGCGGAGAGTCTGCAGAGTTTTGCCCTTATGCCAAGGGTCGGCAATGGTGACATCAGTATGGTCGGAATATCTGACCATAGTTAGTAGAGTAGAATATTTCAGCTTAATGGTGTCGCCATCAACAGCCACAGGCTTGCTCTGGTTTGAGCAAGCCTGCAGAAGAGAGAATGCCACGAAGGCATATATATATATAATAATGTGTCGCATTAAGATATACTAATGTGATGCGTTATTTCAGAATGAAATATCAAGCTCTTATTTCTGATAGTAAGAATCGCAAACGATGGTGCCAGGGTTTACACCGCAGTCGTAGGTGCCAAGGAGTATGCCAGCTGAAGTATAGCGGTAGAGTTTGCAGTCGGCTGTGTAGTCTGCATAGCCAGTATCAGGATTCTTGGTGGACGAAGTGATGAATACATCGCCATTTACTGGGTTTACAGCGAGGCTGTAAGGAGAGAAGATGTCAGGATTAGTAAGGAAAGTGGTAGTCTGACCATTCTTGAGGTTGTATACTTTGTATTCTTTATCTCCACCAAAAGGAGCATTAATCATATAAAGCTGATCGTTGTAAGCATCGTACGCCATCATAGTAGCGTTGCCGATAGTAGAGAGCTGACCATCTTTGAGTATCTGCACGGTAGCAGGCTTGTCGGCATAGTTGCCCATGCTGAGGATGAAGATTGCATTGCCTGCGTTGATAACATCTACAGGATTGTCTACAACCTCGATATCCTGATTCTTAGCCAAGGTGTTGGCATTGAGCTCAACAACATTCTTGTTGTAGGTATAGTCAGGGTTGCAAGAGTTACAAACATAGAGTTTGTTGCCTGCAACAGCGATACCTTCGAGGTTTGCACCAACCTTTTCACTCTCGCCTGCGATAGTGCGAGTAGTCATATCAATCTTGTAAACTTTACCAGTGAATGACGAAACATAGAGGTAGTTAGAGCCACTTTCGTAAGCAAGTTCGCGAGGCTTCTCAATCTTGATAGCAGTACTTGCCTTCTTTGTGATAGTGTTGACGAACTCTACGCGGTCTTCGTCGGCAACGGCAATACAGAGCACAGAGTCGCCAACGATGAGAGCGTCGTTAGGTGTGCCACCCAATGAACGACCGTTTACATCCTCGAAAATATTGCGAGTCATGCTGTATGTGCCCTTGGCAACGTCGTAGCCAAGGAAGTCGAGTGTACCATTTATTTGGCTATAGTAGCTACCCTCGTTTATTACATAAACTCCATTCTGAACGATGGTTGCAGGTGGAGGACATGTTGGGCAGTCATCGTCGTCGTCACAAGATGTGAACGAAATTGTAGCAGCCATCAAGACTGCGATAGATAAAAGATACTTTTTCATGTTTGTATAAATAATAATTATGTTGTGGTTGTTAATGTCTTTGTGGCTATTTGAAAGCGGCTTCTAAGCTTATTCGCCAGCTTCTGCCTGGCATGGGGTAGTGGGCCACAAGGTCGTATTGCTTGTTGGTGATGTTGAGCATCGAGGCTGTGGCTTTGAAATTAGTCTTGCCGATATTGAAACGTCGACTGATGTTTACATCCATCTCTGCAAAGCCGGGGATGCCTGTGCCACGACTATGCTCGTTAGTTGTCCAACGTTTAGACATTCCATCAATAGTGGCAGCTATATCAGCCCAAGGATTCTGCCAAGCCAGGGTAGTGGCGAAGGTGTTAACAGGAGTGTATGCAATCTGGTTGTTGTAGTATGGCGACTGCGGATTGCTTCTGTTTTGTGCCTTCTGCAGAGTGTAGTTGGCTGATAGCAAGAGTGTATGCCGAGTGTTGATGGTCCAAGCGATGTTGCTTGTGGCATCAATGCCGAGAGTGCGCACCTTAGCAAGATTCATCATTCGCCACACGAACATATTAAACGGAATAGCTATTATCTTGTCTTCGACATTTGATATGTAGCCGTCGATGGTGGCTGCGATGCGAATGGAGCCTATTGACGAAGCTATGTGGGTGTCGCTAACCAAACCGATATTCCATTGCGATGAGCGTTCTGGCTTGAGGTCGGTGGAACCTATGTGGTAATAATATAGCTCGTTGAAAGTAGGCATGCGCAATGAACTCTTCCAAAACATTCGCGCCATGAGCCGTCCGTGCGGAAGGATGTTGTACGACAAGCTTACGGAAGGCATAATGCGATTCTCGTGGTTGTGAGATTTGTCGTTAGCGTCCCAACAATTTGTCCATAACACTCGAGCTATTGCCGTTAGGCGGCTATTTGAATATTTTGCCGAGATGGTTTGCCATAAAAAGTTGCGCCATGGCGACTGCCATTGAATCATGGTGGTGTTGAGATTATTGTGGGCGAAGTCGACAGAATAGTCGAACGAAAGATTTCTCCATGGCGCATACAGCATGGCTGCCGAACCATAATATTCTCTTTGCCAATAGCTTTGGCTTGTGTTGCCACCCGAAGGTACGCCAACCCTATACGCAGATTCTGACCACGACACCTTGGCATTAGCCATCAGGGAAAGCGATGAAGAGAGAGTGGAGCGTAGCGACGACTGAACAAAGGCATTGCGCTCACGCAGATGCTCATCGTTGTCTTGAGTATACATGCGCACTATGCCTGGCAATTGCCGATTGTTGTCGTAATAATAAGCCTTGGCAGACAGAATGCTATTGGCGTTAAGGTGCCATCGAGTGCCCAGTTCTATGCGTCCAGCATCCATACGCGAGTTTTTACGATGCTCTTTGGTTATGAGTTTAACGTTTTTGAGCGTGAATGGATAGTTGTTGTCGGAATGCAGATAGCTTGCTGAGAGGTCGAGCATAGCCTTGCCCAAAGGCTGAGCTATCTTGAAGCTCGGACTAACTGTGCCCCATGAGCCAACGCCAAGGCGAGCCATAGCAAAGGCAGAGTCGGGAATAGTCTCTATGTATAATGCTGCTGGCGAAGCTGCATTACGAGCTGGCACAAAGATGTTGTCAGCATCGCCAATGGCAAGAGTCATGCTGCGCGTGTTGTCGGTATCAAATCGCGAAAGATCTATTTCGCCTGTTTGGCAATCGCTGATAGCCATACCATCGTAGACAACTCCAGTATGTCGAGCACCAATACCACGCACCGAAACAGTCTTCATTCCTCCAGCACCACCATAGTCGCGAACTGTGATGCCCGACAGATGCTTCAAGGCTTCTGCCATAGATCCAATGCCAAGAGCAGACATTCGCTCTGCCGACAGTTGCTGAACGGGAGTAGAGGCTTTGAAGCTTGACTTTTGGGCAATAGCCGTTACCTCCACCTCACGAAGCGAGATGGAGTCAGACTGAGCATAGGCATTATCAATGCCCACAACAGCCAAACTTGCTATTATGGTTGCTATCTTCCTCATTCTTCCTCGAGAAACGGAATCGTGTCAAGGCAAAAGGCAGGTATTCTGACTTACGGCACCAACAGAAGCCTTCCCAAACGTGAAAAGCGCTCAGTGACTGTATGTTATCTGTTGGCATAATGCCGCTCACAGCAGCGGGACTGTCCGAGAATTTCGCTCGGTTCCCTATTAATCTCGCAGCGGAGAACCTAATGCGTGGGCAAAGGTACAAAAAAAAAGCTATTTCGGTTGCTTGTTATTGAAAAAAGTGCTAAATTTGCAATCATTGGAATCTACACACCATAATGATATGTATAAACAATAAAGAAAAAATAATAACCAAAACATTAAACCTAAATTATGCAAGAGAAACTGAAAGAAGTCTTATCTGGCGACTTCAACATCAGGAAGTTTGTTTTGTTTGCCGTTACGGCACTCATTACTCTTATTGTTTGGAACTTGCCAAGTTCAGTGTTTGGCATTGAGGGGCTGACCATAGTTCAGCAACGCGTTATAGCCATTTTTGTGATGGCTGTGCTATTGTGGCTCACTGAGGCTATTCCGGCATGGGCAACGTCGGTAACCATTATCTTTGTGTTGCTGTTCTGCGTTTCCAATTCGTCGTTCAAGTTTTTGCAAGGCGATGGAAGTGAGTATGGACAGTTGCTCGACTCTGTGGGTATCATGGCATGTTTTGCCGACCCTACAATCATCCTGTTCCTTGGCGGTTTCATCCTTGCCATTGCCGCTACTAAGAGTGGATTGGACGTGCTCATGGCAAGAACATTGATTAAGCCTTTTGGCAACAAGAGCGAAATAGTGTTGTTGGGCTTTATCCTCATCACAGGCGTATTCTCGATGTTTATCTCGAATACTGCTACTGCTGCGATGATGCTCACATTCTTGACCCCTGTGTTCAAGGCATTGCCACCAGAGGGAAAAGGACGTATTGCCCTGACTATGGCTATTCCTATCGGAGCCAACTTTGGCGGTATGGGAACTCCTATTGGTACACCTCCTAACGCCTTCGCCTACAAGGTGTTGAACGACCCTGCTGGCTTGGATATGGGCATTAGCTTTGGACAATGGATGGCTATAATGGTGCCATTGGTAATAGTGATGTTGCTATTGGCATGGTTTATCTTGCTTAAGATGTTCCCATTCAAGCAGAAGACTATAGAACTAAAGATAGAAGGAAATGTAAGCCACAACTGGCGTACTGTAGTGGTAGCGATAACCTTTGCTGCAACTATCATCCTTTGGGTGTTCGGTAAGCAGTTTGGCATTAATGCCAACACTACCGCCATGCTTCCAATAGCTGTGTTTGCATTCACAGGCGTTATCACGGCCAAAGACTTGCAGAATATCGACTGGGCTGTAATTTGGATGGTAGCCGGTGGTTTTGCTCTCGGTATGGCTATGAATGGTACAGGCTTGGCAGAGAATGCTATCAAGAGTATTCCTTTCGGTTCGCTCAACCCAATCGTTATCCTCGTGATAAGTGGTCTGGTATGTTTCGCCTTGTCAAACTTCATTTCGAATACCGCTACAGCAGCCTTGCTTATTCCTATTCTTTCGGTAGTTTGTAAGGGTATGGGCGATTCGCTCGGCATCATTGGTGGTACTTCTACCGTGCTCATTGGTATTGCTGTTTCTGCAAGCTGCTCTATGTCGTTGCCTATCTCTACACCTCCTAATGCCATCGCTTATTCTACAGGTTTGATTAACCAGAAGGATATGGCTAAGGTCGGTTTGTTGGCTGGTGTATTGTCGCTCATTATTGGCTACGTAGTGCTTATCGCTATTGGTAAGATGCACATGTTTTAATATGAATATGAATGTGTTGAGCTTAGTTTAATACAAAAAGAAATTATAAAACCCAAAAAGGGATGCAGAATTATACGTCTGCATCCCTTTTTTTGCATATATAGTGTTAAATAAGTGTTAATGAGAAATAAAATGCTTGGAGTAGTGAAATAAAGTTTGTACCTTTGCCCTGTGTTTTTCATAGTATTAGATTTAAGGTTAACAAGGTAGGAGTACAGCGGTACTCCATTTTTTTTGCCCTTAAGTTTTTACCTTAAAACTGTAGAAAAACACGATTGCTAATAAATGCTCAGAATAGATAATGATTAGAAATGCTCTAATTATCTCTTTTTCTTAAATTTGCGATAAAGCTTCCATGCAAGAATGGCACCATCGAGGGCACCAGCACCGATGTTTATGAATTTAGTAAATCGCTTTGCTGGGGTGGAAGCAGATAAATCAGGCACATGAAATAGAGAACTCCATAATTCTTGAATCTTCTTGTCGTCGTTATGAAGTTCGTTTAATACCAATTCTTTGCGGAGAACTATCTCCTCAAGAGTCTGTATCTGTTGTGGGGTAGAGTTATTGTTTTCCATTAGTCTGCTATTTACTTAGGAACAAGCCGGCGAGAAACTTAACCAATGGTTTTTCTACCCACTGCTTGCGGAATGTGATGAATAAAAAGAAAACGACAAGATAGAATGCTGCAACAACAAGGTAGGCTGCAACGATGCCTAACAATGGTTCCAAAGCCCACGCTACAGCAAACGAAACGTAGATCAATACCATCATAAGTATGACACAAAACACAAACACCATCGTTGCAACGGTGAGAAGTCTTACTACCTTGTCTATAACGTCGAGCTTCACATATTCTTTTTGAAGCCCTATGTAGTGTTTTAGGGTTTCAACGAGTTGACCTATGGTCTCAACGTTTTTATCGCTTGAAAACATAATATGATGATATTAATATTGTAAATAGTATAGTAGAGCCGGTAGATGATACTATCTTCTACCGACTCTATTTTCTCTAATCAAATAAATTACTTATTCCTCTGTAGCTGCATCCTTGATGTCGTCAACGAGATCGTCAACTTCCTTACGGCTGAGCTTAAGGTTGTGTTTCTTGCAGAAATCGTCTACTGCGTCTGTAATTTTAGTACGAGTTTCTTCACCCTTCTCTGGAGCGAGAAGCAAACCGAGAGCTGCTCCGGCAACAGCGCCTCCGAGGAATGCGCCAAGGTAACCTAATGCTTTCATTTTATAGCCTTTCTTTTAGATGGTTAATTATTAGTTGAATTAGTGTCAAAGATAACAACTGATTTAGGCTTGGATTATATCCTGCTGTAGTGCAGTTGTCATGATTACATCGCAAATATAATAATAATCTTTTAAATAACAACGATTTTGCCTTGCAAATTTTTATAAAAAACGTTAGAAATGGGTATTTAACAAACTTTATGTTGATAAAAAGTTAGTGTTTGCGATATATTTTGTAATTTCGCACATTGATTATAATGAACAACAATTAATTAAATATTTATTATGAAGAAATATCTCGTATTGTGTGCAGGTTTCTGCGCAGCTATGGCTCTTACAAGTTGTAATACATCTAAGGAAAGCGCATACAAAAAGGCATATGAAAAGGCTAAGGCACAGGAACAGGAACAGGCTCCTGCTGTTGTAGAACAGCCAACACAGACAGAGACTGCTGTGGTAACTCCTCTTACTCCAGCTACTCCTGCAACACAGACTACTGTTTCTAATGTTGACAATGCAACAGTTCGTTCAGAGAGTGTTACTGTGGTTGATGGTGAAGGCTTGCAGGCATTCAGCGTAGTAGTAGGTTCTTACTCATTGAAGGCTAATGCTGAGGGTGTGCAGAGCACTCTTAAGGCTGGTGGATACAATGCTCAGATAGTTTACAACTCGGCTATCAATATGTATCGCGTTGTAGCTTCTACATTCAACGATAAGGGACAGGCTGTTCAGAGCCGTGACGCTATTCGCGGTTCACAGTATAATCCTAAGGGCGACGCTTGGTTGCTCTTCAAGAAGTAATTTTTCTTTTCCTTTATTATATAGCTGTTGATGAGAATACTCTCAATAGACTACGGAAAGAAACGTACAGGACTTGCAGTTACCGACCCATTGCAGATTATTGCTAATGGGTTGGCAACTGTTTCTACATCTGAACTTTTCGACTATCTCAAAAAATATACTTCGCAAGAACAGGTGGAACGCATTGTCATTGGCCGACCTACTCAGCCCAACGGACAGCCAAGCGAAAACTTGGTTCGTGTGGAACAGTTTGTGAACCGCTGGCGAAAGGCTATGCCTGAGATTCCAATAGAATACTACGATGAAAGATTTACATCGGTGTTGGCACATCAGGCTATATTGGATAGCGGAATTGGCAAGAAGGCTCGACGCGAGAATAAGGGATTAGTCGACGAGATATCGGCAACGATAATCTTGCAAGATTGGATGAGAGCTAACGGACGTTAGGAAGTCGTGCGCTTCTGCTTTTTTATTAAAAATAGATTTTTGTTCTTATTTGGAATAAGATTTCATTCAAGACTTAAATCATAATACATTTTTGTTTTGATACTACCAATTTACACATACGGACAACCAGTATTAAGAAAGGTTGCAGAGGATATTCCTGCCGACTATGAAGGTCTGCAGGAGTTTTTGCAGAATATGTATGAGACCCTCGATGCCAGCGAAGGTATCGGACTTGCAGCTCCACAGGTGGGACGCGCAATAAGGGTTGTTGTTATCGACCTTGATGTACTTAGCGAAGATATGCCTGAGTACAAAGGTTTTCGCCATGCCTTTATCAATCCTCATATCGTAGAGGTTGACGAGGATTCAACTGTTGAGAACATGGAAGAAGGATGTCTCTCTATACCGGGTATCCACGAGAAGGTGGCTCGCCACACTCGTATTCATGTCACATATCTTGACGAAGATATGCAGCCACACGATGAGTGGGTAGAAGGATATCTATCGCGTGTGATGCAGCACGAGTTTGATCATCTTGAAGGAAAGATGTTTGTTGACCGTGTTTCGCCATTGCGTAAGCAGTTGATAAAGAATAAGCTGAAGTCTATCATGCAGGGACGTTTCCGTTGTCCTTATCGCACCAAGGCGACTGCTAAATAATGATAGTCAAAGGATAACATTCTGCGATAGCTATAATTATGGCTATCTGTAATTTATGTCATCATGAAAAAATACATTCTCCTCATAGCTTTGGCTGTTAGCGTTCTGACAGCCAAAGCACAATTTAATGTAGACCGCTTGATAACAAGTGGAAAAGTGGCATTGCACTATGAGGACTATGTGTTGTCGATACAGTATTTTAATCAGGTTATAGCCCTAAAACCTTTTTTATATGAGCCATGGCAGTATAGAGCTGTGGCAAAATTCTATCTCGACGATTTTGTTGGTGCCGAGACGGATGCCTCAGAGGCTATAGCGCTTAATCCTTATATTGATATTCTCTACGATCTTCGTGCCATTTCGCGTATACGTCAGGAAGATTATGCTGGCGCTATTGCCGATTATAACAAGGCGATAGCCATTAGTCCCGACACTCGCAACTATTGGTTTAATCGTGCCATCTGTATGCTAAATAGCAAAGACTACGATGATGCGTTGGCGCAGACAGATTCTATCATTCGCAAATGGCAGCGTTTTGCTAATGCTTATCAGCTTAAGGCTGAGGTGTGGCTGAATAAGAAAGATACCGTAGAGGCAGCAAAATGGCTCGACAAGAGTTTGGAGATTGACCCTTATGATGCTTCTACATGGACCATTAGGGCAAATATGTCGTTGGCGCGCAAGCAATGGGCTGATGCCGACAAGGAACTTGGCAAGGCTATACATCTGAAACCAAAGGAGACTGGCAATTATGTGAACCGCGCTTTGGCACGACTCAATATCAACAACCTTCGTGGTGCCATGGCTGATTATGATATGGCTATCGACCTTGAACCAAACAACTTCCTTGCTCATTACAATCGTGGACTTCTGCGTGTGCAACTTGGTGACGATAATCGTGCTATCGACGATTTCGACTATGTCATCAAGATGGAACCGCAAAACTTTATGGCTATCTTCAACCGCGGAACTCTAAAGGAGAAGACTGGCAACTTACGTGGTGCCATTCACGACTATACCAAAGTAATAGAGCAATTCCCAAACTTTTGGACAGGTTTGAGCTATCGTGCTCGTTGTTATCGTCGACTTGGTATGACTGCAAAGGCAGAGCTCGACGAATTCCGCATCTTTAAGGCACAGATGAATAAACATCTTGGTGTGCAAAAACGATGGAGCAAGGCTAAGCTTAAGGAGATGAGAAAACGCTCTGAGATAGATCCTGAGAAGTATAATCAGATTGTTGTTGCAGACTCTTCCGATGTAGCACCAGAATACAAGAGCGAATATCGTGGTCGTGTGCAAAATCGACATGTAGATGGCGAGATGAAGCCTATGTATTGTATGGCTTTCGACTCTTATTCAAATGGAATTAAGACTTATCAAGCCTACGATGCTAATATAGAAAAATATAATGCCGATGCTAAACCGTTGCGTAAGATATACCTCAGCTGTGGTATTCGTCAGCTCACTTCGGCAGATACAAAGAATATCTTTACCCACATTGATATTCTGTCTACTCGTATAGCCACAACAACTACCGTTTCTAAGGCTTGTCCTACACTTATGGAGAGAGCTGTGGCATATTCTGTAGTTCAGAATTATGATGCTGCTATTAGCGACCTGACAGTCTGCATCAATGCCGACTCCACAAATATGTTGGCTTATTGGCAAAGAGCTGTAAGTCAGTCGCTATTCAACAACTATGAGGCTTCGCGAGGTATGGATGTAAGACTGTTGGCTGCAAAGGCAGAGGCTGATTTCGATGCAGCTATCAAGCTTGCGCCAGATAATGCTTATCTGTATTTCGACCGTGGCAACCTCCGTTGTTCGGTTAAGAATTATAGTCATGCCATAGATGATTATACCAAAGCAATAAGTCTGAATCCTGATATTGCTGAGGTATACTTCAATCGCGGTTTGGCTTATCTTAAGTTGGGCAACAAACAGCAAGCTGTGGCAGATCTTAGCAAGGCTGGCGAACTTGGACTTTATGATGCTTATAGCATTATCAAGCAACAGCAGAAATAGTATAAAGATATGTAGAGATATAATATGGCAAAGGATAGTTTCACATTCAAGCAGTTTGAGGTTCGCCAAGACAGATGTGGCATGAAAGTTGGTACCGACGGTGTGCTACTTGGAGCATGGGCTGTAGGCGGATGTCGTATTCTCGATATCGGTACTGGCACAGGCTTAATAGCTATGATGATGGCACAACGTTTTCCTGAAGCTAAGATTGATGCCATAGATATAGACCATGATGCTTGCATTCAGGCGCGAGAAAATATTGCGGAAGCAGGATTTGGCGATAGGGTAGAAGTGGTGGAAACACCTCTACAGCAACATTCTGGTGAATATGATGCTATTGTCTCAAACCCTCCATTCTTCGAGAATAGTTTGAAAGCGCCAGAAGGCAAACGTTCTTTGGCTCGCCATACAGATAGTCTGCCTGTTTCGGAATTATTGCGCTGTGTATCTTCTTTGCTTTCGCCACAAGGCGCCTTCTCTGTTGTAATTCCTATGGACATGCTACCGAGATATGAAGAAGAAGCTGTTTTTAGCAGACTTTATATTGCTAAAGTGTGCAAGATAAAGACAGTGGAGCGTAAGCCTGCCAAGCGATGCATGGTGATGATACAGAAACAGCGTCCTGAAGCTATCATTGTAGAAGAACAAGTGCTGCAGACTGCTAACTGCGAACGTTCTGCATGGTATCAGCAGTTGACCAGCGATTTTTATTTATAGTTAGCATAAAGCAGATACCCTACGTTTTATAATTGCTGTCCGGTAAAACTAATAATGTGGCCAAAGACGGGCTGAAGGCCCAAAAGCTCCTAGCCCAGGGCATCGCCCTGGGTAATTACGGACGCAAACCTGTCGCCCTGAAAGGGCAAAAGCGTTAAAAACTCCGGTCAAAAGCCCACCATTCCCTTTGTGAATGATGAGCTTTTCTATTCGCTTCTAATAATTGTTACTATGCAATAGCTATTTATTTAGCTTTCGTTGTAGCATCTTGCTTAATGCCAACGCACGCGAACTTTGGCGTGCAATATCATCGCGCAACAATGTTATCTCATTAAACAATTCGCATGCGGCAGTCTGTATGGCATTAGGCTTACGCTGACTCTTATCGCCATGAGAGTTGACGATGATTTTTATTCCCTTAGCCTTGATTTCAACATCGATGTCTTCGCCAGTCATCACAGGATCGCCATCATAGTGTATCACTCCAGGCTTGCTGCGATGAATGTGCAACTTCTTGGTTTTGAATGTTTTAATCTTGGAATTTTTGTCCAATGTCTTGTTAAACATCTCGATACTTATCCGTGATGCCTCCAAGATATCGAAAGGTTCCATAATGATAACATCCATAAGTCCGTCGCTCATAGATGCTTGTGGCGCAATATAAGCATTATTGCCATACTGCGATGCATTGGCACACGATATAAGAAACGCCTTATAGTGCATGGTGCCATTCTCATCTTCTATTTCGTAAGTTTCAGGCTCATATTTCAGTCCCTCTTTCAATATGTTTTCAGCATAGGTTATTGGTCCACGCTTTCCTGCCTCTGCAAATTTCATGCTAACGAAAGCATCAAATCCCATACCGCACGTGCAGAAAAATGGATGCTCGTTGATGATACCATAGTCGAGGTCGTGAATCTGATATTCATTGATAACTTCGATAGCTTTCTTTAGTTGCATAGGTATCATCAAGTGGCGTGCAAGACCATTGCCCGAACCACATGGAATTATTCCCAAGGCTGTATTCGAATGTACTATAGCCCTGGCAACCTCGTTGACGGTGCCATCACCGCCTACTGCCACAACCACATCTACGCCATTATCCTTCGCTTCTGTAGCAATCTCAAAAGCATGACCAGCATGCTCAGTGAGGCGTATTTCATAGTCGAAAGTATTGGTGTCGAGTGTCTTGGCAATAAGCTCGGGAATACCAGCTTTGTTTGTGGTTCCCGAAATGGGGTTCATTATGAAGACCATTTTCTTTTTCATAACTGCAAATTTATACAAATCGTTCGATATTACAAAAGAATTTCTAATATTCTTAACTTAGTTTCTAATTATAAACGTTTAACAACATATATTATATATAGGTGGAAATAATAATATCCTGAAAAAAAAGGTTAGATTTATAAGAAAAATGGATGATATTTAATAAAAAATATGTAACTTTGCAGCCTATTATAACAATTAGAAGATATCTTACCAATTAAAAATGGGACAGTTACAAGAAAGATACAAAGAGTATAGAACCCCACAGAAGTTCATGGAAATGGGGGTTTATCCATATTTCCGCGCCATAACAAGCAAGCAGGGTACTGAAGTTGATATGGAAGGGCACAGGGTTCTTATGTTTGGTTCGAATGCCTACACAGGTTTGACAGGTGACCAGCGCGTCATCGATGCAGCCCATGCCGCACTCGACAAGTATGGCTCAGGATGTGCAGGTAGTCGCTTTCTGAATGGAACATTGGATTTACACCTTCAACTCGAGAAAGAACTCGCTGAATTTGTTGGCAAAGACAATGCTCTTTGCTTCTCTACTGGTTTCTCTGTAAACCAGGGCGTGTTGGCAATGGTTGTAGGAAGAAACGATTATATCATCTGTGATGACCGTGACCACGCATCTATCGTTGATGGTCGTCGTCTCTCGTTTGCTACACAGCTTCACTATAAGCATAACGATATGGAAGACCTCGAGCGTATTCTCCAGAATCTTCCTCACGATGCTATTAAGCTCATCGTTGTTGATGGTGTATTCTCAATGGAGGGCGACTTGGCTAAGCTTCCTGAGATCGTAGAGCTCAAGCACAAGTACAATTGCTCTATCATGGTCGACGAGGCTCATGGCATCGGTGTATTCGGTCGTCAGGGACGTGGTGTTTGCGATCATTTCGGACTTACCGACGAGGTAGACCTTATCATGGGTACTTTCTCTAAGAGCTTGGCTTCTATCGGTGGTTTCATCGCTGGCGATGCAGATACCATTAACTATTTGAAGCACTCTTGCCGTACATTCATCTTTAGTGCATCAGATACTCCTGCAGCTACAGCTGCTGCTTTGGAGGCACTCCATATCATTCAGCAGGAGCCAGAGCGTCTTGAGGCTTTGTGGGATGTTACCCGCTATGCTTTGAAGCGTTTCCGTGAGGAAGGTTTCGAGATTGGCGACACAGAGAGCCCAATCATTCCTCTCTATGTTCACGACACAGAGAAGACATTCCTCGTTACAAAGTTGGCTTTCGAGGCAGGTGTATTCATCAACCCTGTTATTCCTCCAGCATGTGCTCCTCAGGACACATTGGTACGTTTCGCCCTTATGGCAACCCACACCAAGGAGCAGGTAGAACGTGGTGTACAGGCTCTCACCAAGATTTTCGTAGAGCAGGGCATCATCAAGAAGTAATATCCATATCGGATTGTCTTCATCGAAAACAATACATATTATATAATATTAAGGCTTTCAATCAGCAATGGTTGGAAGCCTTTTTTAGTTTTTATAAATGAAAGTGTTAGGGAACTATAAAAGATATGTTATTAGGAAACAAGCTAAGGTCTTATCGATGGATAAATAGATGGGCATGAAATTAACTAAAGAAGTAGAAGTAGGGAAGAGAAAACTGTAAAAACGAGGGTGAAAATGAAGAAAAATGTGAGAAAATGAGGAAAAATACGAAAAAAACAGTTTCTGATTAAAAAAGTTACATAAAAGTTTGGTAGGTTCGTGAAAATGTACTACCTTTGCATCCGCAAATAAGGAACGTCACTTCCTCAATTGAGAAATATAATTCTTGGTTGTTGCAACGGGGTGTAGCGCAGTCCGGTAGCGCGCCTGTTTTGGGAACAGGTGGTC
>ERZ773202.364-NODE-364-length-43650-cov-9.842734_pt1 | contig 43650 bp, 14 predicted proteins | sample MGYA00580998_ERZ773202 | MGnify/ENA primary metagenome ERZ773202 (study PRJEB29015, sample SAMEA2737803) | human gut metagenome | biome: human gut; feature: human-associated habitat; material: faeces | place: China | collected 2012 ...
AAAAATGTAATAGTTGTGACAAATTTATTTATATAAATTATAAAGATATTTGTATTTTTAAAAAAATATGATATAATAGCAGAGGTTAAAAACGAGGAGTGAAGTAAAATGAAAATAAGAAACATAGCAATAATTGCGCACGTTGACCATGGTAAAACAACGCTTGTAGATCAATTATTAAAACAATCTGGTACATTTAGAGATAATGAAGAAGTAAATGAAAGAGCAATGGACTCAAATGATATTGAAAGAGAAAGAGGAATAACTATACTTGCTAAACCAACTGCAATCAACTATAAAGATTATAGAATTAATATTCTAGATACTCCAGGTCACGCTGACTTTGGTGGTGAAGTAGAAAGAATTATGCATATGGTTGATGGTGTACTTTTAGTAGTAGATGCTTATGAAGGTGTTATGCCACAAACTAAGTTCGTACTTAAAAAAGCAATGGAAGCAGGTTTAAAACCAATAGTTGTTGTAAATAAAATAGATAAACCAGCTGCTAGACCTGCAGAAGTTATTGATGAAATATTAGAATTATTAATAGAACTTGATGCTAATGAAGATCAATTAGAATTCCCAGTTGTATATACATCCGCAATTAATGGAACATCTAGTATGGATCCTGATGTAAGTACACAAGAAAAAACAATGGATAACATATTTAATTTAATTATAAATGAAGTACCAGAACCATGTATGGATAGTGAAAGTCCACTTCAATTCCAACCAGCGTTATTAGATTATAATGATTATGTAGGTAGAATTGGTGTAGGTAGAATAGCACGTGGAACAATGAAATTAAATGAAATGGTATCATGTGTTAGATTAGATGGAAGTATTAAAAAGTTTAGAATACAAAAAATATATGGTTATTTAGGACTTAAGAGAATAGAAGTACAAGAAGCAAAAGCAGGAGATATAGTTGCTATCGCTGGTCTTCCAGATTTAGAAGTTGGAGAAACAATATGCAGTGAAGGTAAAGAAGAAGCACTTCCACATTTAAGAATAGATGAACCAACACTTCAAATGACTTTTGGAGTTAATTCATCACCATTCGCAGGTAAAGAAGGTAAATTTGTAACTGCTTCTAAAATAGAAGAAAGACTTAGAAAACAATCTGAAAGTGATGTATCATTAAAAATTGAACCAAATGATTCAGAAAGCTGGATTGTATCTGGTAGAGGAGAACTTCATTTATCTATATTAATTGAAAATATGAGAAGAGAAGGATATGAACTTCAAGTATCAAAACCAGAAGTAATTTTAAGAGAAGTTGATGGTAAAATTTGTGAACCATATGAAGATGTACAAATAGAAGTACCAGAAGAAAATGTTGGACCAGTTATTGAAGCCTTAGGTAAAAGAGGTGGAACAATGGAAAACATGACTAATTTACCAGGATTAGTTAAATTAAATTATATAGTTCCATCAAGAGGTTTAATTGGATTTACAACAGACTTTATGACAATGACAAAAGGTTATGGAATACTTAACCATACATTTAGAGAATATTTACCAAAGGCAGATGCTGAAGTTGGTGAAAGAAGTTTAGGTGTCTTAGTTTCTATGGAAAATGGTAAAACAACTGCTTATGCACTTGGTGCATTAGAAGACAGAGGAGTTATGTTTGTTGAACCAGGTGTAGATGTATATGAAGGTATGATAGTTGGTGAAAATAATAGGGAGAATGACCTTGCAGTAAATGTTGTTAAAGGTAAAAATTTAACAAATACAAGAAGTGCAGGTAAAGATCATACTGTAGTACTTAAGAAAACAAGACCTATAACTCTAGAATATGCTCTAGAATATATAAATACTGATGAACTAGTTGAAGTAACACCAGTAAGCTTTAGAATGAGAAAGAGAATTCTTAATACTGAAGAAAGAAAAAAATTCGACGCAAGAAATAAATAATACCATTTAGGTATTTTTTTCTTATTTTATTTATGATACACTTAAATAAGTGAGGTAGATTATGAAAAAATTATTTAGTCAATTAATAAAATTTGGGTTAGTAGGTGGAATTGCTTTTCTAATAGATTATGGAATAATGGTATTCTTAACAGAAGTATTTAAAATTCCATCATTAATATCTGCAGCAATATCATTTACTGTATCGGTTATATTTAATTATATAGCAAGTGTAAAATGGGTATTTGATGTTGATAAGGAAAAAAATAGTAAAACTAAAGAACTTGTGGTATTTATTTTATTGAGCATAGTTGGCCTTGGAATAAACGAACTTATTATGTGGATTATGGATAAAGAATTTGGAATATATTATATGATTTCAAAAATAGTCGCAACAATAGTAGTAATGTGTTATAATTTTATAACAAGAAAATTATTTTTAGAAAAAAGGTAGGAAGTATATATGAAAAAAGATAGTAAAAAAATAGCAGTACTTATTCCATGTTATAATGAATCAAAAACAATTGAAAAAGTAGTAAAAGATTATAAAGAAGTGTTGCCAGAAGCAGATATTTATGTTTATGATAATAATAGTAGTGATGGAACTGATGAAATAGCAAGAAAAGCAGGAGCAATTGTAAAGTATGAATATCGTCAAGGAAAAGGTAATGTAATTAGAAGTATGTTTAAAGATATAAATGCTGATTGTTATCTTATGATTGATGGTGATGATACATATCCTAAGGAAAATGCTAGAGAAATGTGTGATCTTGTTTTAAATAAAGGTGCAGATATGGTAGTAGGTGATAGATTATCATCAACATATTTTACAGAAAATAAAAGACCATTTCATAATATAGGAAATAGACTTGTTAGATGGCTTATTAATTCATTATTTAAAGGTCATATAAATGATATAATGACAGGTTATAGAGCATTTAGTTACGAGTTTGTAAAAACATTCCCGGTATTATCAAAAGGTTTTGAAATAGAAAATGAAATGACTATTCATGCGCTTGATAAAAATATGTATATAGAAGAAATACCAGTTGAGTATAGAGATAGACCAGAAGGATCAGTATCTAAACTTAATACATATAGTGATGGTTTTAAAGTTTTAAAAACAATCGCAAGATTATTTAAAGAATATAAACCAATGATTTTCTTTGGACTTATAAGTTTATTATTTTTTATAATATCTGTAATATTTGGTATTCCAGTATTCCATGATTATTTTAAAACAGGTTTAGTAGAAAGATTCCCAACGTTAATATTTTCAGGATTTATGTTAATGGTTTCTCTTATAATGTTTACAATAGGGGTTATATTAGAAGTAGTTGCTAAAAAGCATAGACAATTGTTTGAATTATTCCTAATAAATACTAAAAATACCAAATAGGTATTTTTTTCTTTAAAAAATTTGACGGATTTAAATTTTTCTGATAGAATACTAAGCCAAAAGAAGGGGATTTATATGAAAAAAATATTAAATTATTTATTATGGTTACCATTTGCGGTATCAATTAGTTCTTTTGTTTTATATTTTGTAACTGCAGTAAAAATAAAATTAAAAAATACATTTGTTACTGAAAGTATACAAAATACTTTAAAGATGTATTTAATTATAGGATTAATATCATTATTTATTGGTTTATTAATTGTATTTGTTAAGAAAGTAATTAAGTTATTTAAGCCTGATAATAATGTTAAAGAAATAAAGACAATTAAAAATGTAAAAAATGCTGATAAAAATATTTTTATGTTAAAAATAGTTAATCCAGTTTTTTCTGATAATAAAATAATAGGTACTTTAGAGGAAACAGATCAACATATAGAAGTATATATAGAAAAAAAGAAAAAAGCAGATGTAAATTTTGATACAGTATCATGCCCTGAATGTTCAGGTTTAATATCAAAAGATGCTGCTATATGTCCACATTGTGGAGTATTATTTGATGAAAAAATAATTAATATAGTAAATGATAATAAAAAGAAATTACAAAAGAAAAATAAAAAATTTAGTTTAAAAAAATTTATTTTAGATACATTATTAATTTTATTATTTATGGTTTTAACATTTCTAGTTGTTAATTTATTAATAAATAAAAGTGCAGAAAATTATAATAATGTAAATGGTACTAACGTAGTAAGTGAGAAGTAAAAAAATTACTTCTTTTTTAATTTAATTTGCTTGTTTTATACTGTTAACTAGAAAATAATATACTTGGAACATTTAGTTGTTTGAGTGTCTACCTCTAATCTTTTAAGAGAGGAGGTTTGATAAAAATGAAAAAAAGAACTTTTCAAATAAAAGTCCTTAGATATATTTCTATCATTTTACTACTCTTAATCATTATGATTATTGTAATAAAAAAATGACACTTAATTTCATAAGAAATTAAATGTCTCTTTGATTATTCAGGGTAGACATTCAACATGCAAAACTGAATGTTCCCTTTTTTATTTTATGCAAGTTTTCTTGCTCATATACATAATATCATATTTTTTATATTTTTGCAAGGTGTCAAAAAACAGAATGATTTCTCATTCTGTTTTTTAATTTAAAGTATCTATTCTCATTAAGATATAATCTGCAACTTTAGAGTTATCAGATACATCTATTAATCCATCATTATTAAGATCTGCTGCATATTTAGTATAATCTGTTAATTCAGTTCTTAACAATATATGATCTTTTAATTTTGATTTATCTGTAACATCTATTAGTCCATCTCCGTTTATATCACCCTTTAGTACAATATATAATTCATCATATACTTTACCATTTATAATAAGTTTAATTACTTGTCCAGTTTTTATAACTTCATCTAAATCAGTTATTTCTGTTAAATCTGAATTATAAACTTTTAATGTACTACTTTCATTATCTACATTAGATAATAAATCTTTAATAGTATCATTTTCATCCATACCAGTTATATATTCATAATCAACTCTAGCAATATTATAAACAGAACTTGTAATTTTACTTGATAATACTTCGACAGTTACTTCTTTTCTCATTGCTGGATTTTTTTCAGTACTTACAATTATTTTTGTAAATCCTTTAGTAAGTGCTTTAATATTACCATCTTCATCAACTTCTATTATATCTTTATCTAATACTTCATATAAAACTTTAGTATTAACACTAATTGGAAGAACTTTAACATTAATTTTATCTGTTTCTCCTTCTACCATTACAATATTTGTCTTATCAATTTCTAAATCAGTTACTTCTTCTTCTCTTACTACATTTAATGTAATAACTCTAGTACTATTATCTTCAGCAGTTAATGTATAAGTAATAGTTTTTTCGCTTTCGTTCATTGCAATTACTTTTTCACCACTAATAGTTGTTCTAGAATCTTCAGGAATAATACTCATATTTATTATTGATATATTAGAACCAACATTTAATGTATAAGTATTTTCATTATTATTATATTCCTTATCAAGAGTTCCAGTATCTGGTTCAAATTTTGTAAGATTTAAATTAGAAGATAATGCTTTATTTACTGTTATAACATAAGTATTTATACTTCCATCTTCTGCGGTTACTGTAATAGTTATAGTGTTTTCACCCTTATTTAATGGATAATTTCCTGTTCCTGTTACTAAAGAATCAGGATTTGCAGTAGCATTTACTGTTATATTATCAGTATTTTCATCTACATCAACAACATAATTATTAATATCAGGATTAAACTCTGGAGTTAATGATCCCTTATCAGTTGTTAATGATATTAGTTTATTATCACTATTATATTCTCTTAAAATATTTAATGTATAAACCCTTTCTATACCACTATTTACAACCTTTAATAATATCTTGTTCTTTCCTTTAACAAGTGAATGTATTCCATCACCTGTTAATGTACTTTTTTCATCTTCAACAGTTGCGCTTACATTTATAGAATCTACATTTTCACCTACTGTTACATCATAACTAAGAGTAGTTTTATCAAATTCTGGAGTAAGTTCTCCATCTGATAATGTTATATTTTTAAGATAATTATTTACTTCATTTTGTCTATTTACATTTAATACATAAGTATTAGTTTTACCTGATTTACCAGTTACTTTTATTTGTACTTTATTTTCTCCTAATACAAAATTTTCATTACCTATTATTTCATAACTTGAATTTGGATCTTCAAGAGTTACATTTAATGATAAACTTTGTTTTTCATTTGGAATATTAATACTATATTCTAATGTATCAGGATCAAATTCTGGAGTAAGTTCTCCTTCTTTAACTATTAAATCTTTAATTCTAACACTTTCATTATATTCTCTCGTAACTTCTATTACATAAGTATTTGTATTACCATTTGTACTTGTTACTACTATATTAAATGTATTTAAACCATAATCAAGATTCTTTATTCCAGTACCATCTACTGTGCTTGATAGATTTTCTGCTGCCCCATATATTTCAATGCTTGATTCTTTATCTGGCACTGTTAATTTATATGAATTTATATTCTTATCAAATTCTGGTGATATAACATTATTTTTAACACCTAAATCACTTAAGTATGCATTTGAAGAATTTGATTTTACTATTTTTACAGCATATTTCATTATATATCCTGTTTCACTTGTTACTGTTACTATTACATTTGTTTCTTTATCAGTTAAGTAATGAATTCCTAAACCACTTACTATAGATGATTCGTATTCTTTTTCACCAGATAAAATTATACTGTTGATACTATCATCTACATCTATTTCATATACTCCTGAATTATCTTTATCGAACTCTGGAGTAAGTTCTCCAACATTGCTTGTTAGAGAAAGCAATCTAGCAATTGGTTTTACTTCTTTATTAACTGTTATTTTATAGTCTTTTTTAGTTACTTTATCAGGCGCTGTTACTCTTACTATTACTGTACTAACGCTTGCATTTATGTTTTCATTACCTATCATTTCATAAGTAGCATCCTTATCAATAGTTGTTACTAAAAGTGGAGTTAATTTTGTTACATTTGATGGAATAACCATATTGTATTCATATATATTTTTATTAAATACTGGTGTTACTACTCCTTCTTCAAACATAAGATTTTTAAGTCTTGCTTCACTGCTTCCAAGTTTGTTAACAATTATTTTATAAGTTCTTATTTTCTTATCCTTACTTGTTACTGTAACAAATATTTCTGTTCTATCATTTGTAAGTTCATGTCTTCCAAATCCGTTTACAGTAGCTTCATTACTTTCTCTTACACCACTTACTGTTATAACACTTGCACTATTTGGAACAGTTACATTATATGTATTTGTTTCTTTATTAAATACTGGATCAAGTTCACCAGGATCTACTGATAAATCTGTTAAGTAATTGCTGTAATTTTCTTTTGCTTGTTTTGTTATAGTTAATACGTAATCTCTTACTTTTTTACTAGTAGATGTTACTCTTACTGTTATAGTATTTTCTCCTTCTACCAAGTTTTCATTACCTATTATTTGAACTGTTGCTTCTTTATCCATAGTTTCATAATCAATTGTTACATGATCATATTCATTTGGTATAACACTTGTATAATCTGTCTTATCTTTATTAAATGTTGGAGATAATACACCTTCTGAAATACTTAATCTACTTAAGAAGTTATTATCACTTGCTTCTCTTGTTACTATTAATGTATATGTTTTTTTATTGTTATCTTTTGTAGTAACTGTAAGAGTTATTGTGTTTTCTCCTGGTAATAAATCATATGTATTGTTTCCATCTACTGTACTTTCTTTTGAAGAAGCCGTTCCCTTTACATTTATATCTTTAACACTATTTGGAAGAGTAAGTGTATATTCAGTTATATTTTTATTAAATGTAGGAGATACTTCACCTCTATTTGTTTCAATAGATTTTAGTGTATCATCATATTTTCTATAAATGTTTAATTTATAGGTTTTTTCACTACCTGATTCACTTGTTACAGTGATATTTATAATATTTTCTCCTTCTACTAATGAATATGTTCCATCGCCTTTTACTGTGGATTTTATATTTTCTTTAATATACTCAATTAATGCAAATTCAGTACTGTTTTCCACAGTTAAATTATATTCTAAAGTATCTTTATTAAAGTTTTCCACATTATTACCATTTACTTTTATCATTGATAAGTTATTATTTGTGCTTAGTCCTTTAATTACTTTTACTGTATATAACTTAGTAGTATTTCCATCTTCACTAGTTACTTTTATTTTTATTATATTTTCTCCTGAGGATAAGTTCTTATTACCTATTACTTCATAACTTGAATTAGGGTCTTCTAGTGTTATATCCATATCAAGGGATGTAACATCTTCATTTACATTTACGGTGTAATCATAAGTTTTCTTATCAAATTCTTTATCTAACTCACCATTTTTTACAACTAATGATTTTATATATGCGATACTTGATTTAACTCTTATGATATCCACAGTATAAGTTTTTTCTTCTCCTGATTCACTTGTTACTGTTACTACTATTTTGTCTTTGCCATCTATAGATACTAGTCCTGTTCCTGTTACTGTACTAGATTCATCTTCTGCTTTAGCAGTTACTGTTACTTCTTTTAAGTATCTTGGTAATTCTACAGTATAATTTTCTGTATCTTTATCAAATTCTGGATTTAATGCATAACTTCTATTTTCATCACTAATTACAAGTGATTCAAGTGTATTTCTTGTATTTGATTTTCTAGTTACATTTATTATGTAATCTTTTTTATTTCCACTTTCGCTTGTTACTGTGATTGTTATTTTGTTTGTTCCAACATCTAAATTATGTTCTCCAAATCCAGTTACTGTACTTGAATCTGATTCTGCTTTTCCTGTTACTCTAATTGAATCTATGTAATTTTCTACTTTTACATTATATTCTAAAGTATCAGGATTAAATTCTGGTACAAGTTCACCATTATCTATTATAAGTTCTACTAAATTAGCATTATCATCTTTTTCTTTTGTAAATGTTACTGTATATATTTTTGATGTTCCATCTTCTGCGGTTACTACTAAATTTACTATTAATTCATTTCCTGTAATATTATATACTCCATTACCTGTAATTGTTGATGTATTATCTTCTCTAATACCTATTATTTGAACGCTATTAACATTCTTTGGTACAGACATATTATATGTATAGTTTTCTTTATTAAATGTAAATGTTTTATCTGGATATGTTACTATATCACTTAAATATGCATTACTAGATAATTTCTTTGTTACAGTAATTGTATATGTAAGACTTGTTGTTTTATCTGCGGATAAAGTCTTTATTAATACTGTATTATTTCCAGGTTTTAAATTTTTATTTCCTATAATTGTATAAGTAGAATCTTCCGCAAGCATTATAACATCTTCTTTTATAGCATTTATGCTTCTATCTACTTCTAGTGTATATTCAAATTTATCTCTATCAAATTTTGGAGATAATTCACCATGATTAAATGATAAACTCTTAATTCTTGCTTCATCATCACCTAATCTATATACAAGTAATTGATAGTTTCTAGTTATACCTTGATAATTTGTTACTCTAATTACAAATGTTGTATCCTTACTTGTTATATCAAGATTTATAGATGGATCTTTTTGTGTAACATCTATATCTGTCATAGCACTTTCACCAAGTTTATATATTGATACAGTTGTATATCTTGGATCATCTGCTTTTAAATGAAGTGTTATATTTGTTGTATCTTTAGGTACATCTACTTCATAATTTAAATTTTTCTTAGTAAATTCAGGTTCTAATTCAAAGTTATCTACAGCCATATAGCTTAAATAATTACTTGCATCTGGCATTTTATCCCTTGTTACCTTAATTATGTAGTCTTTTACATCACCATTTTCTGCAGTTACTCTAACTATTACGTCTTTACTTATTCCAACTTCAAAATCAGAATTATTAATTATTTCAGCGCTTGCATTTGGATCACTTAATGTATAATCAATTGTTGCACTTGTAAATTCATATGGAATTGTTACTTCATAATTTAATGTATCTTTATCAAATACTGGTGAAATAATTCCTTCTTCTACTTTTAAACTTAATAAATTATTATCGTTATTTTTTTCTCTTGTTATATTAAGTACATAAGTTTTACTTGCTTCATCTTTATATGAAACCGTAATATTTACGATATTTTCTCCAGTATTTAATGCATGAGCACCAAGACCAGTTATATTACAATCAGGTTCTATTAAAGTACCTTCTATAAATACATCTTCTGTTTCATATGGAACAGTTACATTATATTCTAAAGTGCTTGATTCAAATTCTGGAGTAAGATTAAATTCATCATTTGTCATTAAGTCTTTTACTATTAAATCTGATAAACCAAGTTCATATTCTCTATTAATATTTAAAGTATAATTATTAATTATTCCACTTTCACTTGTTACTACAATTGTTACTTTATTAGTTCCATATTTAAGTGCATAAGTACCTATTCCTGTTACTGTTTCCATAATATTTTTCTTAGTTACATCTACATTAACTATATTTATATTAGATGGAATATTAACATTATATTCATTTTTTTCTGGATCAAATTTAGGTTCTAAGTTATATTCAGTTTCTGTATCATTTTCTTTTGATGAAACTTTAATATTATTAAGTTTATTTTCATCACTAGCAGCTTTAAATGCATGGATTTTATATGTTTTACCTCTTGTTTTATCTTGAGATAATACTACTACTCTAATAATGTTTTCACCTGTTACTAAATTATCATTTCCTGAAATAACAACACTTGAATTAGGATCTTCTTTTGTATATTTTACATCTAATGAATTTACATCACTGTCAACACTTACATAATAATCAAGAGTAGTTTTACTGAAACTTGGAGTCATAGTGTGACCTTCAACTTTTAAATCACTTAAGTTAACATTATCACTTGAACTTCTAACAACATTTATTGTATATGTTCTTTTTCCTCCTATTATAGGAACAACAGTAATTTTAATTTCATTATCACCTAATTTTAAGTTATATTCACCATTACCTTCAACACTTGCGTGTTCAGAATCAAATGCTGTACCTTCTACTTTTATTTTACTTATCTCGCTATCTACTTCTAGTACATAATCAAATTTATATTTATTAAATGTTTGAAGTAAATCACTTTCATTACCTGTTGAAATAGTTAATGCTGATAAAAGGTTGCTATATACTTCATTTCTATAAGCATGAATTACATAATTTTTTTCATTACATCCTTTTCTTGTTTTTACTGAACTAAAACAACTTTCTGATTTACTTGTTACTATTATGTTATTATTTCCATAATTAAGTACAGTTGCTCCTGACTTTTTAACTCTTTGGCCATCAAATTTCTTAGTATATTCTAGTTCATATTTACCTGTTGTAAGACCTGTAAATTCAACATTATATTCTGTAGTATTTTCATCAAATCCTTCTATTTCTTGTTCTGGTATTTTAAATGATATACCAAGTAAGTTTGGATCTGAATTTGCTTCTTTAATAACATGTAATTTGTATTCTTTTGTTTCACTTAATGAATTACTTACTACAATTGTTATTATATTTTCACCTACTACAAAGTTTTCATTACCTTTTATTACAACATTTTGTAAATTATTTTTAGGTGTTACTATTAAACTTTCTAAAGAATCAAGTTCATTTGGAATATATATTTCATAATCTAATACATTTTCATCAAATGTTTTATCTAATGTACATATTCCGTCACAATCATCTTCTTCTTTAAAGTTAACTTCAATATTTTGTAAATTTAATTCTCTTGTTTTATTTTGAATTAATTTAACTGTATAAGTTTTTATACTTCCATCTTCTGCGGTTACTACAAATGTAAAGTCTTCATCTGCTTTTATATTTTGTGGTAATAATACAAAAATACTTGCATATTCGTTTTTAAGTACTATTTCTGATAAAGTTGCTTCTGTATCAGTATCAAATATAGAATATGTGAATGTTCCTTCTACATCTTTTACTTCATCACCATTAATCACGATATGATCTACTTCATTATTTGTTGATGGAATTGGTTTTACATTTATATGATATGTTTTTTTAGTAACTCCATCACCCGCAGTTACAGTTATATTAAATGTATTATATTGTTTATCATAATCAATACTTAATTTACTATCCATTGATATACTTGCGATTGGATCAGATAATTCATATGATATTTCTGTTTTATTTAGTTCAGTCTTATCTCTTGGGAATAAAACAGTATATTCTGTTTCATCTGGATCAAAGTTTTCACTAAATTTATAGCCATTAACACTTAAGCTTTTTAGTGTTGCATCTTCATTTGTACTTCTTATTACATTTACTGTATAAGTTTTTTTAGTACCATCTTCTGCTTCTACTAAAATATCTATATTATTATCTCCAGGATTTAACTTAAATGTATTTGATAGATCTGTCTTAATAGTAGCACGTGGATCTTTTGTACTTGCGCTTATAAATACTTGTGATAATGTTCCTATTACAGTTTCTTCATATGATAATACATCACTTTTAAAGTTTGGAACAGATGTATAATTTACTTCTAATGAACTAAGGAAAGCATTATTTGATTTTTCTCTTAATATTTTTAGTGTATAAGAATCAGTATTTACTTTATTTTCTGCGGTTACAGTTAAAGTTATATCTTTTTCTTTTTCTGTTATATCCATATTATAACTTGTTTTATTTTCTGGATTTATACTTGCGCCATATGGTATATCTGCACTTACTACAAAACTAGTCGCATCTGCAGGTATTGTTATTTCGCAAATTTTAGTATCTTGATTTACTTCACAAGTTAATTCTTCGCCTAATGCATTTACATGAACACTAGAGATAGTTGTACTATTTGATGCCTCTTTTGTTACATTTAATATATATTTTGTTACACTTGTTTCATCTTCTGATGTTACTGTTATTTCATATTTATTTACTTCATTAACATTTAATTTCATACTTGGGAATGAGATTTTTGCATCCTCATCCATTAATTCATAAGTAAATGAATCTTTATTTAATTCTGTAATTAAACTTGGAACAGTTACATCATATTCATATGTTTCACTTTGGAAGTTTGGAGTCATTACTCCATTTATAACTGTTAAATTATTTAGTCTAGATTCATTTGATGCGGGTCTTCTAACAGTTACTTTATAAATTCTTTCACTTCCACGTTTTGATTTTACTTTTATTTCAACTACTTGTTTTTTCTTATCTGTATTAAATGAATATGTTCCATTACCAGTTACTGTTGATTCTGTTACTTCAGGTGTTGCGAGTACTGTAAATTCTGTTACATCTTTTGTTGTCATTACAGTATATTCATTTGTATCCTTATTAAATGCTGGAGTAAGTTCTCCGCAAGACACATTTAATGTGGATAAGTAATTATTTATCTCATCTTCATTACTTACTTTTAAAGTATATGTACTTTGTGTTTTATTTTCTGCTTCTACTATTACAGTAATTGTATCTCCTTTTGCTGGATTTAATCCAGTAACTTTACTGTTATATTCAAGATCTGATGTTAGTGTTAATGAATTTGAGTTTACTGTAATACTCTTTATAATTGCAGTATTTTTTGTTGTTTTAACTTTTAATATTTCTTCTGTTAATGTTTTTGGTACAAATACTTCATATTCTTTCGTATCTTTATTAAATTCTGGCACAAATTCATAATCACCTAATTTAAATTCTTTTAGTGATGAATCTGTTGATACTACTTTTGTTACATTAAATGTATATGTATTTGTTACCTTTTCATCTTCTGATTTAACTTTTACTGTTACTGTACTTGTTTTATCATTTGTAAAATCAGAGTTACCAGTTATTTCGTATGTAGAATATGGATCTGTTAATACCATATTACTAAAGTCTAAACTAGTTTCGTCTGTTACTGTATCATAATTAAATGTATTTTTATCAAATTTTGGTGTAGTACCAAATCCTACTGATTCTATTGTCGCAACATTATTTTTAATTCTTGTAACTGTTAAAGTATATGTTGTAGTGCTTAAGTCTTCAGCAGTTACTACTATAGAATATCTATTGTCTCCTGTTACTAATTTTACTTTACCATTTGTTATTTCATTATTATTACTATCTAATATTTTATAACTTGAATGTTTATCACGAACTACTGGAAGAATAGTTATTTCATGACTCTTAGTATTTAATGTATAATCTAATTTTTCTGGATCAAATGTTTCATTTAATCCTTCATTTGTTGTTAAACTAGATAGTTTTGAATCAGTTGATGGTACTTTAGTTACATTTAATTTGTATGTTCTAACATCTCCATTTTGAGCAGTTACTGTTATATTAAATATATTTTCTCCTGCGCTAACTAAGGTTGTTCCTGAAACTGTTTCATTTTTTGAATTAGTAATTTTTACTATTGCTTTTGTACTTTCTGCTAAAGGTGTAATAGTTATTTCATCTTTTTCAGTTGTTGCTGTATAATCTAATTTTTCTTTATTAAATTCTTCGTTTAATCCATCACTAGTATTTAAACTTTTTAAATAGTTATTACTATCATATAAAAGTGTTACATCTAGTGTATATGTTTTTGTTTTTCCGTTTTCACTAGTTACATCTATAGTTATAGTATTTAATCCTTCTTTTAGATTATTTCTATTATTACTTATAGATACTTTAGCAAATTTATTTGTTGGTACTGCCAAAATATCAAGACTTGTATCATATGTTGTTAAAGTATAATTTAATGTATTTTTATCAAAATCTGGAGTAAATGTGTTATTGTTTACTTCTAGACTTTGTAATGTATTATCACTTGATATTTCACGAGTAATATCCACAGTATAAGTATGGATAGTACCATCTTCTGCTGTTACTGTTATTATATTATTACTTGGGTTTTCTTTTAATAAATCAATTTTTTTAACATATATAGCGCTACTACCTATCTTTGCTCTCTTTTGTCCATTTGCGACTGCTGTTAAAGTTACACTTGATACATCATTTGGAAGAGTTAATGTATATTTGTCGTATAATGGATCAAAATTTGGAGATAGAATATAATTTTCTGAACCATTTGTTACTGTTAATGATTCTAAGTTATTATCGCTATATCCTGTTCTATAAACAATTATTTTATAGTCACATGTTGATTTATCTTCTGCGGTTACTCTAACTGTTATTTCGTTTTTACCTGCGACTAATTTTTGATAATTACCAATTATTTGGTATGTTGAAGTTTCTGCTGATGGAACTGCTGTAATATCAAGACTTTCAACACTTCCATCTACATACATATAGTATAAATATTTATTTGATTCAAAATTTTCAGTAAAATTATGATCTTTAACTGTTAATGAATCAAGTAATGTATTTGAGTTTGCTTTTCTCTTAACATTTAATTTATAAGTTAAGAATGTTTTATCTTGCGCTGTTACTACTACGTTAAATGTATTTGCGCCTACCTTTATGTCAAAATCACCAAGGCCTTCAATGCTTGAGAACTCTGTATCTTCAGCAACTCCTTCAAGTCTTAACTTAGTTATGTCGTTTTCTACTTCTAGTTCATAAGATAAATTCATCTTATTAAACTCAGGAGTAAGAGAAAGTTCTTCATTCTTATCATTTGTTATATTTATAACTTTAAAATTATTTAAGAATGCATTATTGCTTTGTAATCTATTTACTGTAATATGATATTCTTTTACCTTTTTATTTGCTGCAGTTACTATTATTGTTATTAAATTGTCACCATATTCAAGTGTTTCTGGATTTTCTATTTTTACAGTTGCATTTTCATCATCTGGAATAGCTTCTAGTGTTACATGTTCAGTATCTTTTGGTACTGTTATATAGTAATCAGTAATATTGTATGAATAATTAATTTCTACTTCTGGATCTATCACTTTTAATGATTTCAAGTCAGCATTACCAGTCATATCTCTTGTTATTTCATAGTTCCATTCACTTGTATTCTTTTTGTCTTCACTAGTAACTTCTACTTTTATATTATTTTTTCCACCAGATAATGCATATACTCCATCACCTTTTGTAGTTTGGAAATAATGTGCTTTATCTACAACCATAGTAATTTCTCTAATTGTATATGGTACAGTTACTTCATAATTATGAATATCTTTATTAAATGTATAGTTACATACTCCTTCATATTCTTCACAATATGTTTTTATTAAACCGTTTATCTCAATACTATTTGGAATTGGATTTGTATCTAATTCACGATGTACTACAAGTGTATATGTTTTAGTGCTTCCATTTTCAGCAGTTACAACTAAATTTATTTTAGTTTCTCCACCTTCTATAACATAATCACCATTACCTATTACACTTGCTTTACCATCTGCTGGTACACCTTCAACATTTATCTCTACCTCATCTGATGCAAGGTCTAGATAATATGTATCTTTATTATAATCCCATTCTGATGGAGTTAATGTTCCTTTATTAACTATAATTCCATCTAAATAGTTATTTTCGCTTTCTTGATATGGTATTGATATTTTTACCATACCGTTTCCAGGATGACCTGTTTCTTCTTTATCTCCACTTGGAGCAATAAAGTCATTACTACCGCTTAATGTTCCTGCATTTGTTAAGTAATAAGTACTATCTAAAAGCCAATCAGAGTTTCCTTCTATTACTGATGCAGTATCTTTTGTGTATACGAATCCAGATCCTCCACCACCTCCGTTTGACCAACCAGAAGTAGATCCAGATCCTCCTCCGTACCATCCACCACCACCGGCACCACCATAGTAGCTTCCGCTAGTGAATGAGGAAGATGCTCCTACACCAAATTTACCTACTGAACCTAGTACATTTCCATATATTCCGTAAGAACCTCCTTCAGTTTGAGTTCCTCCTCCTGCTTGTGTTCCACATGAACCACTAGAAGCTGAACCTCCACCTTTAAGTCCTCCTCCTACAGCACCAGATGCACAGCCATCAGATCCATGGCCGCCGCCTCCACCTGCGACAAGAATTCTACTATAAAGTGAGTCAGTCCCTACACGGATATCAGAGGCTCCTCCACCTTTTCCAACTCTTGAGTCGCCGCCTCCGTTAAATCCTCCATTTTGACCAGATCCACCAGTATAAACATAAAGTATTGTTCCTTTTTCTAAATATGCTGTACCATATGAGTAACCTCCACGGCCACCGTTATTACCACCTTGTGCACCCCATGCTTGTAAGAAATATTCATGATCATAAGGTATAACAACTGTTTGATAACTTCCTGTATAAGATACATCTTTTTCATAACCACTTACTGTAATTCTTTTAATATTAATAGTATAAACTGTACTTGATACATGTGGTTCTGTTACTGTTATTGTAATTGTATATTCATCATCTAGTATATATCCATCACCTAAGACATTTGATTTTGCTTCGCTATCATATAGTTCTGTACTTGCATGTACTGCGGCAATATGACTCTCAAGATTAATGTTCATAGTTGTTTCATCTATTGGTACATCATATTCAAGTTTTGTACCTCCATCACTAGTTAATGTTAATTTCTTCATTTTACTAGAGTGTGGAAGAGTAATATTTAATGTATAAATTTTTGTACTTGTTCCTGTTTCATTTGTTACTGAAATAGGTATAGTATATTTATTATTTTTATTTGATATATGGCCTAAATTTGTAATTATTTGATCACTTGATCCTTTATCTACAGTTAAGTCATATTCATCCATATAATATGGAAGAGTTAAGTTATATTCGTATGTATTTTTATTAAATGTTGTATTTCCGAATTCTGATACAGATTTACCATCTAAATAAATATTATTTAAATAATCTATATTATTTGCTTCACGATGTATATGATATGTGAATATATCAACAACACCATTTACATATGTTATAGCAACTTCAAAATCGTTGTCTCCAACATGTATTTCTCTTGTTCCATCACCTGTAACATTAATAATTGAGTCACTATCTGTTACTGTAAATGTAACAAGTGATGAATCATTACTATCTAATGTTCCTGTATAATCTTTTATTTTGTAATCAAATTCTTTATCTACTTTTACGTTATCACTAACTTTTATTTGATAATCATAAGATAATGCGAATGATATTTTTACATATCCATCACCAGAATGTCCTGTTTCAGTTTCTCCTTTTGGGGTTGGCATTTCACTATTTCCAGATACTGTTTTTGCCTCTGTCAAGTAAACATTTTCACCTGGTAAATAGTCTTCTGGTACTATTTTTTTATTACTTTCAGTCCAAATAAATCCTGAACCTCCAGCTCCGGAACGGTCATCATCGCCTCCACCGTCAACGCCAGAGCCGCCGCCTCCATACCAGCCGCCGCCTCCAGCGCCACCAAAGCCACTATTAGCGTATACACCGTTACCACCTTGACCAAATGATCCAGATATGTTACCAGTTCCTGCTTTTGTTTGTGTTCCACCAGTTCCTAAAGTACCAAAACTTCCATTACCAGAACCACCAGTTAAACCTCCACCGTAGCCACCGGCATTTGATGATGAACCAACAGATCCTCCACCACCAGCGACTAAAATACGATTATTAAGTGTATAGCCTCCAGATCTAATATCTGATGCACCACCACCATAGATATTTGCTCCTGGTAATAGTCCACCACCATTATATCCTTTGTGATTATTACCATCACCACCAACATAAACATAAAGTATTTGTCCTCTATTTAGGAAGATTTGTCCAGTAGAATAACCACCTTTACCTCCATTGTTATTTCCTCTATGTCCACCTTGTGCACCCCATGCTTCTAGTGTATAAATTCCTGTTGCTGGCGCAATAAATTTTTGCCATGAACCTGTATATTTGTATCCATAATTACCATCATCTAATAAATAATCACTTTGTTTATGGAATGTAAATGTATATGTTACTGTAAGTCCTGTTATATCATTCATAACATCAACTGCGTATACATATTTTTTTTCGCCGTCTTTAAAATAGTATGCGCCCTTTTGACTTTCAACTTTTGAATATCCTTCATTTAGTATAAAGCTTACATTTATGTAATCAACACTATCTAGTACTGATAAATCATAATCATAAACTGAATAATCAAAGTCAACTGGAATATCACCATCGTTTATTGTTACACTTGATACACCATTTATTAATTTTGGTGTAATTCTAACAAATCCATCACCTGTGTGACCTGTTTCATTTGCGCCTGTTGGTGATTTAAATGTTTGATTACCGCTATAAAGTAGACCATTTGATAAATAACTTTTATCTGTTACTAAATATCCTGATGGTACATTTGATGCGGATGATTCACTCCATATAAATCCTGAACCTCCAGCTCCTGAACGGTCATCATCACCACCACTGTCAACACCAGAGCCGCCGCCACCATACCAGCCGCCGCCTCCAGCACCGCCGTAACCACCATTTGCTCCATAACTGTTACCACCTTGGCCAAATGACCCTGCATTCTGTCCTGTACCACCACTTGTTTGTGTTCCACCTGTTCCAACAGCACCATAGCCACCTATAGCATTTTCACCTGTTAGACCACCACCGGCACCACCAGCATTTCCATATGCACCAACAGATCCTCCACCACCGGCAACTATTACACGGTTGTATAAAGAATCTCCACCATAACGAATGTCAGACGCACCACCACCATAGCCTAAACTTGTTTGAATCCAAACACCACCAGAACCATAGTATCCTGATACTTGTCCACCACCATTATAGCCTTTACCCGTTCCATTTATGTTTGTTGTATTACCACTTCCACCAACATGTACATATAAAACCTCACCTTTTGATAAGTACATTTCAGCATATGAGTAACCACCTTTACCACCGTTTTTAGCACCACGGTCACTTCCTTGAGCTCCCCATGTTTCTAATGAATATATACCAGTTGCTGGTACATAGAATTTTTCATAATCACCTGTATAACTGTATCCATATGAAGATGTTGATCCTTCTTCTAAATGACTATTTTGTTTTCTAATTGTAACGTTATAAGTTGTTACTACACCTGTTGTATTATCTGTTAATGTTATTGTATTTGTAAATGATAATATATTTGTCATATCTACAATTTTATTTGTTTGATTTACTGTATAACCTTCTTCAGTTGCTACATTAAATCTTACATTTGTCATATCATTATCAACATTTAGATAATAATCATGAACTTCATAATTAAAATCTATTGGTATATTACCACGATTAATTTTTATATCTGTTATTCCGTTTGATTTTATAAGTGTTATTTTTGCTTTACCATCACCAGAATTAGAACCTGATGTATATGTTGCTGCATTAATAAAGTATTTTTCTGACACGTTATAACTTGATGGCACACTTGTTTTAGTAGTATTACTCCATGCAAAGCTAGAGCCTCCACCGCCTCCACGGTCATCGTCTCCACTTCCATCTGGATTTGCTCCTCCACCACCGAAGAAGCCTCCACCACCAGAGCCTGCATAACCTCCGCTTGCATTAAGTCCATTACCGCCTTTACCAAAACTTGCACGATATGATCCTGCAGCAGTAATTGAAGCACCAACACCTCCAGAACCACAGCCCGATGTAGATCCACCAGTTAAACCACCAGCCCCACCTGAATTTCCTGCTGAACCAACTGATCCTCCACCACCAGCGACCATAATTCTTGAATTTAATCCATCAGTATTATCCCAAGCACCAGAAATTAAACGTATATCAGTTGCTCCTCCACCTGTAACTTTAACAGGTCTTGAACAAGTTGCATTACTTGAACATATTTCTGGAATAAAACCTCCACCATTATATCCATTATGATTATTACCATCACCACCAACATAGATATAAAGCATTTCGCCTTTATTTAAATATATTTCACCTGATGTGTAACCACCTTTACCTGAGTATGATCTTGAAGATCTATATCCACCTTCTGCTCCCCAAGTTTCTAATTTATAAACACCTGATTTATAAGCATAGAATGTTTGATAATCTCCAGTATAGTCGTAGTAATAAGATGTCCCACCACCAGCATTTAAATAATAATTATGTTTTTTTACTTTGAAAGTATATACTTGAACAAGTCCTGTAGTATTATCTGTTAATGTTACTGTATTTGTTACTGATAAAACATTTGTCATATCAGTTACTTTATTGCTTTGTGAAAGAGTATATCCATCCTCTGTAGTTATATCAAATTTAATTTGTTTAGTATCATTGTTAACTGTAAAATCATAATCATATCTATCATATGAGAAATTAACAGGCACATCACCATTATTAATTTGTACATCAGTTATTCCATTCATTTCAAGTAATGTTATTTTTGCTTTACCATCGCCAGCATTTGTTCCTGTTGAATAACTAATAGAGTTCATATAATATTTTTCATCTATATTCATTGAAGAGTAATTTGATTTTGATTGTGCGTTGTAAGCGAAACTAGATCCGCCACCCCCGCCTTTATCATCATCGCCGCTGCCATCTGGATTAGCTCCTCCGCCACCAAAGAAGCCACCACCACCGGCACCACTATATCCGCCACTTGCATGAAGTCCATTTCCACCTTTACCAAAACTTGCGCGATATAATCCTGCGGCCGCAATTGTTGCACCTGCTCCTCCAGAACCATAACCTGATGATGCAGATACGCCAGAAAGACCACCAGCTCCACCTGAATTTCCTGTCGAACCAACAGATCCTCCACCACCAGATACAATTAATCTTGTTTTTAAGCCTTCTTCGCTATCCCAAGCACCACTTGTTAAACGTATATCAGTAGCACCACCACCATAAATATTTAAATCTGGTAATAATCCACCGCCATTATAGCCTTTATTTGTTGTACCATTACCACCAACATAAACATATAATATGTCCCCTCTTGTTAGGTATATAGTGCCACTTGTATAACCACCTTTACCACCATTATTACTTCCTCTGTGTCCACCTTGTGCACCCCAAGTTTCTAATTTATAAACTCCAGTTTTTGGAACAACAAAAGTTTGATAATCCCCAGTATAATTAAAGTCAAATTCAGTCCCAGCAGCATATACAATAGGTTTATTTAGTAGCACACTAAAAAGAATTAACGAAAATGTTAAAACTAATTTAATAATTAAACTATTTTTAAGTTCATTAAATCTTTTCATAAACACTACTCTTCCATTATGTTATATTAATTTAATTATATAATATATTTTAAAAAAAGTCAGCAATATTGTTTAAAAATATGAAACATTTTATCCAATTTTTATTATATTTAAATATGAAACAGTATCTTCATCTGGAGTAAGTGTTACATTCGTTGTAGATGACACTGCTAAATCTATTTTTTCATCTTTATTTAGACTTACAATAATACTTCCATTAAACCACACATATTCTTGATTATTTACCTTTTTTGTAATTTTTGTTCCATTTATTGTGATGTTTTCTTTTCTTAATTCAATAGATATATCACTTTGTGCTGATGCGACTGATGAAAAAAAATAATCAATTTTATATATACCTGCATTTAATACTTTCACCGTATTTGTAAAAGATATATCCATATTTTTTATTTGTGAATTTTTACTTAATTCTACTTGATTTGGAGTATTTGCTACTAACATATATGAATTACCATTATCTTCATATAAACTTGCATAAGAATCAAGTATTGCTGTTCCAACTAACCCTTGTGGTCCTGTATCTCCTTTATCGCCTTTAGGAATTAAAAATGTTAGATAATGTGTATTGTCAGTAAATTCATCTTTAACTTCTGCCAATTGACCTGAATCAACTGTTTTTGTATTAATAACTTCAATCTTTTCACTAATTCCCGGATCACCTTTTGGTCCTATTTCACCATTTACTCCATCAAATCCTTGTGGTATATAAAAATCCAATGTATGCACATTTTCAACATAAGTATCTTCAACTCTTGCTCTTGCATTTGCATCTAATGTCTCCGTTTTACCAATAATAATTTTATCTCCGGCCTCACCCTTAGGAATTGTAAAATTTAAAATAGCATTTTTATTTGTACCAACATTTTCCACCATTGCATTTGTATTTGCTTCACCAGTTTTTGTTTCTCCAACATCAACAGTTGAAAAACCATTTTCACCCTTTGGTCCTGTCGGACCTATTTCTCCTTTTGGACCTGTTGGCCCTTGTATATAACATTTTTTACATTTATTTTTTTCTTCTTCTATTCTTTTTCTTATTTTTTCAAAATCCGTATTACAATCATGATACATATTATACCTCCTCATTTTATAATATGCACATCATATATAATAGCAACAAAAAAAAATCATATTAAAATGATTTTTATTTAACAATATTTGATACTAATCCAAATGATATAAACATCATAATAATACTTGCCATGATAACTCCTACAAGTATTGCTAAAAATGACTTTTTCTTATCCATTTCAAGTACTGATGCAATTAATGATCCTGTCCATGCGCCTGTACCTGGAAGTGGTATTCCAACGAATAATACTAATCCTAAATATCCAAATTTTTCTATTTGTCCTTTTCTTTTTTCTACCTTTTTATCAAGCCAATCAGCGATTTTTTTGCTTTTTTTACCATTTCTCATTTTATCTAATATTTTATTTATTAAAAGTAATATAAATGGTATTGGAAGTAAATTTCCTACAATACTTATTATGTAACTTGGAAGTGGATCAAGTCCTAATAATGCTGCTGCTAAAAGTCCACCTCTTAACTCTAATATTGGTAATAATGATATAATAAAAACTAATAGTTCTTTACCAAATGCTACGCCTGTAAGTCCACCAAAAGTTCCTAATATTCCTTTAACTAATTTTTCACTCATGCTTTGTTCCTTCCTTATTTTTTTATACAATAAAATTTATACCATATATTTTTATTTTTGTCTATAAAAAAAACTGCTAACATATGCTAACAATTTTTTTATAATTATTTTGTTTCTGCTTCATCAAAACCACAATCTAATTGTGTTTCAATTTTATAAGAAGTTTGGTTATAAGGCTTTTGTGGATAAACAATTACTCTTGTATTTGTTCTATCACATGCTTTATTTGTTTTATTATTAACAAATTTATTTATCTTATCTGAATTTTTATTATTATCATAACGTGATAAATTATCTAAATTGATTTTTATACCAATTGTTTCATATTTAGATAAGAAATTTGCTCTTTCTTCATCTGTTGAACCAACTTGTGTATAATAGAAATTTTCATAGAAATCTTTACCCATTGATTCTAATGATTTAGATAATGATGCTTCTTGTCCACCTTTTTTCAAAAACATAAAACATCCCACTACAATAAGAACAATAATAAGAACTATTCCACCAATCATGCATAATAAACTCTTTTTTTTATGTGTTCCTTCTGAAATTACTTCTTCTTTTGTTTTATCTTCTTTAACTTCCTTTGCCATACATATACCTCCATTATTCTATTTTCTTAATTATATCACATTTTTTATCTTTATAGCAATATTATTTACATTTTATTATTTTTTATTCACCAATTAAAAGTCCATATTTATTTTTACTATTTTTAACAATTATTACTACATTTGATGAACCATTTTCTGCAACTTTATTTATTGTTACATCATCAATTTTCTTTATTGTTTTTCCTTTATTATTAACTATTTTAATATATTTTTCACTTGTATTATTAATATATATTGCATTTTTATATGGATTTATCTTTTCTAAATTATTATTAGATATAGTTTCATTTTTATCCAATTTATACTTAACTGTTTTTTCGTATGCAATATTTTTAAGTGTTATATTTTCACTATCTAAACTCATTATTGAAGTATCACTATAAATAATAGAACTATTCTTAGGTGACTCAAATATTATTTCTCCTTCACTATTTCTAATAATATTTTTATCAGAACTATACTTATAATACTTGTTGTTATTAATAGTTATTATTTCACCATTATTATCATTTAATTTTTTCTTTTCTTTAGCAAAATAGAATACTAAAGATGTAGTACTTTCATTTTCTCCTAATATAACTTCGCTATCAATTATAACAATTTCATTATCCGATGAAAGTAATTCTTTATTATTTTTATTATATAAAACATATTTATTTTTATAATCACTATTACTTGATTTTGAGTATTTAATTACCTTATATCCATTATTATATTGTATATATTTTTCTGGTAATTTTTCGTTACTTTCAAGTTTTAAAATTACTTTATTTTTTGTTAAATCGTATACAACGGTTACTGGAGTATCACATTTTTTACTAGAACAATTTACTTGATAATATAAACCTTTTTTTGAATCTAATTTAGTAACATTAGAATATATATTTTCTGTTTTCGAATATTTATAAATTTCAGAATATTTTTTTGTTTTTAATTCATATATTCCAAAGCTATTATTTTTTAAATTGTCAACAAAAACATATTTTTGATCATTATCAATTACAGATGAAGTATATAAATAGTATTTATCTTTTAAATTTGATTTAATTTCATTAACTAAATCAATTTGTTCCTTATTATCATTTAATTTAATTTGTTTTCCTTTTTTTGTTAATAAATATTTAACATTTTTATTTGTTTGTTTTTTAGTTATAATTAATTCATCTTTATTTTTTGATTCTTTATATTTATCAAATTCTTCACCTATTATTTTATTTGATTTTATATTAAAATAACTATATTTTGAAGTTTTTTCATTCTTTACTATTAAATAAATAGTATTATCTTCTTCATCCTTTATTTCTTTATCCACACTATAGTTTGAAAGGATTTTTTCAATTTTTTTATTAAATATACTATACTCATTATTTATTTTTAAACTAATATATTCTTTATTGTTATAAAAATCTATCTTTTCTATATTAGAATATATTTTTTTACCATTTTTCTTAATTACATTATATTCATTATCTTTTATATTCTCAAGTATATAATTTTCATTTATTTCTTCTAATTTATTATTTGTTTTATATATTATTTTACCTTCAATATCATTTAAAATATAAGTTACAGTATTATCATCCACTTTTTTTACTGAAATAAAGTAATTATCAGTGCCTCCATACAAATTTTTATTATCATCATTTGATGTATATGTAATTATTTTCTTACCTTTACTATTTAATAGAGATATTTTTTTATCATTAACTGCCTTTATAAGATTACAATTACTTCCTATACATTCAATACTATCATATTTTGTATCTAAAACCTTAGTAATTCTTTTTAAAGAAGTACTTTTATAGAAAAATATGAAATATATTGATATAAAAATAATTACAATAAATATTACTGCTAAATAAGGTAAAAACCTTTTTAATTTTTTCTTCATATAATCCTCCTATTATCATATTTTATAATACCATTTTAGTACATTTTTTTCAACAAATAACAACAAAAAATATCTAAACATTAGCTTAGATATTTTTTATTTGTTTTCTTTTGCACTAAATATAAAGATGTAATTATTGATAATAATGTAATTATTATTAATATGTAATTTATATATGTTGTTCCTGTTTGTATTGTTATTATTAATTCTGTAATAGCACTTACTATTACTGGTTTACTTTCGTTTATATTTTCTTTTATTTTTCCTACTAGTTTTCCAGTATCTGTTATTTCAAAACTTGCTTTTCTATTATCATTACTTATTAATTCATAATTTCCTTTTGGTAAATTATTTATGTAGATTCTTCCCTTTACTGTTCTTATTTCATCTTCTTTATTTTCTACATTATATTTTCCTATTTCTTCTTCTTTTAATTTTACTTCTTCTTTATTATTATCAACTATTTTATATAATTTATATGTTTTTTCACTTGTTATTTTACTTCCATCATCCATCTCATATATTATTATATTTTTATTTATGTCTTCTATATTTAATACTTCTTTTACATTTTCGATTATACTTGCAAGGGCATTAGTTGTATTTGTTCCTTCTATAAGGGTTACTTTTCCTTCTCCTGTAAAATCATAATTTCCTTTTGTTATTGTATAACCATTTAAATATATTTTTATGTTTTTACCTGCTGGTACTACTATATTACTATCTAAAGTTATATTAGCATATATTGTAATTACTGATTCAACACTATCTGATGCACTATTTATTGCATCTTGTAATTTTGTAAAGTTCATTCCGTTTAATACAGCTACTTTCTCATCATCACCAACAAGTATTAATGTAGCATTTTCTAAATTTTCAACATTATTAGTAACTATTTTATAACCAGGTTCTACTTCATTTACACTTCCATAAATAGCTCCTGTTTCTCCTTTTATTACTCCATCATAGAAATTAAATATGCCATTATTATTGTTATTGTATATTCCATATGTTTTTCCTGTTATTATTGGAGTTTCAATGCTTACATTTCCATCTTTTTCTCCTATATTTATTGTTCCTGTACTATAGTTATATATTCCATAATTTTCTGTTGATGTTATATTCGATGCTCCTGTTACATTTACTATTCCTGTTGAATGATTACTAATTGAATAATATTTTGATGATACTGTTGAATTTATCAAATTTATTGTTCCTTCACCATTTGATATTCCCGTACTACTGCTTGTTATTGTCGAATCCTTTATTGTTACTACTCCTGAATAACTGTTACTTAATCCATCACTTATCATTGATCCACTTATATTTAAATCTCCATAAGTATTTCTAATATTAGAACTATAGTTTCCTCCTGTTATATTTATTGTTCCTCCACTATCTCTATTTTCTAATTCTCCACTATTATTGACATTATTTAAATTTAATACTCCTCCAGAATTAACTATACTACCTGATGTAACTAAATCATTTATTGTTGCTATTCCATAATTTCCTATAAAATATCTATTATTATATATACCACCAGTTATCGTTATATCTCCTGTTGAATTATTAACAATGTTGTAATAAGAATAACTACTACTTATATTATGATTAAATTTAGTATTATCAAATGTCGCTATTCCACTATTTCTTACATTATTACGCGATGTACCTGTTTTTGATATTGTACTATCTGTTACTTTAAGAACAGCGTTTTCTTCATTATTTATTGTTCCATTTTCAGTATTTACAGCTGTAATTGTTGAATTATTTATTGTTGCTGTTCCTTTATTATCTATTATCTGTGGTGTTGTTAATAATGTTGATAATTTTGTTCCATCTATTGTCAAACTATTATTATTTTCTATAAGTGTTATTCCTGAACCAATTAAATTTCCTTGTTTTTCTTCACTTGAATCTACTATTTTTAATGTTCCATTATTTATAAATGTTTTTTCTGTACCTGAATTCATAGTATATCCATTTAAATCTAATATTACATTTTTTTCTTCTGAGATTGTTGTACTTTGTGAAGTTGATAGTGTCGTTACATTTCTTAACATTTGTATCGTATCTCCACTTTCACTTTCATCAAATGCTTCTTGTAATGTTAAGTATTCTTTATTTGTTGACACTATTTTGGCAACTGGTAATTGTGATAGATATTTACTTTCAATTCCATTTTCTGTTTTTGTTATTATTTCATAATTTGTTTCAATATCATTTACCTTTCCATAGATAGCTCCTGTTTCTCCTTTTATTACTCCATCATAGAAATTAAATACATTATTATTACTATTATTATATATTCCATATGTTTTTCCTGTTATTATAGGAGTTTCTATGCTTACATTTCCATCTTTTTCTCCTATTGTTATTGTTCCTGTCGAATCATTATATATTCCATATTTTTCTGTGGATGTTACACTTGTATTTCCAGTTATATTTATTTTTCCTGTTGAATGATTGCTAATTGAATAATATTTTGATGATACTGTTGAATTTATCAAATTTATTGTTCCTTCACTATTTGATATTCCTGTACTATTACTTGTTATTGTTGAATTATTTATTGTTACTACTCCTGACTGACTATTTGATAACCCATTATCATTTGTGTTTATTGTCGCATCATTTATATTTAAATTACCTGAACTATTAGATATATATTTATGATAACTTCCACCTGTTATATTTATCGTTCCATTATTATTATTTGATACTGGACTTGATGATTTACTTTTATCTACATTATTTAAATTTAATGTTCCTCCATAGTTATACATATCATCATCACTATTAGATGTATCTATTAAATCATTTATTGTTGCATTTCCTTGATTATATATAAAATATCCATTACTATATGTTCCACCTGTTACTGTTAAATTACCTGTTTCACTATTAGATATATTATACCATCTTCCTCTATATGAATATGAATACTTAAAACTAAAATTAGTATTATCAATTGTCGCTATTCCACTATTTAGTATATTTCGTCCTGTTGTGTCTGTTTTTGATATTGTACTATCTGTTATTTTTAGAATTCCATTTTCTTCATTATTTATTGTTCCATTTTCTGTATTTACAGCTATTATTGTTGAACTATTTATAACAGTTGTTCCTTTATTATCTATTAATTGTGGTACTGTTAACAATGTTGATAATTTTGTTTCTTCTATATTTAAACTGTTATTATTTTCTATAAGAGTTACTCCTGTACCAATTAAAATTCCTTGTTTTTCTTCACTTGAATCTACTATTTTTAATGTTCCATTATTTACAAATGTTTTTGGTGTACTTGAGTTCATAGTAAATCCATTTAAATCTAGTATCGCATTCTTTTCTTCTGAAATTGTTGTACTTTGTGAAGTTGATAGTGTTGTTACATTTCTTAACATTTGTATTGTATCTCCACTTTCACTTTCATCAAATGCTTCTTGTAATGTTAAATATTCTTTATCTGTTGACACTATTTTAGCAACTGGTAATTGGGCTAAATATTTACTTTCTACCCCATCTTCAGTTTTTGTTATTATTTCATAGCTTGTTTCAATATCATTTACTTTTCCATAAATAGCACCAGTTTCTCCTTTTATTACTCCATCATAGAAATTAAATACACTATCATTATTGTTATTGTATACACCATATGTTTTACCTGTTATTATAGGAGTTTTAGTACTTACATTCCCATCTTTTTCCCCTATAGATATTGTTCCTGTTGAATAATTATATATTCCGTGATTTTCTGTTGATGTTATATTCGATGTGCCTGTTATATTTATTGTACCTGAACTATTATAATTATAAATTCCATAATATCGTGCTTTTACAATAGAATTTTTTATATTTAATGGTTTTGTTCCAGCATTTCCTATTGCTTCATTGTTTTTTGATTCAATTGTTGAATCTTCTAATGTTACAATTCCATCACCATCTATACTAAGTGCTGATGATTCACTATTATATATATTTGAGTTATCTTTAATAGTTAATATTCCAGAATAATTCCATGCAGTTGCTATTCTTTTAAATTTTGAATTAGATACTATTGTTTCACCTGTTCCATTAGCAGTTAAATATCCAGATGAATCCACATTATTAATTTCTATTTTCTTATTGTTATTTGTAATACTTGAATCTGTTGTAACATCTAATATTTTAGCAATTCCATCATTAGAAAGAAAATCACCAGACGATTTTGTATATTCAATATTTTCTATAGTTAAATTACCTGTTTCAGTGTTTTTTATCGCTGTTCTATAACTAGATTGATTATAACCATCTGAAACATATATCATATCTATTTTACCATTTGTTATTTTTGATATTCCGGAATTCTTTAAGCCATATCCTTTATATAATTTACTTATTTTTCCACCAGTCATATTAAACGTTCCATCTTCATTATTATTTATATTTGCATATGAAGAGTTATATGAAGTACTTGATATTTCTCCACTTGATAAATTTAACGTTCCATTATTATTTATTAAACATTCAACATTTATATCTGAATTAATTAATATATTATCAATATTGATTATTCCATTATTTTCAATAGATTTAATTCCATCTGATATAATCTTACCATTTTGGTTTTCACTTTCATCAAATAAATATAATATTCCATTATTTTCTATATATCCACTTTTTTTATGAATTCTAATTTGATGACTATTTAAATTTAACTTAATATTTTTATTTTCAGGAACTATTACATCATTGATAGTATCAATATCACCTATCAAATCAATTTGTGTTTCTGTAGTTTCAGTTATAGAATCTATAGCTGATTGTAATGTAGGATATTTATTTTCACCTATTTGTGCCACAAAAGTTATTGGTATTTTTAAACTAACAGTTTCTGTTGTTTCATTTTTATCAACATTTATATCATATTCCTCTATTGTATCACTTACTGAACCATATAATGATTGATTCAATGATGCTGTTATAGTTCCATCATAATAATTTACTATTCCACTTGGATTATATATTCCATATGTTTTACCAGTCATTATTATATTATCTTTTGGTATTTGTTCATCTTTATTTTCTTCTTTTTCTCCTATAGTTATTGTTCCATTAGCAATATTTGCTATTGGAGAATTGCTTGTTGAAGTAAATTTACCAGATTTTATATTTATTCCATAATCATTATAATTGTATATAGTATCATGTACTGATGTAGCTTCTACATTATTTATATTAAGTGTACCTCTTGCATTATATATTGCATGTGTATTACTACCAGTCACATTTATTACTGTATCTCCTGATATAGTTATTATTGTATTTTCTCCGGTACCACTATCAGCACCATTATAAATTCCATTACCAGTTCCGGTATTTGAAATTATAGTATCATTTATCTGCATTTTCATATAATTTTGTATAGTATTTGACCATCCGTTTGCATTTATATTACTTTTGCTAATAATCATTTCACCTTTATTAGAGATACTTGAACTACTACTTATTCTAGAATTGTTGACTATTATCTTACCTGAACTGTTATTATTATATATTGGTGTATCACTTATATTTCCATCAGAATTATCTACATTTATTATACCTGTATAACTATTATATATTCTGCTATTGATTATAGAATTTTTTATGTTAAATAGATCATCTGTTCCGCCCCAACTGTAATATGTTGAATAACCTTTACCATTAAATGTAAAATTATTTAATGTTTGTTCATGATCATTACATTTATAATAAGCTATTGAATTTGAATTATTCGTAAATATCGTATATCCATTTATTTCTTTTACCGTATAATCATAATTATATATTCCATATTGTTTATACTTTGATGAATTTGCATTTATTGTTCCTGATCCATCTAATATAGTTGACCCCAAGTAATTTAATATACCTGTATTATTATTTTCTGATAAGTTAATTATTCCATCTTTTCCTAAAGTTATCTTACCAAAATTTTCTATTGCAACCATATTTGCTTTATTTACATTTAATATTCCTCTTTCTACATTTAAATAACTATTATTTGAATTGTATATTAAGCTTCCTGTCGTACTTTTAATATTACCTGTTTGTATAACTGTATCTTTAACAGCTTCTTTTCTTATTATTCCTATATATCTTTTTGAATCACTATTATAATTTTTATTTAATTCACTTTCTGTTAAAGCTCTATTATAAATTCTTGCTGTATAAATTATACCTTTATAATAATTTCCTTCTACTTTTGTTCCATTTGGATTTGATCCTAACATAACTATTGTATTTGATTTTGGAACTCCAATTGTTCCTTCTATTTGAAGTGTTCTTTGTAATTCTCCATTTATATATAGCTTAATTTCTTTTCCATCATATGTTGATTGTACAACATAAGTTTTACCTATTTCATATTTATCTAATGAATTTATTCCATAATACGTTCCATTTATATAAATTGTAGTTCTTATATAACCACCTTGTAATAATATTCCATATCCACCAGTTTCATAATTTGATATTATTTCTCTTTCATTATTATCAGATATTTGTGGTGTTATTGTTGTTTCTATTGTAACATTATCAGAATTTATTTCACCTATAGATACATAGTCATTACTTCCATCAAAATAATATCCATTTTCTTGACGTATTGGACCATTTATTGTTCCATTTATGTTATTGCCACTTATATCCTTCCATGTATTTAATGATATATTTGTTAATCCATCAAGTTGAAGTTTTAAATCATCTTTTATATAATCATCTGTTGTATAACCATTTATTGGTTTCAATGGTACAATTGGCATAATTATATTTCCATCATTATCTGTTTGTAATGAAATTTTTGCATATTCATTATCAGTATTTTCTATCTTTGTTATTTTAGCATAACCATCATTATTATTTCCTATCATTGTATTTACGCCATCATATGTTGGCATTTCACTATTACCTGCAACCATTATAGAATTACTAAAACTTAATCCAGAATAATGAATAGATTGTCCCGTATGAATTATATTATCAGCAGTTGATTCTTCACTTATTGCATTACATCCTTCATAACCTGATATAAATGATGATCCTGAACCACCACCAGCGTGCCATTTAGCACCAGAGCCTCCGTAGTAACCTCCGCCTCCAGAACCTCCTAAATGACCATCAGAATATATTTTTCCATCTCCTCCTTGACCAAATGAACCTGCATATCCACCATTATTATTAGCAATACCACCAGATGTTTGCGTTGCACCAAATCCATTGTATGAAGAACCAACATACGGATTATATCCTCCATCTATTCCATTTATTGATCCTCCTGGAGCACCATGTTCATGGCCTCCACCCCCTGCAGCAACCATAATTCTTGATTTTAATGAATTAAAATCAACTCCTTCTATAAGCCGAATATCAGTAGCTCCTCCTCCTGGTCTATCTGAGGATTGTCCTCCACCTCCATTATAACCATTAGAACCACCAACATATACATATAATATAGTTCCTTTTGTAAGATTGATAATTCCATTTGTATATGCCCCTCTTGACGTTAAAGATTCCGTCATCGGAGATATTCCTTTAGATCCCCATAATTCTATTTTATATGAACCCGTTTCAGGGACAATATATTTTTGTACATCACCTGTATAATCAAATTCAATATTTGGATGAGCAATATAATATTCTTCTAATTTCTTATTATATTCTTTTAACTCTTTCTGATATTTACTTTCTGCTTCTTCTTTTCTAGTTATTGCTTCATTATATTCTTGATCATAACTTGCTTGTTCTTCTTCATACTTTCTTTGAGCTTCAGATATATCATCATCATATTTACTATCTATTATTTTTAAATTACCATTATTTTTTATTATATAATCTGACGTACTTATTGATAATGTTTTCCCTCTTAAATCTAATATTACATCTTTTTCTTTATCTACTACTAATGAATCTGATAATGTTATATCTTTTAGTAGTTCTACTTTATCTACTTTTTCATTTAATAAGATATTTTCTTTTGTTCCATTATAGTTTATATTTTGAGTTCCTTTTTCTACATTTGAAATACTATTTATTGTAAATGTATCTGTTCCTCTAGCTGAATTTCCATCTTTTCTATATCCAAAGTGAATATAATTAATTTGCCCAGCTTTTAAAATTATTTTGTAATCTTTTGCTTCAATATCTCCTGATATATAAATATATCTATTTTCACTATTGTTATATGCTGGTACATCACTTGTATTAGTCACTGTTACATATCCAAAATGATATCCACTTCTGCTTGAAATTTCTGCATTAATTAATAATTCTCTATCTTCTATTTCATTTGTCATATCATAAACAAGGTATGAATTTGCTACTGTATTGTTTTTACCCTGATTATTATTTTTTAATGTTTTAGTTTCTCCATCATATATAAATCCATATGTGCTTGGTGTTGTCATTGTTGAATAATCCATATCAGAAACTATATAATCTCTTAGCGATATATCATTTATCGTAAATGTATCTGTTCCTGTTGTATAATTATAATTTACGTTTTTCTTATAACCTATATGTAAGTAATAAACTTTGCCTTTTTTTAATACCATTGTATAATCTTTTGCTTCTTCACTTCCAGATATATATACTATTCTTCCTTCTGTTTGATTATATTCTGGTATATCTTTGCTTTCTGTTACAGTTATATATCCATATTGTTTATTTTTATAGCTTGAAATTTCAGCATTAACTGTTATTAACTGATCATTTTCATAATTTGTTAAATCTAATTTTATATATGAGTTAGCATCTACATTTGCCATTCCTCTTGTATTTGATACTAATTTATTATTTGCTTTTACAAATCCAAATCTTGATGGTGTTATTACGTTATCCATTATTGTTCCTGTTGCTTCTGTTTCCTCTATTCTTCCACTTTCTGTTTCTCCTAAAGCACTTGATAATTTTGTATAATATTTTCCACCTTCTATTTTTGCTTCTGCATCTGCTAATATAGTCAATGTTGCTATTTGATGATCTGTACTTGTTATTCCTGCATTATATAAATACGGTGTATCGTTTACTTCTCCTTGTATTGCTACATTTCCTTCTATTTTTCCATCATAGAATTTAAATGTTGTATTTTCTCCTTCTGTATATATTCCATATGTTGTTCCTACTACATTTGGTTTTACTATTGATACTTCTAATTCTTCTTCATTTTCTCCTAATTGTAATTCACCGTTATTTATATTTTTTATTCCTATTCCTGTTTCATTTATTATTGTTCCTGTTTCTTCTGCTTTATCTAATATTTTTAATATTCCAGCATTTTCTATTGTATAATCTCTTTCTCCAGTAATTGTTTTACCATTTACATTTAGTGTTATATCTTGTCCTTCTAATACTTCCACACTTTCTTTTGTATCTAGTACCATCTCTATTGTACACTGATTTGTTTTACAACTTTCTATTGCTTCATTTAAGCTTTCAAATAATTCATATTCTTCTTCTGTTTCATATAAGTTATTATTTCTTCCTATTATTCTTGCTTTTATTATTCTTTTTAATGTTGTTACTTCTTTTTCTTCTACTTTACTTATATTTCCTACTTTATCTATTAATTCTACTTTTATTTTATATGTTGTATTTTCTTCTAATCCTGTCATACTATATATTTCTTCTTTTTCTTCATTTAATTTTGATTCATATGTACGACTTATCATTAATTCTTCATTTTTATATATTCTTACTTCTTTTAATCCTGATTCAGTATCTATTGCTTTTACTCTTATATCAAATGAATTTACTGTTACATTTTCTTCTTTTACTTCATTTATAGTTGGAGCTATTTTATCTATATTTGTTATTTCATGTGTTATTATTTCACTTTCTACATTTTCTTTTACTGATTTTGCAACCACTACACAATTTTCTGATACAGTAAACTCTCCTGTATATTCTTTATACTCTCCATTATCTATTTTATATAAATATTTATATTCTGAATGATCACTTGTTATTGATACTGTTACATTATTTTTTGTCCACTCTGTCGGTGTATGTGTTATTACTGGTTCTTCTACTTTTTCATATAAACTTTTTAATGTTATATCTTCTGTTACTGGACTATTAAAATCATATATTTCATCATTTAATGTCCATCCTTTAAATATATGATGTTCTTTACTTGGATGATTTTCTGTATCTGTTACTACACTATTATATTCTACTTCTTTTTTTCCATATATTCTTTCTTCATCCATGAATGTTACTGTATATTTATTTTTTTCTTCTTTATACACTGCTATATATGTTTCATTTTTTAATACTTTTGTTATTTCTTTATCCCATCCTGTAAATGTATATGTATATTCTTTTGTTTTTTCTCTTGTTGGTACATTTTTCTTATATACTGGTGTACTTCCATAATCTAATGTTTCTTCTTGAAGTACGCTTCCATCATAGTTTTTAAATACTACTTTATATGTATTTATTTCATATACTGCATATAAAGTTATATCTTCTGTTATTTCTACATTATAATCAAATGCTACTTTTTTATCTTTACTAAAGTATTTAAATGTATATCCTTCTTTTTCTGGATTAATACTTGGTCCTTTTGCTGTAAAACTATCTAATACTTCTTCTGTATAATATGTTGTTCCTTCATTTATATATGTTACTGTATGTTTATTTTCATTATACTTTCCATATATTGTTTTATTATTCATTATCTTTTCTTCAAAGTTATTTTCTATTGTTAAACCTTCATCGCTATACCATTTATCAAACAAGTATCCTTTTTTATTTGGGGCTTCTTTTGCTTCTACTTTATGTCCTTCTATTACATTTTCTGTTAATATTACTTCATTTCCTATTTTAAATGTTACTGTATATGTTGGTTTTTTTGTAAAACTACTTTCTAGTTCTATATTTTTCGTTACTTTTTGATTAAAGTCATATTTATTATTTGTTCCTTTTATTAACCATCCTGAAAAATTATAATCTTCTTTTGTTGGATCAGTACTTGGTTTTACTGCTGATTCTCCATAGTTTACTTTCTGATCTTCTACATATTTTTCATTATTATGATAGAAACTTACTGTATATACATTTATTTCATATTTACTATATAATGTTATATTTTTAGTTACTGTGATTGGATGATTTACTTTTTGATTATTTTCATTATACCATCCTGTAAATGTATATCCTTCTTTTATTGGATCTTGAATGCTTGTTACTACACTTCCATATTCTAATGTCTCTTTATGATATTCTACTCCTTCATTTATATATGTTACTGTATATTTATTTTTTTCCTTTTTATATACTGCTGTATACTCTTCTTCTTTTGTTGCTTCTTCTAATTCTTTATCCCATCCATTAAATATATAACTATATTCTTCATCTCTTTCTCTTTTTGGTGTTTCTCCTTTATACACTGGTTTTTCTTTATATTTTGTCTCATTTTCTTCTAATACGCTTCCATCATAGTTCTTAAATGTTATTTTATATTTATTTATTTCATATTTACTTTCTAATATTAAATCTCTTGTTATTGGTTCATATACATCATATTTATTTTCTTTTTCATACCATCCTATAAATGTATGTCCTTCTTTTGTTACTTCTGGCGCACTTATTATACTTCCTTCTTCTAATTCTTCTTTCTTTATTATTTGTCCTTCATCTATATATGTTACTGTATATTTTTTTACTGCTTCTTCTGTTTTTCCATATAATATTAAATCTTTTGTTACTCCTTTTTCAAAATTATATTTATTTGTATAATTTTTATCTGTATACCATCCACTAAATCCTTCTATTTCTAGTTTTTCTTCTTCTATCTTTTCTCCTTCTAATACTTCCTCTTCTTTATATATTTTATTATCTAATATATAACTTACTTTTTCGTATACTTCTCCTTTTACTGTTACTCTTGTTAAATAACTTTTTGCTTCTTCTGTCTTTTCTATATCTAATATTAGTTTTATTTTTTTCTCTTCTCCTGCTTTTATTGTTAGTCCTTCTAAACTATTATTATATATTTTTCCTTCTTTTTCTTCCCATCCTTTATTTTTTTCTTTATTAAATTTTAATCCTTCTATTTTTTCTTCTTCTACTTTTGTTATTATTCCTTCTTTTGTCCCTGTATTTTTTACTACTACTTTATATTCTATTTCTCCTGTTATTTCTTTCGCATTCTTTATTGATTGATTTACTCTATTTAAGTTCTCATATGTATATTCTTTATTATTTATTTTTACTTTTTCTATATATTTATTTACTTCTATTTTATATGGTCTTACTTTTTTTACTTTTATATCTTTTACTATTCCTTCTTTTACTTCTATCTCTTCTTTATTTTCTAGTTCATATATTTCTTCTTCTATTTTTAGTTCATATCTTCCTTCTTCTATATCACTAAATACGTATCTTCCTTCTTCATTTGTTACTGTTTTTTTTATTTCTTGTCCTTCCTTATTTATGCTTATTTCTATATTTGATACGCTCATTCCTTCTTCATCTTTTATTATTCCTGTTATACTGTTTGTCTTTACTTCTATTTCTTTTGCTTCTATTTTTGTATACTTTTCTTCTGTTTCTTCTTTTATTTCTACTTTTGGATTTATTTTATATCCATTTGGCGCTCCTGTTAATTGTAATTTTAATTCTAATTTTTCTTCTTTCCCTAATTCTACATTTTCTATTCTTATTTCTATTTTACTTCCATTTTCTGTTAGTGTACTTGTTATATTTTCTGATTTTATTTCTTTAAATTTTGCATACTTATTTTCATCTTTTGTTAAACTTGCTTTTATTACTACATTTCTTTTTTCTATTCCTTCTACTTTTTCTAGCGTATAGAAAATAGGATATGTTATTTCTTCATACCCTTTTGCTTCTATTACACTTGCATTTAATTTATTTTCTATTACTGCTTTACTTAAATGTACTTTCCCTTTATTTAATTCATAGCTTCCTAATTTATTTATTCCTATTATCCCTATTATTAGTACCATTATTCCTATTAATATTTTGTAATTCTTTTCTTTAAAATTCTTCATATACAAGCACTCCATTCTACTATACTACTATTATAATAATTATACCAAATTTGTTTTTTTTTGTATATATTTTGTAAAGAAAAAAATAATCAATATGTTTACTATTGATTATTTTTGAATTTTGTGCTTTAGCATTATTTATAATAGCTTGTTCTATTATAAAAATATGAATAATGAATTCCATCATACCACGGGAAATTAATATAATCCCTTGGGTTAGATGTATTATACATACAACTATTTAGACCTGCGCACACATTTAAATGTAAATGTGGACCTGTACTTTTTCCTGTACTTCCCATATATGCTATATTTGTATCTTTTGATACAATTTGATTTTCTTTAACATATATTGTTTGCAAATGACCATATAGTGATGAATAGTTTTGTCCGTTTACTTTATGTTGAATTACCACATATTTACCATAGCCACCTCTATCTACAGTATTAACAAGTACTACTTTACCATCTGCTATTGGATAGATTTTCCCAGCGCTCATATCACGGCAAGCAATATCCATACCAGCATGAGTTCTGTAAACACCTTGCATAGGGTCGACTCTACGACCAAAATTACTAGTAATACAACCTGCTGTTACTGGTCTCCAAAACTTAGTACTAGGTGGTAGTTGTTCTTCAGCACATACAGATATGTCTTCATTATCTTTACAACCTGCTTTTGTATAAAGATCTAATATAGCTTTAGAATTTTTTATTTCATCTTCTAAAGATGCATATTCATCTTCCAATTTTTCTTTTTGCGACGCTAAGACTACAAGTTTATCAGATAATTCATTTTGCAAGCTTTTTAATGACTGTTCTTTTTTGTGCAAATTTTCTATATTTTTATTGTTTTGGGATATCATATTATTCATTTCATCAATTAATTTGTTATTATATTTAGATAATTGTTCGGTTACTGTTATTCTATAAATAAAATCAGTTATACTATCTGCAGAAAATATATATTCTAAATATGTTGACTCACCTTGTGAAACTTGAAAAAATTTCATAAGTTCTTTAGTTTGTCTATCTTTTTCATTAATTGACTCATTTAATTTTGCTATTTCCGAAGTTGTCGCCTGTATTTCTTTTTCTGCATCATCAATTTCGGTATAGATACTTTCAACTCTGTTTTTTGCATTTTTAATTTCTGATTCTGTTGCATTTATATTATTTCCTGTTGAATTATACTTATTTAATATAGCATCATACTCTTTTTTTAATTGACCCAGAGTTTTAGCTTGAACTATATTAAATGGAAATAACATTACTATCGTTATAATTGTTGGTACTATTAATCTTAAGTATCTCTTCATTATATTTTTAAATACTTCCTTACTGCTTTACTACTACCTATCATACCAACAACAATACCAATTAACAATAATACTCCTGAAATTTTAAATGTAAATGGAAATGGTTCTACTAGTTGTATAAACTTAGAAAATAATACTCCACCTGTTTTATCATAAAGTAATGCATATCCATAAATTGTAACCAATATTGGAATTATTGAACCTAGAATTCCAATAAATAAACCTTCTATAACAAATGGTTGTTTAATTGAGAAATTAGATGCACCAACAAGTCTTTTAATTTCTATTTCTTCTTGTCTACTAAATATTGTAATCTTTATTGTATTTATTATTAAGAATGCTGTTACTAAAACTAATGATATAACTATAACAATTAATATCTTTTCTACTATTTTAAATATAGACAATAAGGATTCGATCATTCCTTCTCCATATCTAACCATTTCAACACCATCTATTTTTTCTATTTTAGATGCAGTATTTGATATTTTTTCTGAATCTTTTACTTTTACCAAATATGTATCATATAAAGGATTTTCAGAGTCTGACCAAGATGAAATAATTGTATTAAAAATTTCTGATTCTTCTTTCATTTCATTTGCTATATCTTTTTTTGAATTGAATGTTATAGACTCAATATTAGATAAATCATTTATTTCATTTTTTATTTTTGATTCTTGTTCTTCCGTATTTGAATTATTCATATAAACAACTATAGTAAAATCATCTCTAATTACTTTAGTAAAATTTTCAACATTATATGAGCCAACAATTGCTACCGCTACTATTAAAAGAGTTACTGTTATACAGGAAATTGACGCTAAAGATAAACTAAAATTTCTTATTATATTTTTAACACCATCTCTGATGTTTTTTCTTAAAATTCTAATGTTTTTCATTCTTATCGTATGTTCCTTTCTCAAAATCTTTCTTTAGTCTACCCTTATCTAATAATATAACCCTCTTTTTCATCTTATTTACTATATCCCTATCGTGTGTAACTACAATTACAGTTGTTCCTAAATTATTAATAACCTCTAGTACTTTCATTATTTCTAATGATGTATCTGGGTCCAAATTTCCAGTTGGTTCATCACATATTAATAACTTTGGCGCATTAACTATCGCTCTTGCAATTGCAACTCTTTGTTGTTCTCCACCTGATAATGTACCTGCATTTTGCTTTAATCTTTCCTTTAATCTTGGAAACTTTTTAAAGACATCTTCATAATCTTTTTTAATTTCATCTTTATCTTTTCTTAAAAAAGCACCCATCATCAAGTTTTCATATACACTCATACCTGTAAAGATACGACGACCTTCTGGCACTTGCGTTAAACCCATCTCAACAATATGTTTCGGATTGGCCTTCATAATTGATTCATTTAAAAAGTTGATTTCTCCAGCCGACTTTTTAACAATGCCACTAATGGACTGCATCATCGTCGTTTTTCCAGCACCATTAGCACCAATCAACGCGACAATTTCACCTTCATTTACTTCTAAACTAATGCCTTTTAAAGCTTCAATAACACCATAATGCACATGAAGATCTTTGATTTCTAACATTGCCATACTAGATCTCCTCTCCTAAATATGCCTTAACTACAAACTCATTTTGCTTAATTTCTTCAGGCGTACCATTCGCTATCATTTTACCATAGTTCAAAACATAAATACGCTCGCAAATCTTCATAACCAAAGACATATCATGCTCAATCAGGATTACAGTTAATTTATATTTTTCTCGAATATGATCAATCAATTCCGTTAACTCTTTTGTTTCTTGCGGATTCATACCTGCAGCTGGCTCATCCAAATATAAAATTTTTGGTTGAATTGCCAAGGCACGTGCAATCTCTAATCTTCTTTGTTTACCATATGGAAGATTTGTCGCCAATTCATTTCTTAAAGAATACAATCCAACTTCTTTTAATAATTCTTCTGCCTTTTCTTCGACCCACTTCTCTTCTTTATAATATGTAGGTAAACGCAAAATAGCAGCTAAACTTCCATAACGAATATTTTTATGCATCGCAACCTTAACATTTTCTAAGACTGTCATCGATTTAAATAAACGAATATTTTGAAAAGTTCGTGCAACACCTAAGTTTGTGATTTTATAAGGCTTCAATCCCCCAATCTGAATACTTTTATTTTGATCCATCAACTCAATCAAACCACTACTTGGTTCATATACACCTGTCAACAAGTTGAATAATGTTGTTTTACCAGCACCATTTGGACCAATCAAACCAATAAGCTCTCCCTCATTGATTGTCATAGACACATTAGAAACTGCACAAAGACCACCGAAATTCTTTGTCAAATTTTTTACATTTAAAATTGTTTTCATACAGATTTCTCCTTTCGCTTATCAAATAATTTCTTAAATGACAATTCTTTTGTGCCTAAAATTCCCGTTGGCTTAAAGATCATGATTCCAACCAATGCCAAGCCATAAATAATCATTCGAATTTCTGAAAAGTTTGCCAAAACAACATTGATAATACCAATCGCAACCGCTGCCAAGACACTTGATGTCATAGAACCCATACCACCAAATACGACCATAACCAAGATATCGATTGATTTATTAAATGTAAATTGATCTGGCTTAATAACATAGAAGTTACAAGCAAACAATGCTCCAGCTAAAGAAGCTAATAACGCACCAATCACAAAGGCAATAACTTTATATTTCGTGGTATTGATACCCATTGCCTCACTAGCAATCTCATCTTCACGAATCGATAAACAAGCTCGTCCAGGAGCGGAATGTGTAAAGTTACAAACAACTAGAATGGAAATAACAGCACACACAAACAACAATGGAAATGTAGTTAATTTTGGAATTCCATTTAGTCCGGCTGCTCCATTTGTGATTTCCATATTCTGTACTAGGATACGAACAATTTCTGCAAACCCCAATGTTGCAATCGCCAAATAATCCCCTTTTAAACGTAATGTTGGAATAGAAACAATCAAAGCTACAATGGTTGAAAGAACAAAACCAATCAATACCCCAATAACCAAACCTGTCATATTCGGCATC
>ERZ773202.369-NODE-369-length-43257-cov-10.265219_pt1 | contig 43257 bp, 39 predicted proteins | sample MGYA00580998_ERZ773202 | MGnify/ENA primary metagenome ERZ773202 (study PRJEB29015, sample SAMEA2737803) | human gut metagenome | biome: human gut; feature: human-associated habitat; material: faeces | place: China | collected 2012 ...
ACGAGAATAAAGCAAATCCTGTTAACTATTCAACACAGGGTTTTACTGGTGACCCAAATTTGTTCTTCAAATTCTTCGTCTATCATATTTGTCACATCCGGGATGTTAAGTTCTTGGTAGGGATTATAACCATGATTCTTAATGACAGATTCTTTAATAGAACTTATCTCCTCTAACAATACGTGTTTTTGTGAAGGAAGAACTTTTATTTTTTTTACTTCTTTCGAAGATTGATTATTTCCTATTCTAATGCCTTCGACTTGTGGAAGATATGAACTCTCTTGTTGAAGTTCAGAAATAAGTCTTTCTATTTGTTTCAAAGCATCAGGCTCAGTAAAGTCTTTTTTGCTTCCTATGGGTTGAACGCTACTTCTTTGCCATCCATTAGATATATTCAATTCTGGTAAAAGGTGCTTGCATATTTTATCATCCCATTCGTATTGCTCCATCAAACGAACAAAATCAGATAGTGTTTCAGATGATTCTGGAGTTTGATCAACAATTATATATGGAAGTTTGTAATTACAAATCGCCTCATTCTCAACAGCATAAAACCTATTATCAGGAGTTTTTATACAGTGGATATAGCCAAGATTCTCGTTAAAATAGTCGAGGTTATTATGAAAATTACCAACGAAAGTAAGCATTGCTTGAGAACTGAACTCTTTTACTTCGTCTAGATTTTCCCACTCGTAAGCATTTGCAAAGGCTAATGCTCTTTTGACCGAACTATCTTTGATTACTGGAGGAAGATCCTCACGCATCTGGTGAGAAATCCATTCCTTCAGTCTTGTTATCTCTAGATTAAGCTGTTCTTCAGGAGTTTCCGCAAAAGGCGTGTTTAAGCAAAACCAATCACCGTTTTCGATTTTTCCATTATGAATAAGATGCGGATAACCACTTAGCGATTTTGTACGAAAAACCAACTTGTTGTGAGGAAAAGTAAACGGTATTTCTACACGAAGAATAAGAGGATGAATAGTATTGAGAACCTCTACACTACCTATATAGAGATTCTTTTCTATTTTATCCTCTGATTCTTTAAACTCCTCAAGAACAGAAAAACCTTCTTGAGAAGAAAAATAATCTGTATAAAATTGAGCGTCTTTATAATCAAACATAATTCTTATGCATGTCCTCGTGGAGAGGGAGTTGATGGTGTTGAACGTTGGGTCGTAACTCGGTCTTCTGTCTCTTTGCGAGTTGTTCGAAGTACGGTCTTTGAACGAGAACCGATACCATTGTATGAAGGAGTATCTGTCATAGTTATATTTTTTAGTTAATAATGACTGCAAATATAATTATTTTTATTGAAAGAACAAATTAAAAAGTTGGGTTATTAAACAAATGTATGGCGTATAACATGAATAAACGTATTTATGTAAAATGTTTTTTGGTTAGAAGCAAAAATAGTGTGTTTTCTTTTTTTATTATAGTTAGTTTTCTTATCTTTGTAGTCAAATATGACAATTCTATCAAGAATAAGTCTATTGGTTTTAATCTAACCTCTGAACAATAACATTGGAAGATACTACCAACCAGCCTTCTATGGCTGATGCTTCATTGTATAATGGGCAGCCAACTGATACGGACTTATCGTGTCCAAGTGTAGGACTTACCTCCCACACGCCCTCCATTTCTAACAATGTCAAGAATGGGGTGTCGGTAGAGAATGTGCCTTTGCAAAACAAGCAATGGTTTGTGCTGAGAGTTTCGTATGGACGTATAATGAAAGCAAAGACCTTTGTGGAAGCAAAAGGATTGGAATATTATGTTCCTATGCGTTACAAAGAAATAATGAAACAAGGCAAGAATCAAATCTTCACCGAACCACTCCTTCCCTCCTTTATCTTTGTTAAAGGAACAGCTTACACAATTGAAGCCATGCTTCATGATAATAAGGTTGTAGCAAATGAAAACAGAGCATTACTTAGTTTCTATTACAACCACACCATCCATTGCAAAGACTTCCCTGATCGTAATCCTCCGCTTACCATTAGAGATGAAGTGATGAACAACTTCATCCGCCTCACATCAATCAAAAATTCCCACATCATCCCAGTCACTTCTGCCAACATCCAGTTCAAGTTAGGTGATCACGTTGTTGTCACAGAAGGTGAATTCAAAGGTATTCATGGCAGAGTGGCAAGAATTGCAGGTCAGCAGCGTATCGTAGTAGAACTATTCGATGGTTGTCTGGTTGCTTCGGCGTATGTGCCGAAGGAAGCTATGAATTTTACTCGAGATTACATCTTAAAGAAATAATACAATACAAATAATAATATGTCTTTTATTCAAGAACTATACAAGAAACGTAGTAATTATAGTGACCCAGATCAGGCTACAATGCAAGAAAACAGTCTGGAAAAACTATCTTCTGGCATATATACTGAGGGTGAACGATTCATTTTTGAATTACTTCAAAATGCGGTTGACGCTCATAACTCAGCCGATTATTTGGATGTTTCTATTTGCATACAAGATGGATATCTTGTTTTTATGCATAATGGCGACGCTTTCACAAATGAAGACATTGAAGGAATTTGCTTTGTTGGACGCAAAGGTGATAAAGCAAGAAATGCTAAGAAAATCGGATATAAAGGTATTGGCTTTAAGTCTGTTTTTGGTATTTCGTCTAAGGTATATATTCACACTGGCAGTAAATGTTTCAGATTTGATAAAGATTATTGGCGTACATATTGGGATGATAATTGGAACAGCTCGTTTGGACCAAAACCAACTGATTTATCAGAATATACAATGCCATGGCAGGTAATTCCTATTGAATCAGAGTTACCAATTAATTTAGACGAAGGAAATGCTAATGTTGCTACTTATATTTCCATGGATTCTGAAAACGAACATAAGTTAGTTGAAAGTGTAGAAGGACTTATGAAGTCTTGTCGTTTCTTGATTTTCTTAAAAGACAACAACATCAAAATGTCCTTTACTTATCATAGTAACAAACTGTACTCTATAGAAAAACGTTTCCAAAATGGGGAAGTAGTACTTTATGTTAATGGAAGCGAAGAGAGTCGATGGATGGTATATCAGAATAAAGAAGTGCCTTTGAATCTTACAGATGAGCAAAAAAGACGGATTGAAAAACATAAGAGCACTCCTGACAAATTAAAAAATGCAACTTCTTTCGATTTGTCATTTGCCGTTGCTATTGAGAATGGTAAACTGAAGAAAGCAGACAATGCCGTAATTTACACCTACTTGCCTACATCTTACAGTTTTGGAGAAGGTTTCCCTTTCCTTGTGAATGCGAACTTTATCACAGATGAAGGTAGACAACATCTTGATGTTGATGCGGAATGGAATAAAGTTATTGTATCAAAGATTCCAGAGGAATATCTTAAGTGGGTTGCTACTTTTTCAAGGAAGCATTCTAATTATTATGAAGTGCTACCAAAGAAATCATATGGGAATGGAAACAACCTATTGTATACCTATGAAGAAGCAATAAATATGGCTATTCTGAATATTGCATTTATACCATCTTCAAATGGGTATTCTTTGCTTAAGACAAGTGATGCTTTCTTCGATTGCATGAATGTTTCCCAAGCTATAACCCCACAATTACTAATTGCTCACATAAATAGAATTTACAATAAGCAATTTATAGATTCTAACAATATCATTAACAATGTAGGACGTAGCATACTTAAAAGTTACGGAGTATTCGATTTTGACAAGACTAAATTCAAAGATTTATTTAATGATTCTGAATCCATTACAGGTATTATCCCTGAGTCAGATGCAAAGCTTATAAACCTATTATGCGATTATAATAAATCGTTAAGCAGTAATGAGTGTGCCGAATTTGAACAAACGATGAAGAATACTAAATTTATTCTTAATCAAAATAATATTCCATCTATCCCACCTTCTCTTTGTTTATCGGTTCTTCGGTCTACCGATTACTCCTCTGACATTGATTACATCAATGAAAATGTTATTCATAATCTGAGACAAGAATCAATTATATGGCTAAAAAATCTTGGTGTATCCGAACCTTCAGATATTAGTTTAATAGAAACGGGTAAGCTGTTTGAAGGCGGATATGTAACTAAAGATAATGTAATAGAAATAGGAAAGTATTTTTTTTATCTGTATAAAAAGGGCAAACTTGATTCGAGCACATTAGAAAAACTAAGAAGAATGCCTATGCTAACCCAAAAGGGAAACATAAAACAGGCTAGCCAACTATATTTGTCAAACAAGTATCATCCCGAGTTTTCCATTGAAGATCTTGTTTCTATTGATATTTTCATATCTGATGATTATCTTAAAAATTCTACTAAGCTTGAATTGAAGAGTTTTCTAATAGCTATCGGCGTCTCTGAAAATATAGAACTGTCATTCAAATGGATAAATCGAGATGTTGTTTATAGAAATTATAGCTGGGCAAATGATTTTTGGGATAGTCATAAACTCCAGCCATATACTAGTCGCGCAGGTAATCCGTATTTAAATATCATTACAAGATATAAATTGTATATTTTCTCGTTGTATGAATATATAACTGATTATAAATTTGCTAAGATATTTTGGTCGGAGGCATTCAAGGTTGTTTTTAATAGAACGACTAAAGACAAAGGTTACACATCATGGCAAGATAAAGATTATATTGACGACAACTTCTTCGAATGGAGTTTATACAACAAAGCTGTGATTCCTACAACTCAACACAGAATGGAAATAGCACCCAATGTGTTTACTAATCGTCTTTCAGAATACTGTGGAAACTATCTCCCCGTGATAGAAACAAATAGTGAAATACCTATAGAATGGGAGAATCTACTCCATCTGAAGCAATTTCTAGAGATAGAAGACTTACTATATATTCTTAAAAGGATAAGTTACGAATTTGATGAGGAAATTATTTCTAAAAACAAGACTTTAATTACCAATATTTACGCAAAGATAGCAGATGAATTGCCACATCTTCATTCATCAAAAGTTAGCACAATTAGGGAGTGGGCGAAAACAAATCTTATCCTTTCCAATGAAGGAATTTTTGTTTTACCTAAAGAATTGAATTATATCACGTTAGATAGCTCAGCTAGCAGAAAACAAGTTTATATAGGAAAGCAGAAAGACTTAGACGGCGTACTGAACCTTTTGTCGCTAATGGGTGTTAAGATCATCACAGAAGATAATGTAATTCCAACATTTGATGGACAAAGAATAAATACGGACATCTCTTCCCGCCTTCTTTCAACTCTTCCTGCTTTGGCTATTTTGGCCCAAGATTGCAATGCTCAAAAAACATATCATGAATGCAAAGATACTCTGCAAGATAAAATTGTAAATACAAGTTTTTATCAGTGTGATAAAATCTTTTTAGCATACGATGACTCAGGTGATACAATATCAAAAACTACTTTTGCAAAGGATGGAAAGTTCTATTTTACTGGCGAATTGCGTCCTGCTAAAATTGAGCCACTTCTTCAATCTCTATGCTCGTATTTGGGAATAAATGGTAAGGAACGTGAGCTATTTGTTATTATGACAGAACCTGACTTCTCTGGTATTATAGAATATCTTGAAGATAAAGAATATGATGTAACTGACATTAAAGCAGAAATGCAGCCCATGGTCAATAGCGAAGGTTCAACCGCTTCTGTAGGAGGACAAATTGGCGGTGGTAATGATAAAGCTGCACAAATTGCAGACAGTTATGAGGCAAAGACTCTCGTCTTGGCTAAACTTGAGAAAAAAGGGTTTGATGTGAGTGAAGCAAATTCCGACTGGTCAGTTATCACTGGTGTAAAAAGAAATGGTATAGTTTATCCTCTTGTTGTAAAGAGTTGCAAGAATCGGAATCACAAACTTTTTCTTAATCCTAATGAATGGAGTCAGTTGTTTAAACCTAATTCCATGCTATGGCTACATTTTGGTAATAGTATCGTTGCCCCAATTAAAGCTTATGAACTATTTACATATCAAGATAAGCTAACTCTTTCTTTTGATACGGTCAATCTGATGATGGATGATAGAGTCGATAAGATTATGGAGGTAATGCGATACTTCAACAATGTGCATTTGGATATGGCAACACTCAATCCCAACCAGCACAGGGCAGAGTGCTTAGAAGAATACCTTTTTAATTCTAACAATCTAGCAAACAGCGATTTATCAGTTTCATCAATTGACTAAGTATGATATATTCAAGAAAAGAACATTTCCAATTCCTTGAAGAGGAATTAAGGGCAGAAACCGACCTGTTCAAACAAAAATTGGATACGTCTGCATCATATCTTCTGAATGTGCGTGAAGAATTATTTATCTCTCAATTCGTAAAAATTGTAGATGGGGAAATGATTCTTAAATTCAGTACAAACAGAGGAGTGCCGAGAAAAGGTGAATATCTGTATTGTTTTACAACACCCAATCATCTCCATCAATTCAAAGAATGGGGCAAAACAACATATGGTGAATTACTGAAATCAAAAGGCTATGCAACAGAACTTGTATGTGTTTGGCAAACTTCGCTTAAAGATGACCCTAAGCATTGTTTAATTGGTTTTCGTGGAGTTGATTTAGAATTTGCAGAACATGTTGATGGACATCCAGGGGCTTTCCTTATTTTAGGACCAAATGTACCACCAACACAATATATCATTAACCTTCAGTATGTTGTTAAAAACAAGACTCAGAACCGGATTGAGAAATTGATGGAAGGTAATGTTGATTTGGTCGAAGAAGAACCAACTTCTCTTGATAATAGTTCTAATATATCAGATTTTATCATAAATCAATTGAATTTGACTGACGATGTGATTCTACAAGGACCTCCAGGAACTGGTAAAACATTTCAGATTGCAAGTATTTGCAAAAAGCTATGTGAGAAAGGTGCATCAGTTTTAGTAACAGCTCTAACAAATAGAGCCTTGATGGAAGTTGCAAGTAAGAATGAATTAAAGGAACTGCTTAAAAATGGGAAGATTCACAAGACCAAAGTGTCTGTTGATGAGGCAAAGGAGTTACCAGACTTAGATAGCGTAAAGCTTTTAAGTTCTGGACCTGGGCATATTATGCTCTCCACATTCTATATAATGAGCGGAGAGGCAATAAACACAACCGAACAACCTCCTTTCGATTATGTCATAATGGATGAAGCCAGTCAAGCCTTGCTTGGAATGTGCGCTGCAGTGAAATTGCTTGGACATAAATGTCTTTTTGTCGGTGATACAAACCAATTGTCTCCAGTAATTGCAATTAACGAGGATAGAATTGTACGTAGAAATTATCATTTCTATGCCAATGGTCTAAGTTCACTGAATGGACTTGCAAATATGCCATCATATAGATTATCTAATACATATAGATTAACGCCAAGAGCTGCTGGTTTCTCAGGGCTATTTTACAACAATAAATTGACTTCTCTGTCAGATGCTGAGACTCCTTTCTGCTATTATGGCCTTATTGATAAAGTAGCGAAATTCTTTCATCCACAAGGAGGTCCAACATTAGTAAAAACAGACTTGCCGATAGGAGACAAAAAGCCTACGGCAGCGTTACTTCTAACAACTCTGTTCGTTTCTTCATTGTTAGCTTGTAATGAAAAAATCCACATTTCAGTATTGACATTCTATATAGAAACCACAAAAGCTCTGCAAAAGTCAATATACCAGACTATTGGCTGTCCTAATAATTTGCTGATAGATACTGTGTCTCGTATTCAAGGACTTACGACTGATGTTGTTATTTATGTGATGCCAAACACATCGTACTATAGGTTGTTAGATAGGCGTTTGTTTAATGTGGCAACAAGTCGCGCACGTAGACATACTATCTTAATAAGCGATGTTGATATTTTGAATCATCTTAATATGATAGATACTGATGTTTGTAGATATATTAAGAAGTTAGATATGGAGTCTTTCTATATACCTATGAAATCATCTACGACTAATGTTAATGAAAATATGGATTATTTTAATCATAACACATTTAACCATTGTATTGACATATGCTAATATTTATCGACTTAGATGGCACTATAACAAATACGGTTCACCCAAGCTGGAAACCTTATAAAGATGGGCAAGAGAACTACTCCATGGAGAATTATCTTGCTGACAACCCTCTTCCTATAATAAATGGAGCCAAAGAGTTTATAGCTTCAAGAAAATCAAAGGGAGATAGTATTGTTGTTGTGTCAGATTCACATTTTAAATATGTTAATCCAATATGTAGAATGTTGGGACTTGATAATGTATCTCTAGCAGATAAACCAAATACGAAGAAACTGAACGATTATCTTGAGTTACACCCAAATTTTAAAGCTCAGGTTGAAAATAAAGAGACGTTTTTTATTGGTGATACAAAACTTGATATAGAACTCGGACGCAAAATAGGCGCAAAGACAATTTGGTTTCTACCATATCAGATTACAGACGAAATAAAAGATGAGCGTGATGGTATTGGAGATGAAATGGGATGTCGTAAAATGGGACCAACTTATGAGGCAAGGACATTTCATGAGATAGAAACAATAATAGATTCTCCGTTAGAAAATCTCTATTCTATCGAAGCTGCCTTTGCAGGAAGTCAATCAAATAAATCAATCAAATTCAGTTATAATAGATACAGAGATAATTCTTATGCATGCATAAGATGTTTAGCGAGGCAAGAACAAGGGGTATGTGACATTTATGCGTGTGGAAACAAATACTATATGATATCAAATCCTAAACGAACACATGAGTTTCTACAAACTCTTGCCAATGGGATTTCGTCATATATAAACCAAGATGCTATAACACGTCAAGGTTGGGATTATTTTACATATCTTACGGATAAAAAGTCTACCACTCCCTCTACCAAAATGAAGGAGATTTTTGATATGGTTGAGACATCTGTTCCTAAAATCCAAATGCTTAAATGGGCAGACAATGTTCACGGGTCATTACGTGAACAGAATCTTTATAGCGACAGACAAGCATTTTTGCATAATTATTTGTCTGTTGAATGTCCCAAAGTTACTACCATTGATTTATTTGAGCAAGAATACCAAACGGCATTATCCCTTTCTGGAAAAAACATCATTGTTCTTGACGATCAACTTACAACAGGAGCAACAGCATGGTATGTAATCAGAAAATTAAAAGAAAAGGGTGCAAGAAATGTACTATTTATTGCAATTTTCCAAATGGTATTGGCTGTAAATAACGATATTTTATGTCCTATGTGTGGAAAACCGATGTTCTTAAAAATCAATAGAACTGATGGAAGTAGATTTTATTCTTGCATTCCTACACAATATGGAGGGGATGGTTGTGGTTATATAATAGACATACCAAATAAATAATTATGGACGTAAAGAATATATTAGCTTTATCAATGATAAAAGGTATCGGGCCTGCATTTATCAAAAGTAATCGTGTTCGTATAGAATCTGATAAGGATTGCTATGCTCTTGTGGAAGAATACAAGGCTGAACAAATAGAAAGTGTACCTACTTGTTTAGAAAAGGCAGACAAAATAATCGAAGATTGTGCGCGTTATGGAATTGAGATGATAAGCATATCTTCACCAGATTACCCAAATTGTCTTAAAGAAATAAATGATCCTCCATGTGTTTTATTTGTTAAAGGCAACAAAGATCTTCTAAATAATTGTATTGCTATCATTGGTACACGAAAAAGTACTGAACTTGGTAACAAAATAGCAGAAAAAATTGGGGAATATTTCTCCAAAGATTATGCTATATGTAATGGTCTTGTTGAAGGTATTGATGAACATTCTATATATGTGAATGGCAAGATTTTACCTAATGTCGTAGGAATTATTTCTGGTGGACTGTGTTATGAAGAGACTTGTTCAAAAGCTCATACCAAAGTGATTAACGATGTTTTAAATGCAGGAGGTTTGGTAATAACAGAATTCTATCCTCATGTGAAAGAAGACAAATTCTCAGGAAGTAAGGCAAGCCGTATTCAAGCAGGATTGTCACATGGTCTTATATTAGTTCAGAGTTCAATTGGCGGAGGGTCAAAATACACTATAGCCTCTTTTGCTAAGTTAGGAAGAGCAATGGCTGTTGTTCATTATCCTGCCTCAAAAGAATATCAAGATGATTCATTTAGTGGCAATAGAATAATCGTTGAAAAAAAGAATGAAGGTATTGCCAAAATGATTGACCTTAAGAAAGTTTCAAGGGTTAATGTTAAATCTATTACAGTTCTTGAAAAGAAAGAAGATTATACTTTGTTTATGCGAAGAATGGCAGAACATAACCAAATTTTAGATTTAGGATTATCATGATGAAATACTTGATACGATAAGAGTAAGTTGGTGGATACTTAAATTATGGCTTAATTTAGAATTGCTATATAATTATGTATAGCTGCGAAAATATCTATATGGAGGTAATGACAAACGAAATCTCTATTGAAGTATTTATAAGAGAGCATCCGTGGTGGGTGCTCTCTTTGGTTTATACAATCTTTTTTGCTATATCTCCTGCGGTTGTATTCGATGCTTTTCTATTTCGCAAAATGGAGGAGGAGAGAAGAAACTGCTATAGAGTCTGGAAAGACCAAGGTAAAGCCCTACAGGCTATTCTGCGTTTGCACGTCTTCCCTAAAGTTTATAGGGCAAACGATGTGTGCAACTAAAGGGTTATTTGCAGAAAGTGTTCATCGTGAATGAATGATTTTGCGAAAAGTGTTCATTGCGAATGAACGATTTTGCGAAAAGTGTTCATTGCGAATGAACGATTTGTTGGCAAAAACTTGTTGGTTATCATTTTTATATTTATCTTTGCAGAAGATAGGCTGCACTCGGCAATTTGTGAGTAAACTCACATTGCGCTTGTTGGCACTATCTTTGCAAAAGATAAATAAATGTATATGAAAGATTTACTTAAGCAGATAATACTTGAGCAACAAGAGATACTGCATGCTCAGAATAAGCGTTATGTACAGCGATATATAGCTGACGAATGGCTTCAGACATCCGAAATTCTTATTATTTCGGGTATACGTCGTTGTGGCAAATCTGTATTGATGCAACAAATTAGGGACAGGCTTGTAGAAAAAGACTTTTTCTTCAATTTTGATGATGAACGTTTGGCTAATTTTAAACTTGATGATTTTCAGAAACTACAGGAGTGTTTTGTAGAGCTTTTTGGCGAGCAACATACGTATTATTTTGATGAGATACAAAATATAGAAGGGTGGGAGCGTTTTGTTCGTCGACTTTATAATGCGGGTAATAAGATTGTAATAACAGGATCTAATGCTCGTATGTTGAGTTGTGAACTTGGTACACATCTGACTGGTCGCTATATTCAAGTTGAGATTTATCCATTCTCTTTTCAGGAATATTTAGCTATGAATGAAATTCCTGTTAATGCAAAGACATTGTATACTACAACTGGTCGTGCAACGATGGTTAAGAGTTTTGTTAAATACATGGAGTGTGGTGGTTTTCCAAAGTTTCTTCAGGATGGCTCCGTATCTTACCTTACGTCGTTGTATGAGAGTATTATTTATCGCGATATTCTTACTCGAAATGGGTTGACAAATGAAAAAGAAATGCTGGAGTTGATGTTCTATCTTGCGAGCAATGCGACAAAGCGAGTAACTTATTCTTCGCTTGGCAAGGTGGTGGGAATTCAACATCCTGACACTATAAAAAATTATCTTGAGTATATACAGCAAACGTATCTTATATCTCAATTGTTTAGATATGACCCTTCTGTAAAAAAACAGATGATGAGTCCAAAGAAGATATATTTTGTGGATAATGCCATTATTAAGCGTATAGGTTTTAATGCTACAGAAAACAATGGTGTGTTTCTTGAGAATCTTGTGTTTATAGAATTGAAACGTCGTGGTTGGGATGTCTACTATTATGCAGATAAAAAAGAGTGTGATTTTATAGTTAGAAAAGGTTTACATATCTCTGATGCCTATCAAGTGACATTAAAAATGGATTCTCCACAAACTCGCGAACGAGAAATTGCTGGAGTGAGAGAAGCTATGCAAGCATATTCGCTATCTAAAGGATATATCCTCACTTTTGAGGGAAAGGAGACTATCAATTTTGATGATGGTACTATTGTTGAGGTGGTTCCTGTGTGGGAATGGATATTGCAATATAAGCCTCTATCATAATATGGCTATGATAACATCGACAAAACATAAAATAAGAGAGCATCCGTGGTGGGTGCTCTCTTTTGGTTTTTATACTGCCATAGATGGTTTGGGGGAGTGGGGGTTATTTCACGTTGATGATGGTGGTAAGGGGTTTCAGACCTTTGGCTTTAGCCTTGATGGTGATTTTGCCTGGGGTTGCCTTGGAGCGGACGATGAGCTGGCATTTGCCTTGGTAGGTGGAGCGAGAGTTGGCTTGCCATGGCTCGTGGCTCATCATGTCGTCGTTGGCTACGCCTTGGTTTATGCCCTGACCACGAACGTCGAAGGTGATGGGAACATCGGTGGTGCAGAGGTTGCCATGGGAGTCGACAACGCGATAGTTGAGATAGGCGAGGTCCATGCCGTCGGCATTGAGCTGCGACTTGCTGATGTCGACGAGGAGTTTGCTTGGGGCGCCTGCTGTGGCAATGGTGTCGGTACTTGCGACGGCACTGTGGTTGTAGCCTATGGCGACGAGGGTGCCAGGCTGATAGTCGACATCCCAGGTGAGTTCGGGTGCCTGGGTGTGTGGTGGCAGCTGCTTGCGACCGAGGCTCTTGTTGTTGAGGAAGAGTTCCGTTTCGTGGCAGTTGCTCATCACTTGCACTTTGAGCTGTTGACCTTGGGTGTAGTTCCAATGGTTTTCGAGCGGTATCCATGTCATCTTTAGGTCGTTCCACACGATGTTACCTTGACCCTTGGCAGGGCGGGGGATGATTTTCACCATAGGCTTGGTGTCGTAGAAGCTCTTGACGCTCCAGCCGAGGGGTTTGAGATGGTTGGTGAAGCTGACGAGACCGCGCATCCAGCCTTTGGATGGCCAGCCGAAGGATTCGCCTATGTAGTCGGTGCCGCCCCAATAGAATTGTCCTACGGGATAGGAATGGTCGAAGTTGAAATAGTCGTAGCCAAGGTCGCCGACAGCCATTTCGCCCTCCATGAAGACGAGCTGTGGGAAACGCTTGTGGTCTTCGTCCCAAAACTGCTCGAGATAGTTGGTGCAAACGACGTCGGTATAGAATTCAAACTGATGTGGTTCGGCATTGGCAAAGCGGTTGGCATTGCGCTTGCGGGTAATGCTGCCATAGCGGTTGGGGTATTGGCTGCAGGTGGCAGGGCGCGAGGGGTCGATGGCATGGGCTTCGGTGAGCAGGCGCTGGAGCTTGGCGATGCCATCTTTGTGGGTGTAGTCGTTGCGTATTTGTTGGTATACCTCGTTGCCCACGCTCCAGATGAATACCGAAGGGTGGTTGCGGTCGCGCAGCATCTGGGTTCTGAGGTCGTCGATGTGGTGAGGACCGAAGGGAGCATTTTTGCCGTAGTAGGAGTCTTCCCATTTGTCGAAGAATTCGTCTACTACGAGGATGCCGTGGCTATCAGCCCAATCGAGCACATATTTAGGGTAGGCATTGTGGGAAAGGCGCAGACCGTTGCAGCCAAGTTGGGTGGTGAGGGCAGAGAGGCGCTGACGCCAGGCTTCGGCAAACGAGGCTGTGCCAAGAGGTCCGAGGTCGGTATGCAGGCATACGCCATTGATGTAGACGCGCTTGCCATTGACGAGGAGTCCGCTATCGGGGGTGAGCTCTATTTCTCGAATGCCAAAGGTGGTTTGGTAGGTGTCGGTAGGGGTGGCAGTCCAATTGAAGGCTGTGCGCACGTTGCCATTATAAGGTTTGGGGTCGGCATATACGTGGGTGATGGCGGTATAGAGTTTGCCATCGCCAACATTCCATAGCTGAGGAGAGTTGACCTTGATGGTTTGGCTGAAGTCGTAGTTTTCGCCTGCTGCGAAGGGGGCTACGGCTTCGGCTGTGGCTACGGTGTTGCCGTTGGGGTCGACGATGGAGGTGACGAGGCGGCAGGCTACGGAGTCGCAGCGCTCGTTTTTGATGCTGGTGCTGATGTTGACGTTGGCATAGGCGGGTGTGATTTTGGGTGTGGTGATATAGGTGCCGTAGCGAGCCACATGCACATCGTCGAGGATGTGGAGCCACACGTCGCGGTTGATGCCTTCGCCATTATACCATCGGCTGCTCTTGGTGTATGTGTTGTCGTAGAACACGGCGATGATGTTGCGGCCAGGGCGAAGAAGAGAGGTGATGTCGAGCTCGAAGTCGATGTAGCCGTTGGCATGGGTGCCCTCGCAGAGGGTGCCGTTGACGTAGACTTGCGCTTTGCGGTATACGCCCTCGAATTCGAGGACTATGTGCTTGCCCTGCCATTGAGGGTTGAAGTCGATGGCTTTGCGATACCAGCCTTTGCCTAAAGGGCGGTAGCCGTTGCGGCTGCTGGCGCCATTGCCCTCTTTGAGGAATGGACCATAGACGGAGGCGTCGTGAGGAAGGTCGAGCGATTGCCAAGAGGCATCGTCGAAGGTGGGGGCTGCGGCGTTGGCGATGTCGCCGGAATGGTATTTCCAACCAAGGTTGATGCTCAGCTTTTCGCGAGCGGAAACAAGGGATGGCATGAGGGATGAAAAAAGCATCATGCCAAGGATGAGGTTTTTGATCATAGGGTTTTAGATAATTATTAGTTTATGGATGGCGGGGATGAGGGCGCTGGGGATGAGGGCGCTGGGGATGAAGGCGCTGGGGATGAAGGAAGCGACGGCGTAGAAACGCCATCGAACGAGGACGGCAGGGCGCAGGGATGGGCGCAAGGCAGGGCGCATGGATGGGGCGATGATGCAAAGGTATTGATAATTAGGGGAATGGAGATGGGATGATTGGGAATAATGATGGGGTGCGAATGATAATCCTACAATACGGAGGAATTTCCTTAGATGATTATAAAGGAAAAGCCCCCGAAGGCTATGAAGCTTTTTCGAGGGCGATGATGGGGGGCGATGCGATTAGTTGACACCTATGCAGGCATCCTGGAGAATCTCGGAGAGAGTGGGGTGGATGTGGACGGTAGAGGCGATGTCGTGGATGGTGGCATCGAACTGCATGTAGGCGGTGACCTCCTGGATGATGTCGGCAGAATGGGCACCATAGGCGGCACAGCCGAGAATCTTGCCCGAGGCATCGATGGCAAGCTTTATCATGCCCTCAGGCTCGTCGATGGCAAGTGCTTTGCCGTTGGCACGATAGTAGCCCTTGATGGTGTGGCAGTCGATGGACTGCTGCTTGGCTTGATCTTCGGTGATGCCTACGCTGGCAGCTTCGGGATAGGTGAAGATGGCAGAAGGCATGATGTCGAAGCGAATTTTGTCTGTCTTGCCAACGATGGTGTTGACGGCACGGAAGCCCATGAAGGTGGCTGCATGTGCCAACATCTGACGACCTGTGACGTCGCCTATGGCATAGATATGAGGCACGGAGGTGAGCATCTGGTCGTTGACGGTGATGCCTTTTGGGGTGTGGGCAACGCCTGCGGCTTCGAGGTTTAGACCTTCGGTGTTTGGCTGGCGACCGGTAGCCACGAGCACAGGACAGCCTGGGCACTCAAGGCGTGTTTCCTTGCCATTCTTGTTGGCTACGAACACTACCTCGGCGTCGGTGATGGCTTTGACGGCAGAATCCATGTAGAAGCTTACGCCCTGCTGTTTTTCTATCTGCTTGCGCAGACGCTTGGCGATGTCTTTGTCGAGCACAGGCAGACAATCTTTGAGATACTCGATGACGGTGACTTGGGTGCCGAAGCGAGAGAGGATGGAGGCAAACTCCATGCCTATGACGCCCGCGCCAATGATGACTATCTGGGCTGGCAACGACTGGAAGTCGAGTGCCTGGGTAGAGGTGATCACGCGAGGATTGGTGATGCCGTCGACGGGTGGTAGCTTGGCGCTTGAGCCTGTGGCTATGATGATGTCGTCGGCTTCATAGTCGGTGCCATCGACGCTGACGGTATGGGCATCCTTGAACTGCGCCATGCCACGCACGAAGGTGATGCCTGGAGCTGAAAGTAATTGTTCGATGCCTTGACGTAACTGCGATGTTACCAACTGTTTACGCTCTATGGCTGCAGCAAAGTTGGAAGCGTTGGCTTCGGCATCGTGGGCAAGACACTTGGTGGGTATGCAGCCCGAATTGAGGCATGTGCCACCAGCTTCGCCACCCTCGATGATGACGACCTGTTTGCCCTGCTGAGCAGCGTAGCTGGCGGAACGATAACCGCCAGGACCGCTGCCTATGATAATGATATCTGTCTTCATGCTATTGCTGTGAGAGTTGCTTATAGGTGAGGATAGGGTTCTTGGCTGCCTGCACATCGTCGATGCGGGTGATAGGAGCATTGCTTGGTGCCGACTTCACGAGGTCAGGATTTTCGGCAGCCTCGGTGGCGATGGTGCGCATCACCTGGATGAAGCCGTCGATGGTTTCCTTGCTCTCGTTTTCGGTTGGCTCAATCATCATAGCCTCGTGGAAGAGCAATGGGAAATAGATGGTTGGAGCATGGTAGCCATAGTCGAGAAGACGCTTGGCTACGTCCATGGTGGTGACACCGGTAGACTTGTCTTTAAGACCGTTGAAGACAAACTCGTGCATGCACAAGCCAGGAATAGGAAGCTCGTAGACATCCTTGAGGCACTCCTTGATGTAGTTGGCATTGAGAGTGGCAAAAGGACCCACCATCTTGATATTCTCGCGACCGAGGGTGAGGATGTAGGTGAGGGCACGAAGCTCTACTCCAAAGTTGCCATGATAAGGGTTGACCTGTGGGAAGAAAGCCTCGAGACCTTGGCGAACGCCAACAGGACCACTACCAGGACCGCCTCCGCCATGTGGGGTGGAGAAGGTTTTGTGGAGATTGATGTGCATGACATCGAAGCCCATATCGCCCGGACGACATACGCCAAGCATAGGGTTGAGGTTGGCGCCATCGTAGTACATGAGTGCGCCACAATCGTGGACGAGCTTGGCAATCTCCGGTATCTCGCGCTCGAAAAGTCCGAGGGTGTTGGGGTTGGTCATCATCATGGCAGCCACGCTGTCGTCGAGCAAGCCCTTGAGGTCGTCGACATCCACCATGCCATTGGCGGTGCTCTTGACCTCGACAATCTCTAATCCGCAAACGGCGGCAGAGGCAGGGTTGGTGCCATGAGCAGAGTCGGGCACGATGACCTTGGTGCGCTTGGTTTCGCCATTAGCCTCGTGGTAGGCACGGATAATCATCAAGCCCGTGAGCTCGCCATGAGCGCCAGCACAAGGCTTGAGGGTGAAATCGTGGAGACCGGTGAGGGCTGACAGGCAATGGCGCAGAGTGTCGTGGACGGCTGTGGCGCCCTTTACGGTGTCGGCAGGCTGCAGAGGGTGGAGATTGGTGAAGCCAGGCATATTGGCCACCTCTTCGTTAATCTTGGGGTTATACTTCATGGTGCAGCTGCCAAGAGGGTAGAAACCATTTTCCACGCCAAAGTTGTTGCCGCTATGATTGGTGTAGTGGCGAACCACGGTGAGCTCGTCGACCTCAGGCAATTCAGCCTTGTGGGCACGGCGGAGAGCTGCAGGAATATCATAATGCTGGAAACCGTTTTGAGGAAGAGAATAAGCACATCTTCCTTCCTTAGACAGTTCGAAAATCAGTTTGTCGTATATCTTGTTATTCATGGCAGATGCTTATTAGTTGGTCAATTTCTTCCTTAGTACGTTTCTCGGTAACGGCTATCATCAATGTGTGGTCGTCGATGCGTATGCCGCCAAAGATGCCGCGGGCAACGAGCTTGGCGAGCAGGGCATCGAGATTGCCAGAATAGCTGACGCAGAACTCATTGAAGAATGGCTTGTCGAAGGTGAGCTTGAAGCGAGAGTCTTCGCATAGCTTGGCAGCGAGATAGTGGGCACCGTCGCACGATGCCTGTGCTGCTTCGCATAGACCCTGTTTGCCCATTGTTGCCATATAGATGGTGACCCAAAGAGCCATCAATGACTGGTTGCTGCAGATGTTGGATGTGGCTTTCTGACGACGGATGTGCTGTTCGCGAGCCTGGAGAGTGAGCACAAAGGCACGCTGACCACGGCTGTCGGTGGTTTTGCCCACGATGCGACCAGGCATCTTGCGCATGAGCTTTTCGGTGGTACACATGTAGCCGATGTATGGTCCGCCCCACGACATAGGAATGCCAAGCGACTGACCTTCGCCGACTGCGATGTCGGCACCCCATTCGCCTGGAGTTTTGAGCAAGGCAAGGTCGGCAGCGACGGAATTCATGATGAACAACGCCTTGCGCTGATGGCAAGCGTCGGCAACGCCCGTGAGGTCTTCGATGATGCCATATCTATTAGGCTGCTGAACGATAACACCAGCCACGCCTCCTTGGTCGAGAAGTTGGTTCATTGCGTCGAAATTGGTGGCGCCATCAGCCTCGGGAATGGCAACGATGTCCATGCCATGGAAGTGGGCGTAGGTTTCAATCACTTCTACAACCTTTGGGTCTACGGTGGTGGAAATCAATACCTTATTGCATTTCTTTGCAGCAGCTACTGCCATCATGGCAGCTTCGGCTGTGGCTGTAGAGCCATCATAGAGCGAGGCATTGGAAATGTCCATGCCTGTGAGCTCAGCCATCATGCTCTGGTATTCGAAAATGTAGTGTAGGGTGCCTTGTGATATCTCAGCCTGATAAGGAGTGTAGCTGGTGAGAAATTCGCTACGGCTGGCAATCTGAGGTATCAACGACGGTGTGTAGTGGTCGTAGACACCAGCACCAGCAAAGCATACTAACTGCTGGTTTTGGTTGGCGAGCTTGGTAAAGAAATCACGAATTTCAAGCTCGCTTTTCTCTGAAGGAATATCATATTCGCCCTTAAACCTTATGCTCTCAGGAATGTCGGCATATAGGTCGTCGAGTTTTGTTATTCCACATTTGGCAAACATCTCTTGGAGGTCGCCATCGGTTTGTGGGAAGAATTTCATAGGCTAAAAAAGGAAAAAAGCCTCACCCCCAGCCCCTCTCCAAAAGAGAGGGGAGTGATTAGCATTTTTTGATAAGAATGGCAATCACATTTGGGTGGGCATGATGTATGAGGATAGTTTTACCTCTTTACCATGTTTGGGCTGGGGGGGAGTGGGTTTAGATATGTGTGTGGTTATTTGCAAATCTCTTCGTATTGGCTTGCAGACATGAGGCCTTCGAGCTCAGAAGCGTCAGAGAGCTTAACCTTCATAATCCAGTTAGCGAAAGCATCCTTGTTGATTTGCTCAGGCTCGTCTTCGAGAACCTCGTTGATTTCAACAACAGTACCGCTGATAGGAGAAATCAAGTCGCTGGCTGCCTTAACGCTCTCTACTGCGCCAAACTCTTCGCCTGCGGTGACGTCGTCGTCGACTTCTGGCATATCAACGTAGACCACGTTGCCAAGCTGATGCTGCGCATAGTCGGTGATGCCTACATATCCATACTCGCCTTCTACTTTTACATATTCGTGCGACTCGCTGTAATAGAGTCCTTCAATTACTTTTGCCATAATGTTAATATTGTTTAGTTGTTATTGATTTTTTATGATAGATGTTCTAAATATTCTAGATTTACTAGATATTATAGAAGCTTACTTTTTATAGTGTTTATCGTAGAATTTCTTCTTTACTACTACGCCATCGAAGACTTTTTTGCGGATTTGCACCTTGAGCTCGGTGTCGAGCTTGGCGTAGGCAGCATCGATGAGAGCCATGGCTACACTCTTGTCGACAGAGATGCAATGATAGCCTGTGGTGATTTCGCCTATAGGCTCGCCAGCAGCATTGAGAACGGTATAGCCATGACGAGGAATAGCTTTGTCTTTGAGTTCGATGCCTACAACCTTCTTGGCTACACCATTAGCCTTTTGTTCGGCAAGAGCCTCTTTGCCTATGAACTCCTCTTTGTCGAGTTTGCAGAAGAAGCCGAGACCTGCCATGATAGGAGAGATGTCGGCAGAAAGTTCGTCGCCATAGAGAGGCAATCCTACCTCGAAGCGAAGAGTGTCGCGGCAACCGAGTCCGCAAGGCTTGCAACGTCCGCTCTCCATGAGCTTATCCCATTGAGCCTGGATGAATTTATGTGAGCCATAGATTTCGAAGCCATCTTCGCCAGTATAGCCTGTGCGGCTGAGGACGATGGTTTCGCCATCGGTGTCGATAGTCTTGGTGGTATAGAAAGTGAGCTCTGAGCATGGCAACGCAAGCACCTCTTCGACTACGCGCTCTGCTTCAGGACCCTGTACGGCAACCTGACCATAGTATTCAGACTGATTGTCGATGACAACATCGAAGCCCTCGGCATTTTGGAGCATCCATGCCACATCCTTGTCGATGTTGGCAGCATTGATGACGATGAAGAAGTTGTTGTCGCCCATCTTGTATACCAAAAGGTCGTCGACGGTGTCTCCGTCAGGATAGAGCATCATGCCATAGAAAATCTTATGGAGCGGTGCATCCTTGATGTCGTTGGTGAAGATATGGTTTACATATTTCTCGGCATCAGGACCCGTTACTACGACTTCGCCCATGTGGCTTACGTCGAAGACTCCGCAATGATTTCTCACCGCCTGATGTTCGTCAACGATAGATGAATACTGGATAGGCATGTCGAAGCCGCCAAAAGGTGAAATAAGGGCTCCGAGCGCTACGTGTCTGTCATACAGACAAGTTCTCTTGTTTTCCATATAACAATTCGGTTAATTGATATTTGTTTAGGTTGCGTATAGTAAGTTCAGCATGGTCGGGCAGCGAAAGGGAGATGTGCTGCAGGTCGTAAGGTTTGCCAATGAGTGGCGCAATGATGTCGGCATTGATGTCGCCAACGAGGAAGTAGTCGCCAAGGATGTTGACCGACTTTATGATGCCTCCCTTGATTTCGAGGCGAGCTTCGAGTTCACCTACGCCCTCGATTCTCATTTTGTTTACCTTGGTGTAGCGAGGGTTGCTGCCCATGATAAACTCTTGGGTTAGGTATTCGCGCTCTATTTCTTCGATGGCAAGGATGTCGGCATCGGTGAGAGTAATCTCGGAGCTGCAGAGATTGTCTTTTGTATACTGCTTAAACTCTTCGAGACTGAGCGAGATATAATCTTTCAGCAAAGCTATGTGCTGTCGGATGCTTTTTACACCCTTGGAAACGAGCTTTTCGTCGGATGGGGTGAGGGTGGCAACCATATTCTGCATGTTGGTGTCGTATAGCATGGTGCCGTGGACGATAGAGTGGTGGGGAATATGGTAGAAGGCATTGCCCGAAACCTTGCGCCCGTGGATCATGATGTCGTTGCGACCTGTAGCCTCGGCAGGAATGTGGAGAGAGCGCAGCATATCAGCCACCTTATTAATATAGCGGTCGAAGGTGAGCGAAACATTCTCGCTCTGTGTGATATAAGAAAACATGATGTTGTTCATGTCGGCATACACACAGCCTCCGCCACTTTTTCGTCGATAAGTCTTGATGTCGTTTTGTCGGCAATATTCGATGTTCACCTCGTTTTCGATGAGCTGGTTGCGTCCGAATATCACGCTTGGCTCCACCTGCCACATAAAGAAGCAGTCGTCGGCGGTATTGATATTTCGGGCTACGAACTCCTCCATGGCGAGGTAGAAACTTAGCCTTCTTGTCTGCGTAGTGGGTAACGAAACATAAATCATATTGCCAAATAGGTTGTCGTGGTTAGTATTTGATGCAAAAATATAGAATAAAGTTGATACGGCAAAATAAAAAGTGGGATTCTTTTGGATGATTAGTTAAAGATGGTGAATAAGAGGGCAGAGGAGAGGAGGGAAGATGGGAATGAGGGAATAAAGGAAGGGGAAAGAGGGGAAAGCGACGCAGCCGAGCTGCGACGAACGCAACCCATGGGGCAACAGAAGGGAAACTTGGGGGCGGCAGAGGGGTAGCCATGGGGCGACAGAAGGGGGAAGCTGGTGACGGCAGAGGGAGAAAAAACGGAGCCGCAAAAAACGGCTCCGAATTAAGATATTATTAATGCAGATATTGCTACTCGTATCTCATCGACTTTGCAGGGTGGATGGTAGAGATGAGATAGCTTGGACCTACCAATACTGCGATGCTGATGGCGAGGGTTGCAACATTAATGAGGGCGAAGAGAAGCCATGAGAATTCTACTGGCACTTCGCTAACATAATATGTCGTAGGGTCGAGCTTCACGATGCCGGTGAAGCGCTGAAGAACAAGGATACCGATGCCTATGGCATTGCCAATGACAAGACCGCGGGCTATGATGAAAGCAGCAAACCAAAGGAAGGTGTGGCGCACAACCTTGTTGCGGGCACCAAGAGCTTTGAGGATGCCAATCATCGTGGTGCGCTCCAATATTATGATGAGCAACCCCGAGATCATGGTGACACCAGCTACCGCCGTCATGAGAGCGAGGATTATCCATACGTTGAGGTCGAGGAGCTCAAGCCATGTGAAGATTTGTGGCGAGAGGTCTTTGATGGTGAGGCATGAATATGTATCGCCATTGCGGTCGCTCGACTTATTGACTGTGGCAGCCATGTCGTCGGCAATATCTTGCAGACGGTTGAAGTCGGTGACGGTGATTTCGGCAGAAGTTCCTTGGTCGTCGTCCCAACCATTGAGTTTTCTCACGGTATAGATATCGGTGAAGCATACAGCCTCGTCGTACTGCGAGAGATTGGTTTGGTAGATACCCTGTATGGTAAATCTGCGCACTCTAACTCCATTGTTGTCAATGAAATAGGCAAAGATTTTGTTGCCACACTTAAGGTTGAGCTTGTCGGCTTGAGTCTTTGATATCAGAATCTTGTTGCCGCTCTGCTTGCTTGAGAACGAAGGTATGCTGCCCTCAACCATATTCTGATGGATGAAGGTGGAGTCGAAATCTTCGCCCACACCCTTGAACAACAATCCGAGGAAGTCGGTATCAGTTTTGCCCACGCCCTGTTTGGTGGCAGTAATCTGCACATGGTCTACACCCGGCACCTTTTTTATGGCTTGGCAAATGGAGTCGCCAAAGACAATAGGGAAAGTGCCCGAAGACTGGTGAGTGAGGAAGTTTGCCACTTGGATATGGCTGCCGAAGCCGATAACCTTGTTTTGCACGGTATGCTTGAAGCCAAGCACCACGCTCACAGAGATTATCATCACCGCCAAGCCTATAGCCACACCAGCCGTTGCAATTCTGATGGCAGGCTTCGACACCTTCTGCTTAGCATCCTGTGAGGCAAAAATCCTTTTTGCTATGAATAATGGGAAGTTCATCTCGCTTATTCTTCGTCTTTTCTTCCAGGGTAAGCCTCAAGAGCCTTGCGCAAAACGAGCAACGAGCGCTCAAGGTCGTGCTTCTTGAGCACATAGGCGATACGCACTTGGTTTACGCCAGCACCTGGGGTAGTATAGAAACCAGAGGCAGGAGCCATCATCACAGTCTCTCCCTCGTAGTTGAAGCTCTCCAAACACCAACGGCAGAATTTTTCTGCATCGTCGACAGGAAGCTTAGCCACGGTATAGAAAGCACCCATAGGGATAGGAGAGTAGACACCCGGAATGCGGTTGAGACCATCGATGAGGCATTTGCGTCGCTCAACATACTCATCATACACATCGCGATAGTAGTCTTCAGGAGCATCGAGCGAAGCCTCGGCAACAATCTGACCGATGAGAGGAGGAGAGAGACGAGCCTGGCAGAATTTCATCACGGCAGCTCTAACCTCCTTGTTTTTGGTGATGAGAGCGCCCACACGGATTCCGCACTCAGAATATCGCTTAGACACAGAGTCGATGAGGATAACATTCTGCTCGATGCCTTCGAGATGGCAAGCAGAAATATATGGCGAGCCTGTGTAGATATATTCGCGGTAAACCTCGTCGGAGAAGAGGTAGAGGTCGTATTTTTTCACGAGGTCGCGTATCTGGTTCATCTCGCGACGAGTGTAGAGATAGCCAGTAGGGTTGTTAGGGTTGCAAATCATGATGGCACGCGTGCGCTCATTGATAAGCTCTTCAAACTTCTCTACCTTAGGTAGCGAGAATCCCTCTTCGATGGTAGTGGCGATGGTGCGAATCTTTGCACCTGCAGAGATAGCAAACGCCATGTAGTTGGCATAAGCAGGCTCTGGCACAATGATTTCGTCGCCAGGGTTGAGACAGCTCATGAAAGCAAAGAGCACAGCCTCGGAACCACCTGCGGTGATGATGATATCGTCGGCAGAAACATTGATGTTGTATTTCTGATAATATCCCACCAACTTCTGTCTGTATGAAAGATATCCTTGCGAAGGAGAATACTCAAGAATAGTACGGTCAATATTCTTCAAAGCGTCGAGACCCACTTGCGGGGTTGGCAAGTCGGGCTGTCCGATGTTTAGATGATATACTTTTATGCCACGGTTCTTGGCCGCCGCCGCCAAAGGAGCAAGCTTTCTGATTGGCGACTCTGGCATTTCTAATCCGCGTACTGATATTTCTGGCATAGTTTAAAAGTTTTATTTTGAATTGCAAAGGTAGCAATAAATGCCAACAAAAGTGTCTTTTTATTGATTTTTTTGTTTAATCCAATTAAAATTAATACTTTTGCAGTTATATATAAAGCAAACAAATGACATACGATTCTAAACGCGGCATGTATGCCGTATATACTGTAGAGGAGGATGCGCAGCTCTTGGATTGGCTTATAGCAAACCTCAAAGGGCTCAGCCGCAACAAGGTTAAGGACACTCTTCATGGCCGAGGCATCAAGGTGAATGGCAAGATAGTTACTCAGTTTGACTATCCGCTGACTCGGGGTATGAAGATTAGCGTGTCGAAGAGTAAGAAAAACGATACCTTCAAGAGCAGATATGTGAACCTTGTTTACGAGGATCCATATCTCGTGGTGATAGAAAAGAAGCCAGGCATATTGTCGATGGCTGCAGGACATAAGTCGCTCAATGTGAAGACGGTGCTCGACGACTATTTCCGTCAGACCAAGCAGCGCTGCACAGCCCATGTGGTTCATCGCCTCGACCGCGATACTTCAGGTCTGATGGTGTATGCCAAGGATATGCAGACAGAGCAAACTCTGGAGCACGAGTGGCACAATATAGTCTACGACCGCAGATATGTGGCTGTGGTGAGTGGCGAAATGGAGGAAGACGAGGGTACTATTGCCAACTGGCTTAAGGACAATAAGGCGTATGTGACATACTCTTCGCCTGTAGATAATGGCGGAAAGTATGCCGTGACACATTTCCATGTATTAGACCGCACCACAGAACATTCGCTGGTAGAATATAAGCTTGAGACTGGCCGCAAGAATCAGATTCGCGTGCACTCGGCAGATATGAACCATCCTGTGTGTGGCGATGTGAAGTATGGCAATGGCGACGACCCTATACACCGCCTATGCTTGCATGCTTATATGCTGCATTTCTTCCACCCAGTAACTCGCGCTCGTATGGAGTTTGAAACTCCTATACCATCGCAGTTCCGCATGTTGTTCAAATAGAGGAGGAGGGGCGTGTTTAAAATATCTCTCTAATTATTCTCTCTAATTATCATTGTAATTATAAAAAAGAAGATGAATACTGATTTCACATATTATATATATGTGCTCATAGCCATCATAGTGGGCATTGTTGTGATAAAGAAGGTGGCGAGCTGCTTGTTTCGTACCGTTTTCACTATTGCCTTGCTTGTGGTATTGGGTGTGATATATTTTTATTTCTTCCGAGGTTAGGAGGATTCCTTTGATTTTTTTTTAGAGTATTAAGACTCGCATATAAACAAAAAAATAGGCTGAACTACGTGCGCGAAGTTCAGCCTATTATTATTTATATAGGTGTAATCCCTTTATATTATATAAGGTGTAATCCTATAGATTAGAGGATTGTCTTAACAGCCTCAAGCATACCCTTTTCCTGGATGAGGTCGAGGTCCTTCTTAACCAACTCTGCAAGACCAGGAACAGCGTGGAGGTCTTCACCCCAAATGTTAGTAGCACCAAGCACACCGTCGGTAACCTTCTGAGTATCGCCAGTAGCCCAAAGCTCCTTCAAGAGGTCCATGATTTCCTGTGCGTCGTTTGGTACGATTTCTGTACCATCCTCACGCTTACCACCCTTGTAGTAAGTGATGATAGCAGCCAAACCGAATACCAAGCCCTGTGGAAGTTCGCCCTTACGCTCAAGGTAAGTCTTAACTCCAGGAAGATCGCGAGCGCAGAACTTAGGGAATGAGTTAAGCATAATGCTTGTTACCTGATGGTCTACGTATGGGTTGTTGAAACGCTCCAATACGTCGGCAGCAAACTTCTGAAGCTCTTCCATAGGCAAGTTCAAAGTCTGCATAAGCTCGTCGAACTGTACCTTGTGGATGTACTTGCCGATAACCTCGTGGTTGCAAGCGTCGCGAACGATGTTGACACCGCTGAGGAATGCAACTGGCGACAATACTGTGTGAGGGCCATTAAGCAATGTAACCTTGCGCTCGTGGTATGGTTTTTCGCTCTCTGCGATGAGAACGTGCAAACCAGCCTTTTCAGCAGGGAATTCTGCGCGAAGCTCTTCGCATGTCATGTTCTCAGCCTTTTCGATAACCCAGAGGTGGAAGATTTCTGCCTGTACAACGAGGTTATCCTTGTAAGAAATCTTCTGCTGAATCTCTGCAATCTCCTTGCGTGGGAATCCTGGAACGATACGGTCTACCAATGTAGCGCAAACATAGCAATAATTTGTGAACCAGCTCTTGAATCCTTCGTAGTCAGCACTGAGATCCTCTTTCCAAAGTTCGATATACTGATAGATGCACTCCTTGAGGTGGTGACCGTTCAAGAAGATAAGCTCGCAAGGCATGATGATAAGACCCTTCTTAGGATCACCATCAAAGAACTTGTAGCGGTGGAACAACAACTGAACCAACTTGCCTGGGTAGCTGCTGGCAGGAGCATCTGTAAACTTGCACTTGTCGTCGAAAGCGATACCAGCCTCTGTAGTGTTAGAGATTACGAAGCGAATCTCAGGCTGCTCTGCCAAAGCCATGTAAGCCAAATTCTGTGTGTAAGGGTTGATGGCACGGCTGATAACATCGATACGCTCAAGGCTATTTACAGCCTCGCCATTGAGACGACCCTGAAGGTTTACGTGATAGAGGCAGTCCTGACCATTGAGCCAATCTACCATACCGCGCTCAATAGGCTGAACTACTACTACAGAACCATTGAAGTCGGTCTTTTGGTCCATGTTCCATATAATCCAGTCTACAAATGCACGTAGAAAATTACCTTCACCAAATTGGATGATTTTCTCTGGCATTACGCTCTTAGGCGCAGTGCGCTTGTTTAATGCTTTAAGCTCTTTCATGATTTGTTTGAATGATAGTTTTTATTATTTCTTTAATCTGAATGCAAAGTTAATAAAAAACTTCTTACCTGAGCAAATAAAATTATGAAAATCATCCGCAAACCTTTGCGTTTTTATGAATTGTTTAATAAATTGCTATTGACAGTATTCAAAAAACTACCTGCGCATATATTATATAATAGGTATAGAGTAGGGGAAATGTGTATGTTTTATTGATTTTTAAAGATAAGAATCTTTTCTAAAAGGGAAAACCTTTTAAAACAGGAAAATTTGAAAGTTTTCCAAAACAGTTTTGTAAATGCTTGATAATTATAGGATTGACATAAATTAACATGCGAAAAGTTGTCCAAAACGGAAATCTTTCAAGTAAAAAGACTAACTTTGCAATGTGATTAATCTAGTTGTTTTTAATCAATTACTTTATCATAAATTGCTAATCACTTTATAACCATATAGATAAATCAATGATACAGACAGTTGTAAAACGCGACGGAAGAGTCGTGGGCTTTAACGAGCAAAAAATTATGGGTGCCATTCGCAAGGCGATGATGCATACCGACAAAGGCGAGGACCAACAATTGGTTCAAGAAATAACCGACCATATCACGTTCCGTGGAAAGGCTCAGATGACAGTTGAGGCTATCCAGGACATGGTAGAGGTAGAACTCATGAAGAGTAAGCGTAAGGATGTGGCTCAGCGCTATATCCAGTATCGCAATCAGCGAAGCATAGCACGTAAGGCAAAGACTCGTGCTGTGTTCCTCGACATTGTTAATATTAAGAATAATGACGTAACACGTGAAAATGCAAACATGAATGCCGACACTCCTGCCGGTATGATGATGAAGTTTGCGTCGGAGACAACAAAGCCTTTCGTTGACGACTATTTGCTAACAGAAGAAGCCCGCGATGCCGTAAAACATAACTATCTACATATTCACGATAAAGACTATTATCCAACAAAGTCGCTCACTTGCTGTCAGCATCCTCTCGACAATATTCTCGAACATGGCTTTACTGCTGGCCATGGTTCTTCACGTCCTGCAAAGCGCATTGAGACTGCAGCCGTATTGGCTTGTATCTCTTTGGAGTGTGCACAAAACGAGATGCATGGTGGTCAGGCTATTCCTGCCTTCGATTTCTATCTCGCTCCTTTCGTGCGCTCAAGCTATAAAGAAGAGGTGAAGGCATTGGAGCAACTTGCTGGTCGCGACCTTTCACATCTCTATGATGCTCCTATCGCTGACTATATATATAAACCTCTCGACGGTCTTGAGGGCGACGAGCGTTTGATGCAGCATGCTATCAACAAGACTACAGCTCGCGTGCATCAGTCGATGGAGGCTTTCATCCACAACATGAATACCATCCATTCGCGTGGTGGTAACCAGGTAGTGTTCTCATCAATCAACTATGGTACAGATACCTCAGCCGAAGGTCGTTGCATCATGCGTGAGCTCCTTAACTCAACATACGAGGGTGTAGGAAATGGCGAAACAGCTATCTTCCCAATTCAGATTTGGAAGAAGAAGCGTGGCGTTAACTATCTTCCAGAAGACCCTAACTACGACCTCTATGAGTTGGCTTGCAAAGTGACAGCTCGCAGATTCTTCCCTAACTTCCTCAACCTTGATGCTACATTCAACCAGCATGAGGAGTGGCGTGCCGACGATCCTAAGCGCTACAAGTATGAGGTGGCTACTATGGGATGCCGCACACGAGTGTTCGAGAATCGCTTCGGACCAAAGACTTCTATCGCTCGTGGTAACCTCTCGTTCTCTACCATCAACATCGTGCGCTTGGCTATCGAGTGCATGAATATTGAGAATAAGGAAGAGCGTATCAGCAAGTTCTTTGCTAAGCTCGACAATATGCTTGAGATTACAGCAAGTCAGCTCGACCATCGTTTCGAATTCCAGAAGTCTGCTTTCGCTAAGCAGTTCCCTCTGCTTATGTCTAAGCTTTGGATTGGTTGCGAAAAGCTTAAGCCTACAGACACCTTAGAGTCTGTTATCAATCAGGGCACTCTCGGTATAGGCTTCATTGGTTTGGCAGAATGCTTGAAGGCTCTCGTTGGCAAGCATCATGGTGAGAGCGAGGAAGCACAGAAACTTGGTTTGCGTATCGTTACATACATGCGCGACCGTGCTAATGATTTCTCAGAACGTTATCATCATAACTATAGTGTGCTTGCAACTCCTGCCGAAGGCTTGAGTGGTCGCTTCACTAAGATTGACCGTGCACAGTTTGGCATTATCGAGGGCGTTACAGACCGCGAATATTATACCAACTCTAACCACGTGCCTGTATACTATCATTGCACAGCCCGCCATAAGGCAGAGGTAGAGGCTCCATACCATGACCTTACACGTGGTGGTCACATCTTCTATGTAGAGATTGACGGCGATGCTACCCATAATCCTCAGGTTATTCAGCGCATCGTAGATATGATGGATAAATACAATATGGGCTATGGCTCTGTAAACCACAACCGCAACCGTTGTATGGACTGCGGATATGAGAATGCAGCTGCTCATCTTGACAAATGTCCTAAGTGTGGAAGCACTAATATCGACCGTCTGCAGCGTATCACAGGTTACCTCGTAGGTACCACCGACCGTTGGAACCACGCTAAACTTGCAGAACTCAACGACCGCGTAGTACATGACTAATAATCAAACATTGCGTATCCTCGACATCATCGAGGATACCATGGTTGACGGCACAGGACTGCGAACAAGCATTTATTGTGCGGGTTGTAGACATGAATGTCCTGGCTGTCATAATCCACAGTCGTGGGATTTCAATGCCGGTCATGATATGACTGTTGACGAGATAATGGATATTATCGTTGCCGACCCTTTTGCTGATGTCACCTTTTCGGGTGGTGACCCTATGTACCAGCCAGAAGGCTTCACAGCTCTTGCTAAGGCTATCAAGATGCGCACCAAAAAGAATATATGGTGCTATACAGGTTTTAAGTTTGAGCAACTTGTGAAAGACCCACAACGCTTGCAACTATTAGAGCAGATAGATGTCGTGGTAGATGGTCCGTTCGTAGAGGCGCTTCGCGACCCTGACCTTCCTTTCCGAGGTAGTTCTAATCAGAGGATAATAGAAGTGGCAAAGGCATTGGCAGACCCACATTATCTTGAACAATTATAGAAACGTTACTTCATAATTGTAGAATAGATATCATACAATTATAGAATTGATACCATACAAAAATCCCTGCAATACCAATGCGTATTGCAGGGATTTTTATAGTATACGATTCATTTTAAGTTCTTCACTCTTCACTCTCCGTTCTTCACTTACTTTGCCACTTTCTTTCCACCTATTATATATATACCCTTTGGCAGAAGGTCGAAGTCGTAGCCAACCTTGGTGCCATTGATAGAATAGATGGCTTTGTCTTGAGAAGATTTGTCGACAGTATTGATGCCTGTAGAAGCAATCTCCTTGTTGAAGTCGACATATAGTATGCCATTATCGTGAAGATGGATGTTGTAGAGCTTAACCTCGTCTCCTTCTGTCCACCATTGGCTATTAGGAATATTGGCAGACTGCTCGAAAGTAGTCTTTGCTGATAGGGTAGAGTCGCCATAGATGTCGCCCAAAAGCTGTGTGCTATATTCTTCGTTTGTTATTTCTTGGTTGCTTACTCTATAGCTGCTTATTAGTTTGCCATCGGCAGGCACCATGCCCATCTTTGGATGTCCTACCACGTTGTTTACATTATTATAGCTTGTAGAGAAATCAGAAGGATTATAGTCTACATGATAAACCATTAGTCCGTCAAGTTTCTGCTTGTTGCTACCAAGTTGGCTGTTCCATCCTTGGTTCTGAATGCGCTGTATGATGAAGTATTCGTCTTTGCCGTCTTGATTATCCGCATAACTGCTGTTTCTGATGCGGTAAGCCTTGCCACCATAATCGATATTCTCCATAGCTAATTGCTGAGGTTGGGTTAGCGTCTCGATGGTGTTCCATCCCATAGCCTCACGCTCCCATGCTGTATAGGCAGTAGGAATCCATCCGTTGTATTTGTAGATGCCGTTGTCCATCACACTCCAATCTTCCATACCCTGATTATCATATATTGATGATGTGAGGGTAGAAGCATAGAAATCAGGAAGACCTAAGCAATGAGAAAACTCGTGGATGAAAAGTCCAAGACCAGTAATAGCAGGTTCACCATTGAAAGTATTTTCGTTGCCTATAAGTTCGTTGTTTACACCTGCGCGATAAATCTTCTTGCCGTTGTATTCTGCTTGGCTTCTTACGTATGTAGCCTGTGGCCATACGGTATTGTTGGCAGCACCCATGTTCTGACCGTAGCCAGCATAGATGACGTAAACAAGGTCTACGTAGCCATCGTTGTTGCTGTCATAGAGAGAGAAGTCGACAGAATCTTTCACAAGCTCGCAAGCATCAACAACCATTTGGGCTGTTCGCTCGTCGTTGCCCTTAGAGCTTGTTCCGCCATAGTATGTCATATCCTCAGGCAGAGTGACAGGACCAACGATGTCGAACTGAGGAGTGAACTGTCCGTTGCTCATCTCACTAAAATATTGGCGAACGCTACCATAGTTTTTGCTCTCTCTATATCCAAATTCCTCTTGTTTTCCCTCTTCTTTATTAAGATATTGGTTGAACGAGCGCTTAGGGTCTTTGATAGAGAATTTCTTGTCTTGATATTCTGCCAATATTACCAAAGCCTTAGGACTGCCAGTATGTGGAAATATAGCCTGCGAAGAACCCTGTACTGGTTCTCTTCTCATTACGTTAGCTCTGCGTATTTTTTTAGCCTTTGCAAAGAAAGCCTCCTTCGATTCTGTGATAGGAGTAAAGGTGTTGCCAATGCGGTTGAGTATTGTTCCATCGAGCGATGTATACCAGCTGAAGTCTTCGTCGCCATGCTGAAAAACTGTTATGGTTGTACCATCAGGCTGTGTGATCGTTATTGGCATGTTCCATGCCTTTGCAGCCCATGCAGACCCCATGGTGATAGCCATTGCCAATGTAAGGATGGTCTTTTTCATTGTTATATAGTTTTGTTTGTTTTATGATAAGGTTATGCTTATTTCAAAGAAAGATGTTACGTCTCTTTTTCAAAGAGCTTGTGTTATGCTTTGTTCTTTCCAAAGTAGTATTGTCCCTTATGTTTTGTTCTGCTGCCGTATTCTATAGCATGAGTAGGACAATGATGATAGCAATTAAAGCAAGCCATACATGTGCCATCTTGCTTCCATGATGGACTCTCGCCCTCGTGCCATATTATGTTGTCAACGCTGCAAACCTTGGCGCATTTACCACAATGCAGACATTTGTCTTCCGTTACGTGAAAAGGTTTGTCACTAATAAGGTATTTATGGAAGAAGCCACCTATGATGCGGGAGTTTATCCTTGGCCAGTTGCCGATGTCAAGATCTTCATTGCTTGTGGCTCTTTGCAATACGATATTGATAAACTTCTCCAACTTCTTGTCGGCATTGCTAATCTTTAGCTGCTCTTTTTCTTTGGTGTCGACATCCATAAAAGGAAGTCCGACATAGCTTTCGGGCATGATGAGCGAGCAAGAAGAATGAAGAGGAATATTGCGTTCTTTAAGGTCGTTGCGCAAGATGTCGATAGTTTCGCCTATGTTGTCGCCAGCTGTTACGAGCGAATAAACATAGCAGTCTTCAATGTTCTCAACTGTTAGCTGCTCTATGAATTTGCGAACCAAGGTAGGTGGGCGCCAACCATGCACAGGAAAGCAGAAGCCTAAGCGTTCGCCTGGTTTCAACTTCAAGTGGTATGGCTTGTTGGCAACGTCTGGTAAGAATACTACTTCGTCGCCCGTCTTTTCAGCCAACTTCTCTACAGCCCATTTGGTATTACCTGTTCCTGAGAAATAAAATATCATGTTGCAAAATTAGTTTAAAAATAATAGACTTCAAAACAAATCTTAGTTTTTTTGCTTTATGATCAGACAAATAGCTTCTTTTTGTAATAGCTGTCTCTATAGCATTCAGCAAACAATCATCTGTCTCTATAGCATTCAGCAAACAATCTCGTTGCTATCTGTTGTCAATCTTCTCGGCACATCCATTTATCATGTTTCTTATCTGTGATATCCTTGCCTTTTCGTCGGGACGATATTTCTGATAGTATACGAGAGCCGACTGATAATTGTCGAGTGCTGCTATCCACTCTTGTCTAAACATATGGATGAAGCCTATGCGATAGTAAGCATCAGGCTTTTCGTTGTCGTGGCATAGAGAGAGCATCTTGGTATAGTAGGGCAGAGCCTTAGTATATTCTCCGAGATTGAAATAGCTCTCCGCGCAAGCATAGTTATAGAACGACTGCTCCTGTGGCGAAAACTTCTCAAGTTGCGGAATGGCTTTCGAGAGATATTCTGTAGCCTGCTCATAGTTCCAATCATAATAATAGCACACGCCGATGTAAGCCTTGAAGCGAGGGTTCAGATTATGATTCTTCTCCAGTTTTGTGAAGAGGTTTAGAGCCTCAGAATACTTTCCGCTCTGAAAGTATTCAATAGCCATGCCCAGCTTGTCGGTATCTTTCGATTGCGACAGGCTGGGCTGTATGCTAAGTGTAGTCAATAATATTAATATGTATAATGTCTTTCTCACTTTGTATAGAAGTCAATGACATTTTGCAATATGCGCTTGCAGACATCGCAAAACTCAGGATTCTCGTTGGTGCGCATGCGACAGTCGGGGTAAGCTCTGTATACTCCCTTGAGCGAATATCCAGCACCCTCGTAGAGTCCGGCTTTACTGTCTTTGCCTATCATATCTTCCCACTTGCCGTGGAAGTCAACCTTTGTGGTGATGTTCTTTTCCCATGGCTCTATGTCGTGAGGATACATCGGAATATCTTCGGTCTCGTAGGCATATTCGTCGGCAAGTCCTGCAAAGCTATGGCCAAACTCATGAACCACAACCGGACGATATTTTGGATGGTGCGTCATAGAGAGGTTATAGGAGTTGAGGATTCCTCCGCCACCATATTTCTCAGTATTCACAAGCACTATGATATGCTCGTATGGTGTGCCAGCCAAGAGATTGTGTAAATCCTTGAGATTCAATGTAGTTAGATAGCGGTCGCTATAGAAGGTGTCGAAGTGACTGCTCAAAGCCGTATGCTTCCAAATGCCATTACCAGGCTCGCTTGTTCCGCTGTCAATAGAAGGCGATTTCACAGCCACTATGTTGAATCTCTCTTTCATGCTCTTGAAAGGTTCGTGAGCAAACAAAGCTTCGATGGCAATCTTTGCATCGTTGATGAAAGTTGGCATCTCGTGATGCTGATAGCCTTCGGCAAGGAAAGCTATGTGTATGCACTTTGTGGTGTCTTTAGCCTGCAAAAGAGTTTCGTAAGGAGTTACGTTGCGCTCACCAATATGGCGAATCAGAATGTCTGAAGGCACCACCTGATGAGTGAGCGAAGCTACTACCTCGCGACGATTGTTGCGAAGGTCGACGGTGATGTCGACAGTATCTTTTGGCATAGGCACCAGGAATACATTCTCGAAAGCCTTGCTTGTGGTTTCAGCCTCATGATAGCTGAGCCATTCTTGGAAAAGGGTAGAGAAGGAGTTGCGATAAATGGTGTCTCCCGTCTTGTGGTCCTTTACCGTGATTTGACCGTTGCCCTCCATAGGTAGTTCTGCCAGTCGCTTGCGTTTGCCATACCATCGTGGCGACTGCTTTAGTTCGTCTACAGCAATATGTTGCTCTGTGACATTACCCGAGAAACTATAGTCGATTCTAAGTGTTTTATCTACAAAGTAGGTGTTGAAATCCTGTGCTGCTGCATTCATTGCGAATGCAAGCAGCATGGTTGTAATTGTTGTCTTCATAATGATAGTAAATGATGCATTAATGCTCAACTCATTCTGATATTAGTAAACCCTTAGCTTAGTGCCAGGCTTAATCTGATAGTCAGGGCTAAGATGGTTCATCTTATACAGACTCTTTAGTCGGATGCCATACTTCTGAGCAATATCATACATGCTTTCGCCTACCTTTGTTATATGTGGACGATTCTTGTATACTTTTTCTGCATGGCGTCTCTTCTTCTTCAGATATATGATGTCGCCAGCTTTCAGCACATCGCGCTTATTGCGTTCGTTGTATTTTGCCAGCTTTCGCCAACTAAGTTCTGTCTCCTTACCAATGCTCTTAAAGGTATCGCCATTGCGAGCTATAATGTAGTAGTTCTTATTGTACATCTTTATAGGATGCAATGTGCCACCATTTAAAGCAGGACTATCTTCCGATGCGTGCTTAGCCATAAACTTGTCGTAGCCATGAGCACTATCATATTTATAGAGCTTATATAGCTCGATGATGTCGATGAGCTTCTTTGCATAAGCAGGGTTTGTAGCATATCCGCATGCTTTTAGTCCATGTGCCCAGCCCTTATAGTCGGTAATCTTCAGAGAGAATAGTCGGCGGTATCTCTGTGACTGCACGAGGAATTTGCTATGGTCTTCATAACTCTGCCCTGGAGAGTCGTAGGCTCTGAAGCATTCGTTTCGGGCGTCGTCATCGTGATAAGTCTTTCGCCCCTGCCATCCATGACATTTTATGCCGAAATGGTTGTTGCCATTTCGTGCAAGGTCGCTATATCCTGCGCCACTCTCAAATACGCCCTGAGCCAAAGTGATACTTGCCGGAATACGATATTTCAGCATCTGCTCTATGGCCAAGTCTTTATATTGGTTGAAATAGTTCTGATATTTAGCGTTCCATGCCATTTGTCCGTATACAGGAAAAAGGCAGATGAAAGCCAAGGCTACCGAAGATAATATTCTATTCATCAATCGTATCATTTTTTATTTTATGTTTCTCTTCACCATAAACATGCCTATTCTGTGTGAAATTCCGCGAGCATTAATGGTGCGAGCTATGTACATTCCGTTGGGCAGGTTGCTAATGTTCACATATTTATTATATAGTCTTGTCGATATTATTGCCCCTTGCAATGTGGTGAAAACCACCATCTCGCTCTCGCATCCTTGGTCGAGCTCTGGTAGCACCACTATGTTGCCATTGCATGTGAGCAAGCCTCCGATGCTTAGCTTAGCCTTCTCTTCTGATGGCTGCTGCAGAGGCAAACTCTCGTTGCCATATCTGTTCATGGCAGTCACGGCATAATATCTTTTCTTGCCATCTGTGGTTATCGAACAACGATTTAATCTTGTGGCAACGAGGTTGCGAGCATCGTTGATGTCTACCGGGTATTCGTTGCTTGCATAGACGTTATACGTAACGCCTTGTTCGACTACTTGCGACCAGCTTAGCGAGTAGTCGCGTACGTCGATGCGACTAGGCGCTTGAGGCTTAGCGGTAGACTGCCATGTCATAGCCGGTACGAGGGCTGGATATTTATCGAAATCGTTGGTTGCGAAATCATAGATTCCCTTAGTGTTGTCGGTAAAGAATTTACCACGGAAATAAGCATGTCCCAAACCATATTGTCGAGCTACATGCATTTCGCGAGTAACGTCGCCAATCTCCCATTTTCCCTCTCTTGGCGAAAGGAAATAAATGCCAAGTCCAGGAACAATAGTCTTGCCATAACTTTGCTCTGCCCAGTCTATGGCAAAAGGAAAGAAATTGTTGTCGCGGAAATACATCATCGGATATAGCTGGTCCATAAGACCATTCTTGAGCCAGTTTTGTGCATCTTGACAAACCTTAGTATATGCATTCCAACCATGACTCCAATAGCGCGAAAGATCATCATGCTTGCCAACGGGCGAACAGCTCATCTTTACCCAAGGCTTAAGAGATTTCACTCGGTTAGAGATTTTGCTCACGATGTTTGTAATATACTGTCGGCCTTGGTCTCTTGACACCTTTATATTCCATGTCTCAGGATATCTGATATAGTCGAGATGTATGCCGTCGATATCATAGTTGCGAGTTATCTCTTCACATATATTAGATATGTAGTCGCCAGTAGCAGGATTTTCAGGGTTCATATATCCATCTTCGCCAATTTTCTTTATCAGTCGTGGATATTTTTTTCTTAGTTGTGCACATCCTGTACCCTTCCATTTTCCTACAGGTATCGTCACCACCCAAGCATGCAGCTCCATACCTCGGTTGTGGCATTCCTCAATGGCAAAAGCCAAGGCATCATAGCCCGGACTCACGCCAGGCTTTCCGCTCAAGCATCCATCCCAAGGTTCGTATGCCGAAGGATAAATGGTGGTTGAGCGGATGCGAGTTTGTAAGAGAATGGTATTTATTCCTGCTTTCTGATATTTATCGAGTAGTGTGCGAAACTCTTCTTGTTGTTTTTCTCGGCTTCTGTAGCCTTGTGCGTAGTTATGAGGCCAGTCGAGTCCGCCTATTGTGGTAAGCCAAACAGCCCTTACCTCTCTCTTTGGCAAAGGTTGCGCCAAAGAAGATAACGAGAGAAATGACAAAAAGATGGCTATTATAGTGGTTTTATTCATTATTCTTTCAATTTGTGCACAAAGGTACTCATATTTTTTTTGAATTCAAATAATTTGTTTACTTTTGCATAGTTAATTAAACTTTCAACAGAAAATGATATCATTTACTATTGCCTTATTGGCACTTGTTGTGGGCTATTTGTTCTATGGCAAATTCATAGAGCATGTGATGGGTCCTGACAACAGACTTACACCAGCTGTTGCCAAAGCCGATGGTGTTGACTATATCGTCATGCCTGGTTGGAAAATCTTCATGATTCAATTCTTGAATATTGCTGGCACTGGACCAATCTTCGGCGCTATTATGGGAGCATGGTATGGTCCTGTGGCGTATCTGTGGATAGTATTTGGTTGCATTTTCGCAGGAGCTGTGCACGATTACCTTTCAGGCATGCTGTCTATGCGACATGGTGGAGTAGGATTGCCAGAACTTGTTGGCAAGTATTTGGGCAACACCACCAAGAATGTGATGCTTGTGTTCTCGGTATTGTTGCTCGTCATGGTGGGCGTAGTGTTTGTATACAGTCCTGCCATCATCCTTGAAGGAATATATGGTTCGCGTATGTGGTGGATAGTGGCAATATTTATATACTATATCATCGCAACAATGCTACCTATCGACAAGATTATAGGCAAGATTTATCCCCTCTTTGCATTCTCGTTGCTCTTTATGGCTTTTGCTTTGCTGATAGGCTTCTTCGTGAAGTTGCCAGACATTCCTGAACTATGGAGCAACCTTTCTGATTGCAACTATAACGACAATACTGCATGGCTTGGCACAGATTCTTTCATGACCAAGAATCCTATCTTCCCATGCCTTTTCATCACTATAGCCTGCGGAGCTATTAGTGGTTTCCATGCCACTCAGAGTCCGCTTATGGCACGTTGCGTGAAGCACGAGAAAATGGGCCGACCAATCTTCTATGGCGCTATGATTACCGAAGGTGTTGTAGCCTTGATTTGGGCAACAGCCTCTATGTATTTCTTCTACTACGGCGGATGGCGCGAGGTTGTTGATGCTGAGACTGTTAACAAGTTTATGCAACAATATGGTACAGAGGGTGGCAAGACACTCGTTCAGTTCTTCGATGCTCCAACAGTAGTGAAGTACATCTGTTCTGGTTGGCTCGGCATGTTTGGCGGCATTCTTGCTTTGCTTGGCGTAGTGGCAGCTCCTATCACAAGTGGCGATACAGCATTCCGTAGCGCACGCCTTATCATAGCAGAGTTCATAGGTTTGGAACAGCACTCTTTGCGCAAGCGTCTGTATATCTGTATTCCTGTATTTGCTGCAGGTCTGTTGTTGCTGTTCTGGCAAAAGAACAATCCTAATGGCTTCAACACTATCTGGCAGTATTTCGGATGGGCAAACCAAACCTTATCGGTATTCACACTATGGACAATAACAGTTTATTTGGTACAACAGAAGAAACCATTCATTGTTACCTTGATACCAGCAGTCTTCATGACCGTAGTTTGCTCTACATTCCTGTTGATATCTAAGCAGGCATTAGGACTAAACGAGACCATAGCCTATACGGGTAGCGTGGTAGTATTGGTACTATCGCCGGTGTTGTTCTTTGTGTGGTATACAAAGAAAATGAAATAGAATAGCATTATTAACAAAAAGAATTTATAAGCATGAAAAAAACTCTTCTTGCAGCATTGTTTGCTGCGTTTACTTCCTTCTCTGCCTATGCTCAGTTCGAGGTAGATAAAGTTTATATAAGTGGCGCATTATCAGGTTTCAACCTTAACTATTGTGGCTCTAAGGATTTTACTCTCAATATAGATGCCAAGGCGGGATATATGGTTGAGGACAACTGGATGGTTTTGGGTCAGACTTCATATAGTCATAGCGGCTTGAAGGGCGTTTCTGATGCTATCTCTGCAGGTGTTGGCGGACGATATTATATTCAGCAAAATGGTCTGTTCCTTGGCGCCGGAGTGAAATACCTACATGCTAAGCATTTCGACGATTTTATGCCAGGCGTAGAATTGGGCTATGCTTATTTCATCAGCCGTACTGTTACCGTGGAGCCTTCTTTGTATTATGATCAGTCGTTCAAGAATCATGCCGACTATTCTACAATAGGATTCCGCATTGGTGTTGGTATTTATCTATAATAATATAAATGGACCAACAGTTTCCTTCGTTATTGCTTGACAGAGCTGTAGGCGAATTTGCAAAACTTCCAGGCATAGGACGCAAGACTGCTTTGCGTCTTGTGCTTCATTTGTTGAAACAATCAACAGAAGATGTTGAGGCTTTTGCCGATGCGCTTACCACGATGAAGCATGATGTGAAATATTGCTCGGTTTGCCATAATATTAGTGATACGGATATTTGTCCAATATGCTCAGACCATCGTCGCGATAGTTCGCAGATATGTGTGGTCGAGAATATTCGTGATGTTATGGCTATCGAGAATACCATGCAATATCATGGATTGTATCATGTGCTGGGTGGCATAATCTCGCCTCTTGATGGTGTAGGACCATCGGATATTGAAATAGCTTCGCTTGTTGAGCGTGTGGCTGCAGGTGGAGTGTCGGAAGTGATTTTGGCTTTGAGCCCTACATTGGAAGGCGACACCACCAACTTCTTTATCTCAAAGAAATTGCGAAAATACCATGTTAACATCACAGTTATTGCTCGTGGCATCTCTGTAGGCAACGAACTTGAATATGCTGACGAGGTTACGCTCGGACGCTCAATATTAAAACGCACCCCTTATGAACAATGAAAAAATGTGCTCGTAAACTTCAAGCTATAGTATATTCTGCTATAGGATTGTCGTTGTTGATGATCATATTATTTGAAACAGACATTCTTGCACCAGGCTCATGTGGTGGCAATCTGACAGCTGAGTTTTATACTCTCATGGCTGCAGAGCTTATCACTATCTGCGTGGTGCCTTTGGCTTTGTGGATGTTTAGAGCTAAGACTATCAAGCAAAAGCTTATCTCTGGCAAAGAGCATTCTTTGCTTCGCTTTGGCATTTTGCGATTGTCGTTGCTCGTTGTCCCTATGGTTGCCAATACCTTATTATATTATATGTTTATGCTTCCATCGTTTGGCTATATGGCGATAATATTGTTTCTATCAATATTCTTTGTATTCCCATCCATGGAGCGTTGCGTAGGTGATGTAGCAGAATAGTGATTCCATATGTAGGCTTTTTATTGCCTATACTCTCTAAGATATTATAAACATCCATAATTAATAAATGGCAAAACTCTCGATAGTAATTGTAAACTACAATGTCAAACATTACATCTCGCAATGTTTGGATTCGGTCTTCAACTCTTCGCTGAAAGATGTTGAAGTTATTGTTGTTGACAATCATTCGCGCGATGGCTCTGTAGAATACATAAAGAGCAAATACCCGGAAGCAAAGGTTATTGCTTCAAACCATAATCTTGGTTTCGCACGTGGCAACAATCTTGCTCTGCGTTCCATAAAAAGCCAGTATGCGTTGCTATTGAATCCTGATACCATTCTTACTACCGATGTGTTGCAGCGTTCGGTAGATTTTATGGATGCCAATCCTAAATGTGGAGGCTTGGGAGTGTGTATGCTTAATGTCGATGGCACTAAGGCTATGGAGTCGCGACGTGGTTTGCCAACACCGCTAACATCTTTCTATAAGATGATAGGATTATGTAAGCGTTTTCCTAAGCATAAATCTTTTGGACGTTATTATCTTGGATGTTTGCCTTGGGATAAACCGGCTTCTATAGAGGTTATTAGTGGCGCATATTGCATGTTGCGCAAAGAGGCTCTCGACAAGGTTGGATTGCTTGACGAAGATTTCTTTATGTATGGCGAAGATATCGACCTTAGCTATCGTCTGCTCAAGGGTGGTTACGAGAACTGGTATATTCCTGCCACTATGCTTCATTATAAAGGCGAGAGTACTCAGAAATCATCGTTTAGATATGTGCATGTGTTCTATGAGGCTATGCTCATCTTCTTCCGCAAACATTATGGACATCTGTCGTTGATATTTAGCTTGCCGATAAAGTTTGCCATCTATCTCAAGGCTGCATTAACGCTCGTGGGTATGCAACTTGATAATGCCAGAAAGATGCTCGGATTTGTTGATACTCGTTATCATGACACTTCTCGATATTTCTTCCTTGGTAGCGAGTCGTCGCTTAAGGCTTGTCGCAATTTGGCAGAAACAAAAGGTTTGCAGGCGGAGTATTTCGAAGCCACAGCCAATACTGTGCCTAATGGTCATCTTGGCGTGCCTGAGCTGAAACTCGTGAATGGTGTAGACAACTTCATCGTTTACGATCTTGCTTCGTATACCTATGATGATGTGTTACGTATATTTGCATCTTCGCCAAAGGCTAATGTTCAGATGTCGTTCTATCATCCTAAAGAGAATTTGATTATAACAACCCAAGAAGTGCTGAAATAATAAGGTATGGAAAAAATAGTAAGGTTGAGAGCAATAGAACCTGAAGACCTCGAATTGCTCTATCTTATAGAAAACGATATACAATTGTGGAATGTCGGAGCTTCGAATGTTCCTTATTCTCGCTATGTGCTCCATGATTATATTGCCAATACAGCATCGGACATCTATACAGACAAGCAGTTGCGACTTATCGTCGAGAATCATGGTGGGGAAGTGGTTGGTATTGCCGACCTTGTGAATTTCGATCCTCGTAACCTCAGAGCCGAAGTAGGTATCGTAATCATTGATAAGTATCGCAATCATGGTTATGGCACAGCTACTCTTACCCAGTTAATAGATTATGCAACAAACATTCTGAACATCCACCAGCTCTATTCCGTTATTCCGTGCTCAAACGATAAGTCTGTTTCTTTGTTTAATAAACTTGGTTTCAACGAATCTTCTGTACTTAAAGATTGGCTCTGCATATCATCTAAATTTGTTGATGCAGTATTAATGACAAAGATTATTGGCTGACACAGATTATGATTATAGTATGCTAAAGATTGTTGGTATCCTATGATTATAGGGTAGTGGAATGGGTAAAAATACCCTATAATATTTGGTTGTTTAAATAAAATCATTTATCTTTGCATACGCTATTGCAAAAGAGGTAGTAAAGTTTTTGCCGATATGGCTCAGTTGGTAGAGCAACGCATTCGTAATGCGTGGGTCCCGGGTTCGAGTCCCGGTATCGGCTCCTCTTTCCATTGTCACATTATGCGGTAGTAGCTCAGTTGGTAGAGCATCGGCTTCCCAAGCCGAGGGTCACGGGTTCGAGTCCCGCTTACCGCTCTAATACTTTCCTTTGTTTTTTTGTTAAATTCCCCATCAAAAAAAAGTATCCTATGATACTTTGCAAAGTAATACGTGATACTTGCCCAAGTAATACGTATTACTTGGGCAAGTATCACGTATT
>ERZ773202.376-NODE-376-length-42837-cov-11.957926_pt1 | contig 42837 bp, 37 predicted proteins | sample MGYA00580998_ERZ773202 | MGnify/ENA primary metagenome ERZ773202 (study PRJEB29015, sample SAMEA2737803) | human gut metagenome | biome: human gut; feature: human-associated habitat; material: faeces | place: China | collected 2012 ...
CTATTGCATAGAGAATGTTGACGGACAGCTTGCTGTTATAAAGTAAACTTCATTTAGACTTTACAATTCTGCATTTTGCCATCCATATTGGTTGGAGGGCAAATGTAATATGCATCTATCGGAAATCTGGCATAGCAAGAAAAACGACTGTCGCTTATCCCGAACTCAGGTTAATAACAACAATAATTATAATAACGACAATCATTGACAATAATAAACAATACCTTGTTTGATAATATTTATACCATATTATCAATAATTGTATATGATCGTCAGTTTTGTCGTTATTATTTGAAAGTCTTTTGTTTTTTATCAGCTATTGCATTTAGCAAAGACAAAAAATGCGGTGATGAAGATAACAACAAACCATAGGCAACCCCTCTGTACGAGTTTGTTGTTTTGTTTTGCCGATGCTACAGAATTCTTGTTTTTGATGCTTAAGCCCGTTGTGTTTTGTATTACCTCTTCAGGCACACCTTCCAGCAATAGCGGAATAAGTTCCTTATACCTACGGCGCTTAGCCTCTGTGAAATAGCCATTCTTCTGCGATTGGCTCCAAGCCTTTTCTATAGCATTCTCGTATGCCACCAAGCTCTTGGCAAGGTCTACGCACAGAGTCGTAAGCTCCTGACTATTACACACAACATCAGCAGGCACAGCCTTTCTTAATTCAATAAAAGCCTGCTCTTGTTTTATGACATCGTCAAACATCAAGTTTTGTCTCATCAGCTTTGTCATAATATGCACAAGTTCTATGGCATATTTGAGATAGAAGCTATACACATCATTCGTCAGCCCAGGGTCTAAAGCCATAGCCTTTTTGCCATACGTGATGGCTTCTAAAACCCTAAGGTCAGACGGGAAACTGGCAACCTGACCTATTGTCAGCATTTTCATATACCATGCTTGCGCACAAGTCATATCTATTTCTAATGCCTTAGACGCATATTCATAAGCTTCTGCACCATTCTTGCCGTCGTAGGCAATATCTGCCAATTTCAGATATTTCTCTAACTCTGTTGATTCCATTGTCGTTTGCTTAAGCTATTATTCTACAAATATACAATATCTATTAGAATATTTCAAACAAACGTGGAAAAACTTTATGCAGAGGAATTAATTATTTAGTATATTCTTTACCATCGATATTCAATATACGAGCTTCTTCCTGAGTTGATAGAGGTTCGTATACCACGACTTCTACATGTTTATTGTTATTATCGATGCAATCAAAGTGGTAGTTCGTGCCTGCCACAACCTGACGTGATACTTTTAGTGGCTTAAGTAGTAAATCGCTATGCGATAGAACAGCAACTCTGAAAATAGAATCGTCTTTGGCTGTCAGCTTAGAACTTTTACTATACGCACCTACCAATTGCGACTTGTTTGTGCCTGTGCAAGATACCATTCCAATGATAATGCCTCCTAATACAAATGTTTTAATAGTGTTCATGTCTTTATAAATTAATGTGTTTCTATTCCTATTTCTATTTCTATTTCTATTTCTATTAAATACACTATATGCTAAAATCTTGCCTACACGATCTGTCTGTTATGGTTTTTAACGAAAAACCGCACACATTCTCGTTGCTATTTCATAGAGATGTGTGCGGTTTATCTATATACACTGTGGATTAATACCATTGAACGGCGTTGCTGTATCCGCTTCGTTTGTCGTATTTCAGAGCATCGGTGAGGGTAGCGGCATTGCATCGGAAGCTGAAGTTATAGCTTGTGTATGGTGCAAGCACCACAGAGCAACTCATGTTGAAGCAATGGAGGTCGCGCTGCAATGAGGCTGTGGTCATAGACATTTTCTTGTATTCGAAGTCGTAGCCAGAAGAGAAACTGATGTTCCAGCCCTCGCTCAATCGCAGGTTGCCACTCACGTTCAGGGTTTGAGTAAACTTATACGGATAGCGCATAGTCTTGGTGTTGAACTTGCCGCTTGTATTTTCGCGCATGGTGATACCATAGCCGAAAGTCATAGACCAAGGCATAGAGAAAGCCATGTAGCCATCGCCGTCGGTTTCGGCAAGTGCACCCTTCTTCTTGTTTTTGGCGCCACGCTGAGCCTGTATCATATCGTCGTCGACATTGCTTTCGATATCGGTATCCATACCTTCTTCGTCGTCTTTGTTTCTCTTATTGTCTTTTTCATCATCCTTGTCATCATGACCGAACCATTTGCGCAGCTGGTCTGGGCTAAGGGTGAATGAGATGTTTTGTGACATACCCTGGAAACGACCGAAGCGTCCGCGACTATACTCGGTATGTGTGCCTACGTATGGTTTACCATTCTCATCGAGGTCGTAGGCGTAGGTGGCAAATACAGCATTCATGTTGAATGTATATTTCTTCCACCACTTTAAGCGGAGACGTACGGAAAGGTCGCTCAACGGACGAACCTTGGCAGCCATGTTGTACGACATAGAAGCGCCCAGCTCGTCGATGATGCTTAGCTTGCGGTAGCCTGTGGAATCCTTGTCGCTACGCACTTTCATCTCGATATTGTTGGAGATGTCCCACGATATGCTACCTGTTTTGCCCTTGCCAGGAACACCGTAGAGGGAGTTCTGATAAGGAGAATATTCTACTAACGACACATTGCCATTGGCGTCGGTCTTTAGATATGAATCGTAGTAGCCATAGTGGCTTGTGCTGAAATCAGGAGCATAGCTGAAGCTAACCTGAGGTGTGAACACGTGGCGCACGGCAACAATCTTGTCGCCAAAGAGCTTGCGGTTAGGAACATAGAAACCATAAAGCTTGGTGCTTGCCGAGAGGCTGAGGTTCCAGTTGTAGACGTTGTGGAAACCATAGGTGGTGTCGCAAAGTTCTCGTTGGTTGGCTTCGTCCCATGAGCGTGTAACCTTATTGGTGTACATGCGATCGGTGAAATTGAACGAAGGACTAACGTTGATAACATCAAACAACATGAAGTTGCCGCTGATAGGTATGTTGTGCTGCATACCGTTGCGCCAATCCTTTATGATGTTGCTATTCATGAGCTGGTCTTCCTTGGTGCTGATAGAGTTAGACAAGTGGCCAGTATAGCTCATAGAAATTTTCTCGTACCAGCGCTCTTTGCCCACAGCATGTTTGCGGCGGAAAGGATAGAAACGCGAGAGCGAGATGTTGAGGTCGGGCAGAGTCATGGCGATAGAAGAGTCGCGCATGTTTTGCGAGAGGTTGGCAGTAGAGCTCAACGACAGTCCGATGCTTGAGAATGTGGTGCTCCAGCTAACAGAAGAAGTACGTGTGCTCTGCGTCATGGTCTGCGGATTGTAGAGCGAATTGAGGTTGTTGCGCTCATAGCTTGTAGATGCAAAGTTTACACTTGCCGAGAGTGTGCTGAAAGGATTGGCTTTAGCATCCTGGCGGTGGCTCCATTGCAGCTTAAAACTCTTTTGCTCTTGGAAATCAGGCATACCCTTGTCGCCAGTCTTTGTGTCTTGGTATGAGAAATAGAAGCTGCCTGAGAATTTGTATCGTTTGCGATAGTTGCTGGCAGCAGAAAGTCCCCATGAGCCCTTGGTGTAAATTTCGCCCAAGAGTTTTAGGTCGCATTTGTCGCTCAACGCAAAATAATATCCACCGTCACGAAGATAGAATCCACGACTGTTTTCATCGCCATAGGTAGGCATGATGAAACCCGAAGAATAGCTCTTTGAGAATGGGAAGAAACCATAAGGAATAGCTAATGGCAATGGTACATCTGCCACTACGAGGTAGGCTGGACCAAACACTACATCCTTGCCTGGGCGCACTTTGGCTCTCGACAAAGCAATATAGAAGTCAGGATGCTCGGCATCGCAAGTGGTATAGCGACCATGCTGCAGGAATATTTCTCCATTAGCATTTCGCTTACTCAGTTGTGAGGTCAAGAAACCGTCCTCTTGCTGCGTCTTCACATTCTGTATCAAGCCCTTCTTGGTCTTGAAGTTGAAAGCCATGGTGTCGGTATTATAGGTGTCGTTGCCCATGGTGAAGACAGGCTTTCCTTTGAGTCCGTCTTCTTCGGTAGAGTCAGGAGAACCTGTAGCGTGAACCAAGCTGCTGTCGAGGCTCATATAAATCTTGTCGCTCTCAAGATTCATGTTCTCGTAGTCAACCTTCGACGAGCCAAAAAGGAATGCGGTATTTGATGACGCATCGTAGATTATAGAGTCGTTGGCAGAATATTCTACAGGTGCATCAATACCATTTTTGCGTTGACGGTTTAGAGAGTCGAGATGTATGGAGTCGTCTATCTGTTTGTTGTGATGGTAGACGGCAAGTTGCAGGGAGTCCATACCTATGGTGTCGGGCATGGATTTATTGTCGGCGATGGCCATGGAGTCGCTGACGGCTGCAGAATCCTTCATAGCTACGGAGTCCTTAGCCAAGCGTTGCTTCTGAGCTCGTTGACCAAAGGGCATACCATTGCTTGCAAGCATGAAGATGCTTGCCATGAGGATTATGGCTATCGTGGTATGTTTTCTCATAAATGTTATTCAAACTTTGCTGCCCAGTTTTTGAATCTCTCTACACCATCAGAGCCAAATTTCTCAAGGCTATGAATGGCTTGCTGTAGAGTTTTCTCACGGTCGAGGTGTGTCTTGCTGAAGAATTTGTCAGCATAACAGATTATCTGTTCCTCTATAGTCTCAGGAAGGAAATCCTGGTGTGGCAGGGGCAACTGCCTTTCTTCTATCTGTTGTTTGGTGATGCCAGCGCCAGTATGTCGTTCGCATACACGAGCATGGCAATCGTAGCCTTCTGCTCTTAGCAAGTTGGCGCCTATGCGACCATGACAGAGGTATGGTTCGGTGCCAAAACAATGTATGCCAGGAGCATCACATTTGAATATGCCGATGTCGTGGAGCATAGCTGCTTCCTCTACAAATTGACGGTCGGCATTGAGTTCGGGATGTAACGAAACAATCTGTAGCGCTTTTTGCGCTACAGATTGGCTATGAGTGATGAGGATGGTGCGTAGGGCATCATCCTCAGGATAATACTTATCAATAATTGCTTGATAATCCATTTATTTAATGTTTAGTTTGTAATGTTTAGTGTTTAATTTGGCTAACGCCCCATACCTACAAAGTAAACATTAAACACTAAACATTAAACATTATTCAGCGTCGCGCTCGATATAAGCGATAACGTCGCCCTTGTTGATTTTAGAGCCTTGCTTAGCATTGATTTCAACAAGTTTGCCACCAAGAGCAGCCTTAACCTCTACAAACTCGCCCCAAGGAGCCTGGATGAAGCAGAAGCTGTCGCCCTCTTTGTATTCCTTGCCGATGAAAGGCTCAACAGCAGGAGCACATTCGCCTTCGCCCTGGAATTCCCAGTAGATTTGTCCCTTGACAGGAGCCACAATAGCGTCGGCTTTAGCATGCTTGAATGCAGAAATCTGCTCAGGTGTGAGCGAGCTACCAAGCTTAGCATCCTTAGCCTTCTGAAGATCAGCAAGGAAGTTTTTCTTAGCCTGACCGCTCTTATAGTTGCGATACTGCTCTGGGTGCATAGCGAGTTCGAAGAGTTCTTCGTCGTCCTGACCATACTCCCAACCATTCTCGTCCATCTCCTTCTTGAAGTCGTCTAGAGCGTTAGAGAGCAATGTGTGAGCATCAACGTCGGTGAATTCGCGACCCTGCTTCTTAGCAAGCTCTACGAGCTCAGGATCGATAGTTCCAGGAATCTTACCACTCTTACCGAGAATCATACCCCACATAGAGTCGTCCATCATCACGAAGCGACCCTTGCCCTGCTCCATAGTGAGAAGGTTCATCAAAGCGATGTTCTTAACATACTGGCTGAATGGAGTTACCAATGGAGGGTAGCCAACGCGTGGCCATACATACTCTACCTCGTCGAAGAGCTTGATCAAGAGGTCGTCCATAGACAACTCTTCTTCGCCCTTCTTCTTGCGGATGTTGTTGATAGTCTGACGCATACCGCCAAGGTCTGCCATCATTGAACCCATCATACCGCCAGGGAGACCGCAACCGAGAAGAAGTGAAGACATGATCTTGTTGCCAGGGTTGATGAAGTAGCCAAGCCACTCGTCAATAAACTCCTGAGTCATGGCACGAGCCTTCATATAAGCGCTCATGTTGATTTCTGGCACCTCGAAGCCCTCGTTCTTCAGCATACTGATAACTGAGATTACGTCTGGGTGAACCTTACCCCATGACAATGGCTCGATGGCTGTATCGATGATGTCGGCACCATTGTTGCAGACCTCGAGGATAGAAGCCATAGAGAGACCAGGACCAGAGTGACCGTGGTACTGGATGATGATCTCAGGATACTTGTCCTTGATCATCTTGGTGAGCTTGCCGAGGAATGCAGGCTGACCGATACCAGCCATATCCTTCAAGCAGATTTCCTCTGCACCAGCAGCGATGAGCTGGTCGGCAATGTTCATATAATATTCGAGAGTGTGTACAGGAGAGTTGGTGATACAGAGCGCACACTGAGGAGTCATGCCACCTTCTTTAGCCCACTTGATAGAAGGAATGATGTTGCGCACATCGTTCAAACCATCGAAAATACGGGTGATGTTTGTTCCCTGCTTAGCCTTTACCTTATACATAAGGGCACGAACATCGTCAGGCACAGGGTACATACGAAGAGCGTTCAAACCACGATCGAGCATGTGGGTCTTGATGCCTACCTCATTGAATGGCTTACAGAAAGCGCGAACAGCATCGTTAGGATTCTCACCTGCCAAGAGGTTCACCTGCTCAAAGGCGCCACCATTTGTCTCTACACGGCTAAAGCATCCCATCTCAATGATAACTGGAGCAATCTTAGCCAACTGGTCTTTGCGTGGCTGGAACTTACCAGAGCTCTGCCACATGTCTCGGTAAACGAGACTGAATTGTATCTTCTTTTTCATAATGTATTCAGTGAAGTTTTCAAAACTGACCGCAAAATTAGCCAAAAAAATCCAATTAATATTCCTTTGTCTCCCTTTTTTACACTTTATTCATATTATTAGCATAGTTTCGGCCATATATGTTGCTCATATCATTGAATTTGTGCAGATGGTAAAGGTACTTCTTTTTATATTCTGAACTTGCGAAAGTTCAATAAAAAAGAAAACTTCGTATTTCTTTTGTTATTCCACTCGTTTGCACTATCTTTGCATAAGAAAGGCTAAAACAAATATGAAGATAAAGACATTTATACTTGTATGCGTAGCTGCGGTGGCTTTGGCTGCTTGTGGTGATAAGAATGAATTGAGGATTGAGAAAGGACACCTCAACGATGAATTGAAGCTGACGGGCGACAAAACGGTTTACGGTTTGGCGTGCGAAGGTTGCACAGACTCTGTAGTGGTGTTGCTGCCTAATGATGGTAGCGACCCTAAATACTATAATATAATAGACGCTACTCGCAACAAGAAGGTGCTTGGCACATTGAAGGTGGGCGATTGGATTGGATTGGTGGTAAATCCACAGGATTCTACTGTTGCCGACCTCGTTATCGACCTTGATGAGCTGAAGGGAACATGGTGTTATATTGTAATGCCTAAGATGCGCGACTATGAGAAGATGTCGAAGAAGATGCAAGAGCGTATGGAGCGTAATATGCCAGACTCTGTGAAAGCTACTTATATGATTCCTCGTGAATATGGCTTTGCATTGAAGCGTCAATGGTCGGCAAGTAGTGTGGGATATGTACGTAGCAAGAGCTCGTTGGAGACTGAAAGTCCGGTGGTTTATCCTGATTTGGCATTCTTTACGGAGTGGCATATTTGGAATGGCAAACTCGTGATGACGAGTGGTGTGCCAGACATTTCTAATATAGAGAAGAGTTCAAAGATGAAGATTAAGGATGTGAAACTGGATACTTGCGACATCATTTATCTTCGCGACGACTCTTTGGTGCTTGGCTCTGAGGGTAAGACTCGTAGCTATTATCGTCAGTCGTCGTCGAATGCCATAAACAAAAGGGCTCAGCAAATAGCTGAACGCTTGGCTAAAAAGGCGCTGCAAGAAGCAACGGAAAACTAAGAAAAGACTCTTAAAGGTAAAAGGGTAAAAAGGTAAAAGGGTAAAAAAGTAAAAAGGTAAAAAAGTAAGAGACCAAGCTGGTTATCTACTTTTTTACCTTTTTACTTTTTTACCTTTCAACTATTCGTGGCGTGCGAAACGGTCCATGGCAAGTTGCTCATATTTTGTGCCGGGCTTACCATAGTTGGCGTATGGCCATATGCTGATGCCACCACGAGGAGTGAAGATTCCTGTAACCTCGATATACTTAGGATCCATGAGGCGGATAAGGTCTTTCATGATGATGTTTACGCAGTCTTCATGGAAGTCGCCATGGTTGCGGAAGCTAAACAAATAGAGTTTCAAGCTCTTGCTCTCTACCATCTTCACGTCAGGGATGTAAGAGATGCGAATCTCTGCAAAGTCTGGCTGACCTGTGATAGGGCAGAGGGATGTGAACTCTGGGCAGTTGAAGCGTACCCAATAGTCGTTGCCTGGATGTTTGTTGACGAAAGTCTCCAATACTTCAGGAGCATAGTCCATCTTATATTCGGTCTTAGCGCCGAGAGCCTTCAGACCATCTTCTTTTCTTGTATCGCTCATCTTTTTTTAAGTTTTATTATGGGTGTTGGATTATAAATAAAATAATGTGTGCCTTCTTAGAATTTAAACCAGCCGTAGCTGATGCCTTCGTCGTAGACATCTTCGCCCTCGTATTTCTTCAAAGCCTTTACAACACGTATGGTTATAGGCAAGGCAATAATCTCGTAGACTGTTTTGAGAATCACCTGCCACACCATAAGCAATATGAGTTCCTTGGCTGGAACCACGCTGCTTAGAGCTAAAGGGAAGAATATCAACGAGTCGATGCTTTCGCCTGCTACTGTGCTGAGTATGGCACGAAGCGAGAAGTTTTTGCCATTTGAAGCAATCTTCATCTTGCTCATCACATAAGCATTGATGAACGAGCCACAGATAAAGGCTATGAAAGATGCTGCTGCAATACGTGGCGCAAGTCCGAAGATGGCATGAAAGCCCTCTTCATTGTCCCAATAAGGAGCACCAGGAATAGCATCGCACAAGGCTCCTACCATAACGAAGAAGAAGTTCATGGCAAAGCCAAGCCAAATGAGCATACGAGCCTTGGAATATCCCCAAACTTCGCATACGCAGTCGTTGATGATATAAGAAACAGGGAAAACTATTAATCCGCCTGTTAGGCTAACAGATAAAACTTGTATCTGTTTGGTTTCAAGGATGTTTGCCGTAATAAGGCAAACGCAGAAGAGTATGCTGAATATCATAAACAGCACACTCACGGTGTTTTGTCTTTTTTGCATTATTCTTGTTTTTATAGAGGTTTACCAAGCACTCTTTGTAAGTGAAGAGGGAAGAGGGAAGAGTGAAGAATCAAATAGCCAAACAGACCATTTGATTCTTCCCTCTTCCCTCTTCCCTCTTCGTTTATTTATTCTTCTGTTCTGTCGTCAACGTTGTCGCCAGGAGTAGGGCAGAGAACTTCCTCGAAGTTGGTGATGCCATTCTTTACAAGAATGTTGTACCACTGGAAGAGCTTCTTGATGTCGCTATCGTGAACGCGATCCTGGTCGAAGTTTGGCAATACCTCAGCGAAGTATGCACGCAACTCCTTAGAGCTGCACTTCTTATAGTTAAGAGAAACCTCCTTTGACTGCTCCTTCTCGCCGAGGTTCTTCAATACCTGCCACAATGGAATGTCTTCAGCGTCGGTATACATAGCGATGTCTGCAAGACTTGTTACTCTGTCGGTAGAGAATGCTGGAACGCGACGCTTTGACTCGTCGATAGATTCTACGATAAGATTCATTTTACCACGCGAAACCAGACGATAGAGTCCTGGTTTGCCTGAGATAGAAAGTATTGTTTCCATTTCTTTTCTTTTGTTATATTATATATAATAATGTGTAATTGTCTTTATTAGTTTTTGTAGCCAAGGGTAGAAACTGCTTCAAGCAGACTCATTATAGCTGCAGAAAGATCTGACGTACCATCGTTGATGATGATAAAGTTAGACTTTTGAGCCATTTCCTCTTGTGGCATTTGGCGCTTTATCCATTGCAAAGCTTGCTCATGGCTTATTCCATCGCGTTTAGCAATGCGCTCAATACGAACATCTTCTGGAGCTATTACGCAGACTATGTAGTCGAAGTTTATTCGTTCGTTAAACTTTGCATCAAACAATATTGCACTCTCTAACCATTTGTAGTTGGAAGCTATGAAGTCGGCTGCCACAGCAGGATGAACTACATCGTTTACAGCTTGCTTGTTGGCTTCTGAAGCCAATAGAAACTTGGCAAGTATAGGCTTTTGCAATATACCGTCAATGAAAACCTCTTCGCCAACAACAGCATTAAGGTTAGCTTGCAATGCTGTGTCTGTAGCCATAATGCGTTTTGCAGCAGCATCACAATCATAGACCTTAACTCCTCTGTCGGCAAGCAACTTGCAAACATAGCTTTTGCCACTGCCTATGCCACCTGTTATGGCTATTCGTGGAAGGTTGTTCATTGCTGTTCTATGAGATAGTCAACTTGGCTGGTTTCTAATCGTGCTGCGTGTACGCTGCGAGGTTTGGTGTGGAGCGTGAGCTGACATTTTTCAGTATGCTCCTTGCCGAAGTCGTTGTAGTCGGCAGTAACGATGAAGCTTTCAGGGTGTGCCTTTATGTCTCTCACCATGCTTGCTCCTGCAGTAAACAATATTCTTACGCGTTGAGGGAATGTGCGAAGAATGGTTCCTTCAGGCATATTGATAGCCTTGATAGGCACCTCCACACTCTCTTCGGTAAGCACATCGGGATAAATCTTGATGTTTATCTTCTCTGGCACAACCTTTACTCCATTTATCTTTGCGAGATTTACAGTCTTGATAACGGTATCTTGGATGTTGATGATGCTCAGAGGCTCGGTAGGAATAAACTTCAAACTATCGAGTTGCTGATGTTGGGCGTATACTGTTGCCTTCTTTGGCGAGATGTCGATTCGAGCAATATAATAACTTTGTCCTGGCTTAATTTCGCCCGCGAGGGTTATTGGAATGAGCTTGCGCTCACCATAGTTGTATGTGAAATTGGTCGATTCTGGTTTTACTGACACCAAGGTGGTTGAGGCAAACAGCTGTTGGCTGATAGCCTTCTGTATGTCTGCCATAGGTATTTTTCCTTTGAATGACGACTTGGCGTAGGTTTTGAAGTTGAATATCAGCGGACGCAGTCTATGGCTTGAAGCATAGGAAAGCAACACGAAGCCTTTGTCGCGAACTACAAACCTTACTGTATCTGCAGGTTCTGTGGTCAGCACCACATTGTTGGGCTGTCCGCTTAGACGCAAAGCAACTTCATATTCTTTCTCGTAAGTCTCGTTTAGCGTCATCATCAACCAGAAGATTCCGCTAAGACAGAGAAAGAATAAAAAAATCAGAAACTCCTTGTTCACTACACTGAACACGAAGTCTCTGACTGATATCAGAACATGCCTATTTCTCATTTTTTTAGGCCTTGGTGCCGGTAGCGTCCTGTGCTGAAGCAAAAACAGAAGTCTTTTCAACTGTTATTACTGTGCCAGAAGCAATTTCTACATCGATAGTTCCTGCTGCGAGGTCTACGCTGCGAACTGTGCCATGGATGCCACCGCCAACGAGAACCTTAGAACCTTTTTCGAGTGAGTTTTGGAACTCACGTATCTTTTTCTGCTGCTTCTGCTGAGGGCGAATCATCAAGAAATACATTATGGCGAAGATTGCCACCATCATGATGAGCATGCCAGACATGCTGCCGCCTTGCTGTGCTGCCTGAGCAGCTAATAGAATTGTTGTCATATTGTTATGCTTTTAGTGTTTACTATTTCGATACGTATTATTACTAATAGATGCTTGTATTATTAATATGGTTTATTCCGCCCTTTTAGCAGGATTAACCTTCTTGAGTAGCTGTCCGCTCTCTACAAGGTTGCGAGCTATGGCGTCGAGCATACCATTGATGTAGCCACCGCTACGTGGAGTGCTATAGAGCTTTGCCAATTCTACATACTCATTGATGGTTACGCTAACTGGAATAGCAGGGAAGTTGAGCATCTCTGCAATAGCAATCTGCATGATGACCACATCCATATAAGCCAAACGCGAGAAATCCCAGTTGCGTGTAGACTCGCTCATCAAACGCTGATATTGATCGGCGTTGAGGATGGTGCTACGGAATAGCTTCTGTGCAAATTCCTTGTCCTCCATATCCTTAAACTCAGGAAGAAGCTCCTGCTTGTCTTTCTTTTCAGGATCGAAGCGCTTAATAGTTTTCAATACGAATGTATCAACGATTTCCTTGTCGTCGTTCCAATAAAGGCTCTTTTCTTCGAGAATAGAGTCGAGGTCTTCGTTCTCCTGAATAAGCTGGCGATAAAGCTTGCGCCATAACTCGCGGTCGGCTTCATAGTCAGAAGTTGGAGTAGCGATATACTCTTTGTAAGTCTCGCTCTGCTCAATCTGCTGACACATCTTGCGAATAAACTCTATGTTGTCTTCCCAGTTTAGCTTCTTATCCTCAAGAAACTCGCATAGCATGCTGTTCTCCTCAAGTTGCAAGGCGAACTTGTTGTCTACGAATTTTGTAGAAGGCATCTGTGTACCCTCGCGAGCAGATCTTTGTGCAACAATATCCACACGACGTCTCTCTTCGCGGTTTATTGCCACGATAAGGTCAAGCAAGTAGTTATAAAGGTCGTATGCCTTTGATAGGCTGAAAAGCAATTCCTTTTCAGCATTATCCATGTTCTTGTTTCCGTTTTGATAGTATGCGTAGGTTAACTGGAGAACCTTAGTTCTTATTAATTCCCTATTGATCATTATACCCTAATTTGAATTGTTATTGAGCGCTATATACATATTTTATATATACGTACACGCTACTTTAGGTTGCAAAATTAGTCAAAAAAACTATTTCATGCAAGAAATAGCAACAGAAAAACAAAAGAATTACTGATTTTTATGCATATAAAAGTAATTTTTCGCTGAATAACTTTCGTATATTGAGAAATATTAGTACCTTTGCACCCACTTTTTAAGACGCTTAAACGCATCTTTGTGTGATGGCGAATTAATAATGCGATTTAATTTATAGTAACACAAAAAACAAAATGAAAGAATTTACATTGACAGGTCAGAAGCGTACAGACCTTGGCAAGAAAGCTTCTAAGGCTCTCCGTAAGGAGGGTTTGGTTCCATGTAACCTCTATGGTGAGAAGAAGGACGAGAACGGCAATCCAGTTGCATTCTCTTTCGCTATTCCTATGGCTGAACTCCGTAAGGTAATCTACACTCCTCACATCTACATCATCCGTCTTAACATCGAAGGCGAAGAGCATACAGCAGTTATGCGTGAGCAGCAGTTCCACCCAGTATCAGACGCTCTTCTTCACGTAGACTTCTACGAGATTAACGAGTCTAAGCCTGTAACTGTTGGTATTCCTGTTAAGCTCGTAGGTTTGGCACAGGGTGTACGTGATGGTGGTCGTATGAACCTCTCTATCCGTAAGATCAATGTTACTGCTCCATTCCAGCAGATTCCTGAGCACCTCGATGTTGATGTTACTGCTTTGAAGATTGGTAAGAGCATCAAGGTTGGTGAGCTTAGCTTCGAAGGTCTTGAGATTGCTACTCCTAAGGAGGTTATCGTTTGCTCTATCAAGATGACACGTGCAGCTCAGCAGGCAGCCGCAGCCGCAGCTGCAGCAGCTGAATAATTTGAATGGATAAATTTCTTATTTGTGGTTTGGGCAACCCTGGCGATGAATACGCTAATACCCGCCACAATACTGGTTTTATGGTATTGGACGCTTTTGCTAAAGCGTCCAATATTAGTTTTCAGGACAAGCGTTATGGTTTCGTTGCCGAAACTTCCATCAAGGGGCGTAAGGTGATATTGTTGAAACCTACCACGTTTATGAATCTCAGCGGTAATGCCGTGCGCTATTGGCTCGGCAAGGAGAACATAGACAGCAAACGACTGCTTGTCATTTCTGATGATATTGCTTTGCCTTTGGGTGCTTTTCGTCTAAAGGCTAATGGCAGCAATGGTGGACATAATGGTTTGGGACACATCCAGCAACTTATTGGTCAAGACTATCCTCGCCTGCGTATGGGTATTGGCAACGATTATCCTAAGGGTGGACAGATTGACTGGGTGTTGGGTAAATACACAGCCGACGATATGAACACACTGCAGCCAAGCATCGATACTGCATGCGAAATAATAAAGAGTTTCGTGCTTGCAGGAATCGACATCACAATGAATCAGTTTAATAAACTCGGAAAGAAATAAATGGCTGAAACAGCAAGAATCGATAAGTGGCTTTGGGCTGCTCGTATTTTCAAAACTCGCTCTATAGCTTCTGATGCCTGCAAGAATGGTAGAGTTACTATCGGAGGTGTCAACATGAAGCCTTCGCGCAGCGTGAAGGTTGGCGATGTGGTGAGCGTCAAGAAGCCACCTATCACCTATTCTTTCAAGGTGCTTAAAACCATAGAACAGCGTGTGGGCGCAAAGCTCCTTCCTGAAATCTATGAGAATGTCACCGATCCTAAGCAGTATGAATTGCTTGAAATGAGCCGTATCAGCGGCTTCGTTGATAGAGCAAGGGGTACTGGTCGTCCTACAAAGAAGGAGCGCCGTGCTCTCGATGCCTTTGTAGAACCTGAATTCTTCGATTTCGATGAAGATTGGGACGAAGAAAGTGAAGAGTGAAGAATTTAAGTGAAGAGTGAAGAGGGAAGAGTGAAGAATTATATAGCCAAATGGACTATTTGATTCTTCACTCTTCCCTCTTCACTTAACTTAAAGCTTAATAAAAATCTTTTTCTTCCATAGCCACATAGCCATAATAGCATGAATGGCTACAAACATCACACTATAAACCACCGACGCCCAATATCCGTTGCCAATAATTTCAAGGGCAGCTTGGTAAGCGCCATCGCTTATTCCAAATACTTTGAAAGCAATGTTTATCACGTCGCTTGCCACATATAGGAATAGGGGATTCATACCGAAAGCAACAGATAGTGTTACCCACATCTTCATGGCTTTACCTTGTTTGCTGTCGCTACGCATATCTACGAAATACACTATCAATCCTAATGCCATAGCTGCCATTCCGCATGTTGCCAACACATAGCTTGGACTCCATATTCGTTTGTTCAATGGCAAACCAAACGACAGCAACCATCCGCATACTCCAATCATTGCTCCTGCCACCATTAGCCACAGCGCCTTGTCGCCATGTGTCTTCAATGATTGTGACGAGGTGGCAACTTTTCCACAGATAAAACCAATCATCGTATGTGCTATTGCCGATATTGTGCTTACAAAGCCTTCGGGGTCTACAGGGCTCTTCTTGTATAGATGGTCGCTACCAAATAGCCAGTTGTCGGCTTTTGCCAAGCAGTTTATAGCTGAATCTTCTGCAAATCCGTTGCCAACAACTAAAATCACTCCGTATATTGCCAATAGCGCAAAAGCAATCATCTTGAACATTCGCTGCGGAATTGCTATTGCCATTATCGAAACAGCGCAATAGCACAGAGCCAATCGTTGCATCACTCCCCATATTCTCAGATGTTCTATGTCAGTGGCTTTGCCCGACGAAGCCATGCCGAGCCAGTTTATCAGCAAGCCAATCGCAAACAGTAAGATTGTTCGTTTGGCAATCTTCTTTGCTATTGCCGCCGACCATGTGAAGTTCGACTTCTTTAAACTCAAGAATATCGAGAAACCCATTATAAATAGGAAGAAAGGAAACACAAGGTCGCATGGTGTCATTCCATTCCATTTCGAATGCTGTAGTGTTACGAAGATTTCCTTTCCTGCTCCGTTGTTCACCATTATCATGAGCATCACGGTCATTCCTCTTAGTATGTCGACAGCCATCAGTCGTTTGGGCTGGGCAGAAATATTGTTATTCATAAGCTTCTTGTCTTTTAATCTCTTTTACTTCCGAAATAGACTCCTTTTATTCCCCGTCAGCAATCATCTTCATAGCCATTTTTGCCATTTCCACCGCATTGCCAACGGCCTTAGCTGAATACTGGTTATGCTGTAGCGTCCATGGTTCTTCTATTGCGTACCAGTCAATCTCCGGACCATGAGGCAGAGCCATAGCAAAGAGCTCCGACGCTGTCTTGTTGGCATTCTTTCCGCCGCCCAAAGCTTCGTAGTTCGGTTTGGTGTCGTCCGCCATCTGTTTCTCTAAAGCGTCGAAATATATTTTCCACCTATTATAATAGAAGTCTTTCAATAGTCCTTGCCATTCCTTGTTGGCATAGTCGCGCAGTCCGCCCTTGTCGGCACACACTCTGTTGCCCCATGTCGTTATCTGCACACGAGCATTCCATTCATACAGTTCTTTCTCTTTAGCTGTGTTGCCCAGGTTGCGAGCCTGCTGCGTCCATCTGCCCAGACGGAACTCAGAGCGAGTGCCTAAGAGTGAATCTTGCATCATTATCATCTTCAAGAATCTGTCAGCATCTTTGCGGAAGTCTTTGCGTGCAAAGGCGTTATAGTCGGCAATAGTCTTGAGATACTGTCTTCGTCCTTGGTCGGCAAGCGCCTGACGAGTAATGTCTACAAGGTCGTGCAGATAGTTGTCGTTGCCCTTCATTCTGTCGGCAGCAGCAAGCATCAGCCTTGCCGCCTGATTTGTATCTTCAGGGTCGTAGTAGTTTCTCATTTTCGACCAACTCTTCACTTGGAAGTTGTTCAGTCCTGGACGTCCACAGAAAATACTCTCGTGAGGTCCTTGCTGATTGTTTCCAAGCGGACAGTTGTATATTGATTCTGCCAATATCATCCACGCCTTTTCTATGTCGGCATCTTGTTTTCCATATCGAGCCACAATATATTTCTTCACCCATTGCTCCTTTGTTGGCACATCGGCAAGCCAAGGCAGTTCGCTCATCAGTTCAAACATCACCGGATTGTTTTCAGTACCTTCCATGGTGAATCCTGTGCCTGTCATTGTTTGCGTCCATTTGCCATTGCGAGCAAGCTTATAGTTGCTGAGCAGCTGATCCATGCGGCCGTGCAAACCTACGTTGCCACCGAAGTTCTCGAGCATGCAGAACATCCACGAATGTCCATCGTAGCCATTCTCTCGCTTCCAGATAGAAGGAATGCCAAACATTGGGCGACATTCTGAGAATAGGTCTAATATCACGATATCGCCATTCTTTAGGTCTGCCATCATCTGTGGGCGAGGGTTTTCTGTCCATCCCTGCACCACCCATTTAGCCTCCTTATTGGTGCGCTTCATAGCATCCATCATCGCCTTGCCAGCCTTGGCATAGTCGATTGTGGCATTGTCGTTGCTTTCGTGGAAAGGGTCCATAGAATAATATTTCGACTTACCATACAGCTTTGTCAGCTCAGCATAGTAAGCATCAGCCACTTCATCAAACCTCTTGTCGGTAGGCATGAGGTTTGATGGGCGCACATATCCATTCCATGTGCCACCATCCGAAACGTCGAGACCAAGTTTCTGCTTAGCGTCATGAGGCATCATTCCGCTGTAGCCAGGCAATACGGGTTCCATGCCGAGCTGCTTCATTCTCTTTAGAATTTTTTTCTGCAAGGCTTCTTGCTGGCGATACCATGACATTGGCAGCGGACCGCCCCAACCTTCAAGGTTGTTCATCTCCCACCAAGCCAAGAATGCAGGACCAGCAATAAACTGTCCCACCTCGTCTTCCGAATAGCCCATCTTCAGCAGCATGTTTCTCCACACACATTCTGTGCCCACTATGGCAAGCGGCATGTTTACTCCGTGCAGCGCCATCCAGTCTATCTCTTCTTGCCAACGTTGCCAATCCCAGAAAGCCATGGAGTATGAGAATGTGCAATAATTGAAGCAATATCTCATCTTCATGTTTGTTTCGTGGCGTTCCTTTGTCTTTACTTTAGGCAATGCTGCTGGCAACTGCGCCTTCATGTTTCCCCATGTCAGGTGTATTCCGCAGTTGTATTTCAGATACCAGTTAATGCCTGTAGCAATATTCACCCACGAATTGCCCCTCACCACAACTTTGCCTCCTGCTTGGTCGAGTTCAAAGAAATCGTTGGCTGATTGGCGCAGTTCAATCTTAAATTTCTTCGATGCTCCTTTGTCAATACGCTCCAGGAGTTCGTCTATAGGAGTGGCATTAGCCACAATAGTAAATAAGCAGAAAAATGCTAAGAGTAGTTTTCGCATAAAATCTGAAATGTTTAGGTTAGTAGAAATTAGATTATCTCACTATCTCGTGCCAATGTTCAGCGAGATATTTTATGTTTGGCAGCACGATGTAGGCACCTTGTTCTGCCAAAGCAGAGTCGGGTAGTGGACCGCTGTTTACGGCTATCGTAAAGCTTCCTGCCGCTACTCCTGCCTTTACTCCGAGTGGAGCATTCTCCACCACTATAGTCTCGCAAGGCTTTGTGCCCACTTTCTGCATTCCCATCAGATATGGGTCAGGTGCAGGCTTACCATTCTTCACGTCGTAGGCCGTAACGATACGTTCTTCTGTTATGAAATCGCCAAAGTCGTTGATAAGTCGAGCTATGAGAGGGCGCTGACCGCTTCCTGTCACCACACCAATCTTCATGCCGCAATCCTTAATCTTCTGCATCAGCTCTTTCACACCATCAAAAATCTGAGCCACAGGCATTTCGTGGAATATCGAGGTCTTCACATCGTACATTCTCTGTGCTTCCTCCTCGTCGATGTCACGATGCTGCTGCACCTTCACCATCTTCTTTATGGTGTCTACGCCGCGTGCTCCCTCTGTAGCGTAGGCGTCGTCGGCAGTCATATGAATATCAAACTGCTCCATCGACTTTTGCCAAGCCACAGCATGGTTGGGCATGCTGTTGTATAGCACACCATCCATGTCAAAGAGAACAGCCTTGGGACGGAATGCCCCAAGGCTGTGTTCTGAAATGTATTTATCTATTGCTTGTTGCATTATTCGTTCTCCAAACGCTCTTTGATAGCTTTGCTCTCAGCCTCGTAGCCTGGCTTATTGAGCAACGCAAACATGTTCTTCTTGTAAGCCTCTACACCTGGCTGGTTGAATGGGTTTACACCAAGGATGTTGCCGCTAATACCGCAAGCAATCTCGAAGAAGTAGATTACCTGACCGAGGTAGTATTCGTTGAGCTCAGGCATGCTAACGCGCATGTTAGGCACACCACCATCAACGTGAGCCAAGCGAGTGCCGAGCTCTGCCATCTTGTTTACATCGTCTACGCGCTTGCCTACGAGGAAGTTCAAACCATCGAGGTTCTCTTCGTCGTTAGGGAACAAGAGAGTGTGGTTAGGCTTCTCGATGCTGATCACGGTCTCGAAGATAGTGCGCTCACCTTCCTGAATCCACTGACCCATAGAGTGAAGGTCGGTAGTGAAGTCGCAAGATGCAGGGAAAATACCCTTACCATCCTTACCCTCGCTCTCACCGTAGAGCTGCTTCCACCATTCGCTCATGAAGTGGAGCTTTGGCTGATAGTTAACCAAGATTTCAATCTTCTTGCCAGCCTCTGCATAGAGAGCGTTACGTGTAGCTGCATACTGAGCAGCGATGTTCTCGCTGAATGGAACGTCCTTGCCACAAGCTTTCTCCATGCTCTGAGCGCCTTCTACGAGCTGCTTGATGTCGAAACCTGCGCATGCGATAGGCAACAAACCAACTGGAGTGAGAACAGAGAAACGACCACCTACGTTGTCAGGGATGATGAATGAAGTATATCCTTCCTTGTCAGCGCATGTGCGAGCAGCACCCTTCTTAGCGTCTGTCACTGCAACGATCACCTTGCGAGCCTCGTCTTTGCCACGCTGCTCTTCGCATTGCTTCTTGAGCAAACGGAATGTGAGGGCTGTCTCGGTAGTGGTACCCGACTTAGAGATATTGATTACACCGAATTTCTTATCTTTGAGGTAAGCAGTAAGCTCTGAGAGATAGTCTTCGCCGATGTTGTTACCAGCAAAGAGGATTGTTGGGTTCTTCTTGTCGTTAACAAGCCATGCAAACGAGTTGCTGAGAGCTTCGATCACGGCACGTGCACCGAGGTAGCTACCACCGATACCTGCTACTACTACCACTTCGCAGTTCTCGCGCAATACGTTAGCGCAATCCTGAAGCTGCTTGATGAAATCTGCTGAAATTGAAGAAGGCAAATGCAACCAGCCGAGGAAATCGTTGCCTGGGCATGTACCATTCTCGAGGGCCTCTTGAGCGGCCTTTACCTGAGGCTCGTAAGCCTCTACTGCACCTGCTTTAAGAAATTGTGCAGCCTTACTTGTGTCAAGTGTAATATTTTTCATAAGATTTTATGTGAATTAAATTTTTCCTTGTTCTTTAACTCCTTTTACTATTTTTACTCTTTTACTCTTTTACTCTTTTACCTTTTTACTCTTTATCTAAAGGAGTCGGTGAGCAGTTTAATCTCTATTTGCGGATTAATGCGCTCATACAGAATATTGTAGACAGCGTCGAGGATAGGCATATTTACGTGCATGTGGCGATTTATCTCCTTCATACATTTTGTGCCGAAATATCCTTCTGCAATCATCTCCATTTCTATCTGCGCACTCTTCACCGAATATCCTTTACCAATCATAGTTCCGAATGTGCGGTTACGACTAAAGTTTGAATACCCAGTCACGAGCAAGTCGCCGAGATAAACCGAGTCGTAAACATTGCGGTCTATAGGATGTATTACCATAAGGAAACGGTTCATCTCCTGTACGGCATTAGCCATCAATACAGCCTGGAAGTTGTCGCCATATTTCAATCCGCCACAAATACCCGCTGCTATGGCGTATACATTCTTCAATACCGAAGAATATTCTATTCCGATAACATCAAGCGAGGTCTTGGTCTTGATATAGTCCGACGACAGCACATCGGCAAAAGCCTTTGCCTTGTCGATGTCGCAACATCCCACGGTGAGATACGACAATCGTTCTAGAGCAACCTCTTCGGCATGCGACGGACCGCCTATGCAGGCGAGGTTCTCGTAAGGCACATCATAAACATGGTGGAAATACTCCGAGCAGGCAAGGTTTTCGTCGGGCACAATACCTTTAATGGCTGTAATCACGAATTTATCCCTGATGCGTGTCTTTAGTTTGCGCAAATGGTTTTTCAGATAAGGCGAAGGAGTCACAAACACCAAGGTGTCGTAGGCTTCAACAATCTTATTCAAATCTGACGAGAAAAAAATCTCGTCTACATTAAAGTGCGCTCCCACAAGATAAGCAGGGTTGTGTCCCAACCTCTTGAAGTCTTCTATACGGTCGTCGCGACGCATATACCAACCAATGTGATGAGTATGTCCCACCACAATCTTGGCAATAGCGGTAGCCCAGCTACCGCCGCCAATAATTGCTATTTTACCGCAATCAAACATGCGACGATATTGTTTAATGTTTAATGTTTAATGTTTAATGTTTAATGTTTAGTGTTTAATGTTTGGTGTTTAATGTTTAGTGTTTAATGTTTATTAATGACCGTTGGGCTGCAACTTTTTGGTGATAGAAGAAAGGAGTTTTCCTATTTCTATGGCGTCGCTTTTTATAGAACAGTATTGTTTTTCATCTAAATAATCTGTTTTATACAGCAATTCTATCCAATATTGCGTCTCCATACATTCTTTTAGCGAAATGTATACTTTTGAAGTAAAGTCTGGCTTGCTTATGGCAGACTGAGCCTCTGAAAGATTTGCTCCGATGCTAGTGCCACATCTTAGGAGTTGTTTGCTAAGAACAAATTCTTTTTGTTCATCACAAAGCCATTTGTATAGTTTCACTATTCGTATAGCAAAAGACATACTTTTCTCCATTAACAAATCGCCTGCATTACTCATAATTAAACATTAATAATTAAACACTAAACATTACACATTACACATTACTACGCTCTATCCAATTTTGGATTTCGTCAACCGAAGGCTTTTCGTAGCCAAGCTTATATTTCTTATTTATTTCTCCAAGCTTCTGCTGCAAGCCCTGAGCCTTTTCGTTTACTATGTCTGAGATGAGGTTGAATCCTGCTTTGCGCAACACGTAAACCCAATTCTCTGCCACACCAAGCTCTGCCCATTCTGCAACGCTGCTCTGTGGAATCTTCTTCTCTGGCTTCATCTGTGGGAAGAACAATACTTCCTGGATGTAGGTCTTGCCAGTCATCAACATCACCAATCGGTCGATACCAATACCAATACCGCTGGTAGGAGGCATACCATACTGCAATGCGCGTAGGAAGTCGTAGTCGATAATCATAGCCTCGTCGTCGCCCTTGTCGGCAAGCTTCATCTGGTCGATGAAACGCTCTTCCTGGTCTATTGGGTCGTTGAGCTCAGAGTAAGCATTTGCCAACTCCTTACCATTCACCATAAGCTCAAAGCGCTCTGTCAATCCTGGTTTCGAGCGGTGCTTCTTTGTCAATGGCGACATTTCTACAGGATAGTCGGTGATGAAAGTAGGCTGGATGTATGTGCCCTCGCAGAACTCGCCAAAGAGCTCGTCGATAAGCTTACCCTTACCCATAGTCTCGTCAACCTCCATGCCCTTTTGCTTACAGAAGTCGCGAATCTCTTCCTCGCTCTTGCCGTCGCAGTCGAAACCTGTCTTCTCCTTGATAGCATCGAGGATAGGCAAACGACGATAAGGAGCCTTAAAGCTGATAATCTTGCCATCTATCTCGCGCTCTGGCTTACCGTTTACGGCTATGCAGACAGTCTCGAGCAACTTCTCTGTAAACGACATCATCCAGTTGTAGTCCTTGTACTGCACATACAATTCCATACATGTAAACTCAGGGTTGTGGTTGCGGTCCATACCCTCGTTGCGGAAGTTCTTGCCAATCTCGTAAACACCCTCGAAACCACCCACGATGAGGCGCTTCAAATAAAGCTCTGTAGCGATACGCATATACATATCTATGTTCAAAGCATTAAAGTGGGTGATGAATGGGCGAGCAGAAGCACCACCGGCAATAGCCTGGAGTGTAGGTGTTTCTACCTCTGTGTATCCTGCGTTGTCCAATACCTGGCGAATGGTGCGCAATACTGTTGCACGCTGAAGGAATGTATCTTTCACGCCGTCGTTGACAATCAAGTCAACATAGCGCTGACGATAGCGAAGTTCAGGATCGTCGAACTTGTCGTAAGCCACACCATCCTTGTATTTCACTATTGGAAGTGGCTTCAAGCTCTTGCTCAAAAGTGTAATCTCCTGTGCGTGGATAGAAATCTCGCCTGTCTGTGTGCGGAATACGTAACCCTTCACACCGATAAAGTCACCGATGTCCATCAGCTTCTTAAATACCTTATTATATAGGTCTTTGTCTTCGCCTGGGCAAATCTCGTCGCGTGAGACGTAAACCTGCATACGGCCCTTGCTGTCTTGCACTTCAGCAAAACTTGCTTTACCCATCACACGGCGACCCATCAAACGACCAGCCACCGAAACCTGTCTTGGCTCGGCATCATCGCTGAATTGCTCACGAATATCTGTTGAATACGCATTTACAGGGAATTCTGCTGCTGGATATGGCTCAATACCCATATCGCGTAGCTCTTGGAGACTCTGGCGACGGCCAATCTCCTGTTCACTTAGCTCTAAAATGTTCATAAAATCTATTCGAATATTTATTTTATGGTTGCAAAATTAATAAAATTATCTGAAAGATAGAAGTATTTTTGTATTCTTTATACACTTTATTGACCTTTAGCAAGTTTAGCGTATAAATTCTCTCTTCTATTGAATTCTTCACTCTTCACTCTTCCCTCTTCACTTAAATTCTTCCCTCTTCACTTACAATATCCTTTGCTCCGTATTATTAAGCTTCAGCATGCATTCCGGCACATGGCTTCTTATGCTTTCTGCCACGATGTCCAAGATGGAGTGTCTGACGAAAGCCTTCGATGTAGCCAATATCACCTCACGCGTAGGTATCGGAAGCGCAAACGGCCTAACCAATCTCCTCTGCTCGGCATTCAGCTGTGTCGACGCCAGTTCGGGGATAAAAGTCACACCCTTACCGTTCTCCACCATTCTCATAAAGGTCTCTATGCTGCCCAACGAATATGAAGCTTGGCTCTTGCGTGCCGACTTCAAATGGCAGAATTTCACTAGCTGGTCTCTAAAGCAATGTCCTTCGTCCAACAGCCACAAAAACTCATTGCTCAAATCAGTCGCCTTTATGCTCTTGGCTTCAAACAGCTTATCATTCTCGGCAACATAAGCCAAAAACTGCTCATAGAATAATGTGATAGTGTTGTAGTCTTCCAATCCCTCGAGGTTCACCAATATTCCAGCGTCAATATCTCCGCGGTCTAAAGCTCGCTTCATATCTGCCGTTTTCATCTCTATCACCACCAAGCTTAGCTGCGGGTTTTGAGCCTGTAGTTCTGTAAAAAATCGTGGCAACAAATATGGTGCTATCGTGGGCAGAATACCTATGCGGAATGAGCCTGTTGCAGCCTTCTTCTCTTCTGCCACAATATCCTTCAGCTTGTTAGCTCTCTGTATCACCTTCCACGCCTGCTCCACCACCATCTTGCCTATAGGCGTAGGCGTCACCTGTTGCGACGAACGTTCAAATATCCTTATGTCCAATTCCGCTTCCAGCTTCTGTATCATTGCGCTCAGCGTAGGCTGCGTCACTCCACATTGCTCCGCCGCCTTAGCGAAATGTCGAGTGCGATAAACAGCCACTATATATTCCAATTGTTGAAGTGTCATAGCTATATATTATTTTATTGCAAATATATCGAGAATTATTGTTTCCTCAAAATTTTTTTTGGTTAAAATAGATTTTTTCTATTGCCCGATAGCTAAATTCTGTTTGGCAGTTTCAAACAAAAGGAATAACTTTGCATCAGAAAACAATTAAACACTAAACATTAAACATTATACAATTATGAAGGAATTGAAAGGAACAAAGACAGAGAAGAACCTCATGGAGGCTTTCGCTGGTGAGTCGCAGGCTCGCAACAAGTACACATATTTTGCTTCTAAGGCAAAGAAGGAAGGTTATCAGCAGATTGCTGCACTCTTCGAAGAGACTGCCGACAACGAGAGAGAGCACGCTAAGCTGTGGTTCAAACTCCTCGAGGGTGGTGCAGTAAAAGACACCATCTCTAATCTTCGTGCTGCTGCCGAGGGCGAGAACTACGAGTGGACAAACATGTACGACCGCATGGCTCAAGAGGCTGAGGAAGAAGGCTTCCCAGAGATTGCTGCCAAGATGCGTGGCGTAGCAGAGATTGAGCGTCATCACGAGGAGCGCTACCTCAAGTTGCTCAAGAATATCGAAGATGGCATCGTATTCTCTCGCGAGGGCGACACCATCTGGAAGTGCCGCAACTGTGGCCACATCGTAGTAGGCAAGAAGGCTCCTGAGGTTTGCCCAGTATGCGATCATCCACAGAGCTACTTCGAGGTAAGAGCTGAAAACTGGTAAACATGAGTATAGAAATCCTAAACGAAGTATAAAAAACAAAGGAGGATATGCACGACTTGTTGGATGCATATCCTCCTTTATTGTATATTATGTTTCTGGTTTATTATTGCAGTCTGAATGATACTGGAATATTATACATAACTCTGACAGGCTTGCCGTTTTGTTTTCCCGGAGTCCAATTTGGCATGCTTCTTACCACTCTTTCTGCTTCAAAGTCGAGAGAAGGGTCTTTTTTCATAACTACTTCCGTATTCGTTATTTTGCCGTCTTTCTCAACAATGAATCTTACCACAACTCTACCTTGAACTCCGTTTTCCTGTGCCACTACAGGATATTTTACATTTTGGCTGAGCCATGACGATAGTGCAGAAGGTCCACCAGGGAAGTTTGGCATCTGTTCTACAACATCATATACATTCCCCTTTATTTGTTTCATGTTCGTTTTGTTTGATTTGCCTGCACCGACAATCTTCAATGTTGGAGTTGCCGAAGGACTATCGTTTTGATATTTTGCATCATATTTCTCGTCTATAGCTTTCCATTCTTTCTTTAGACGTTCTCTTTCTGAAACAAAAGGTGTTGTCGTAGACTTGGGAAGGCTAAATCTTACAGGTATGCTGTATTTCACCCTTACTGGAGCACCATTCAGAGTTCCTGGAGTCCATTTCGGCATGTTGCCTACTACCCTTACAGCTTCATTGTCAAGATCTGGGTCAACAGGGGTTACAACAGTGGCATTTGTCACTGTTCCGTTTTTTTCTACAATGAACGACACTGTCACCTTTCCTTCTACACCTTTCGATATTGCTGTTTCTGGATAATTGATGCTCGACTTTATAAATGTTGAAAGGGCATCCATGCCGCCAGGAAATTGTGGCATCAAAGACGAAACATCATAAACCTTGTCTGCGGCAGTACGGTTCTTTGCTGTAGTCTTTGACTGTGGACGTTTCTTTACTGATTGTGGTGGTTGTGGCGAAGATGTTTCTGCAGAAATGATTTTGAAATCTGTTTCCTGCACGTTGTTTGTAGCATTGGCATAATTGCAGGTCAATGCCAACAGTGAAACACTTACTAATAGCTTGATTTTTTTCATGATTGTATTGTTTTGAGTTGATTGAGAATTATAAAAAAGTGGAGGTATACCAAAAATATTCTTCAACTGCAGAATACCTATTCTGCCAAAATATCTCAATTTTTGATATACCTCCGGATAAATTGCATATAGTAATGGGTTTGTATGTCAGAATCATATGTGGTGCTATACGTCAGCAGCCCTTTATGGTGCTCATTCTGTTGAACAGGTCAAGCAACTTCTTTGATTTGGCATCTTCAGGATTTATAGCCAAAATCTTGCGGCAATAGACCTTGCACTTTGATATGGCAGAGCTACAATACTTGCCGTTGCGTTCGCCAGTCTGTATAAAGTAGCTACGCAGATAGTCGCACATGCTTTGGTATATTCCCATGTTTCCGGCATCAAGCTGGTCTTCTTCGCCAAGCGATTCGTATAGGGCTTCTGCTTTTGTTGCCATCAGGTATCCATTATTGTTTCCTGTCACAGAGTCAAGTTCCGATACCGCAAGCTTCCAGCGCTGATAGTATGAGTACATTCTGTTTTCTTCAGATATTATACCCACCTGTTCGAAAGCAGAGTCGGCAGCCATAAAGAGTTTAGTCTTTTCTTCGCCAAAGCTTTCAAGAGCGAAATCTGAATATAGCTTCGCTAAAGAGTTGTAGTGCACCACCGACAACTTATTATCAGCTTTTGCCATTTCTATCCATTTCTTATTCTCAGCTATGGCATCCTCGTATAGTCCTGCGTCGGCATACATGTTGATGATAGTACGCATATATTGGTTACCCTCACCAAACTTAGTACCAGGCACATTGTTTTTCAAGTTTTCAGCCCATATATCATAAGCCTTATGATACATCTCTGCAGCCTTCTTCAGATTGTTTTTCTTCTGGTATGCTGTAGCCGCATTAGTATAGTCGAGCGAGTGGAATCGAATGGTGTCGCTAATGCTGAACAGTTTGTTTGCAAAAGCTATAGCTTCATCATATTTCTTACCCTGTGTACTTGAATAAAGTGCAACCTTCAAGATGTTGACGTTATTAGGAAATTTCTCCATACCGCCTTTAGCCAAGTCGTATGCTCTATCATATTCTCCATTTTCGAATAGTGAGAAGGCAAAGTCGAAGTAGTCGATGCTATCCATATTTTGCACATCAGTCTGTTCGTACAGATTTCTTTGGAAAGCCGACCATTTAGCATATCCGCCGGGAAATGGAATATCGTTGTCAGTCCATTCCTTATACACTTTCTTACATATTCTTGCCATGGCAAGATTAGCAGGGTAGGAAGGAACCACGCCGTTTATCTCTTTCATTTTATTCAGCGAGTTTACTGTGTCTCTATGTTCGAGCAGAGTCTTGGCATATTCAATATAGCAATCAGGTGCCGCAGGGTTAGCCTTTATTCCACGCTCATACCATTGCAGTGCCTTTGCCGTATCATTGCGTTCAGGGTCGTTATCCACAATCTGCATCTCTCCTCCACGAATATAGGCAGGCATATATTTAGGATCAGCCTCAATAGCTCGCTCTATATATTTGTATGCGTGTAGAGTATCCAACGAATAATAGTTCCAATACGGATTATTAGGAATCTTGTAGTAGTGGTAATATGCTTTAGCTATGCCCACAGCCAATTCTGCATTCTTATTATCCTTGTTCCATATTTCTTCCACAAAAGCGTTGACAACCCCCTTGCGTTCGATAAGGTGCTTACGGATTATAGTATCCACAGCAGCTATCGTAGCTTTTGTTTCCACAGCCTTAGAATATTTCTGTGCATAGGCAGGAGTAGCCCACATCGATGTGAGCACAGCTGCTGCCGATATTAGCAGAGTCTTGAAAACATTAGTCTTGTTCATAGTAACTTAAAAATTATATTGCACACCAAGGTTCAGAGTCTCTACATATTTCACTTTCATGAAGTCTATACCTTCCAGTTCTTTTGTTCCCATCCAGTAGAATGTAGGTGTAAACCATGCCGAGATATTCTTAGTGAAGTTAGCTCTAAGTCTCACACCTGCATTAAAGGTTACAAACGATTCGCTGTTGCCTTTGGATATAGGTTCAATAAAATGGTTTTCTTGCAGACGTTCAGCAGCTGTCAACTTCACGTTGCTTGATATAGCCAGTGCGAATGCAGGACCAGCAAAGGCGTCGAATTCAAACATTCTTCCTTCCTTGCTTGGTCCATAGAGCAATTCTGTGAGGTTGGCAACATAGTTTGCAGATATGAAGCCATAGTTGTACTTATAGTCCATAAGTCCATTCTTCTTCACTCTCAAGTAGTCGTTGTCAGGATATTCGTTGTTGCAATCCCAGTAGTAGCCTCTTAGGCTGTTGGATATCGACACATACTCGAAAGCTGCCTCCACCGACGAAATGCTGTTTAGTTTATAGTCTACGAAAGCTCTACCATTGTAGTTTATCTTAGCCTTATCGTTGTTGTTTTGTTTAGTGATAAAGAAGTTCATACCTCCACCCACACCTACCGACAGCCTACCTGCCAAGTCTGTGCTTTCGCCAGAAGGCTTATAGTTCTTTATGCCATGGTTTTGCAATCTCAAACCAATGTTGATGGTGAAATAGTCGTCAGAATACACCTTGTTGGCATCATAGTTAGAGTAGGGGATATAATACTCTGTAAAGGCATAGCGAGGTTCTACGAATACCGACAAGCCCTGCCCCAATCTTGCCCATAGGTTTACACCTGCGGTATACGACTCTGAGTGGCAGCTCAGTCGTTGCTCATTATTCTTTATTATCCATCCCAGTTCGCCACCACCCACGATATACATACCGAATCTGTCGTTCCAGTCGAAGTCTTTCTTAAATCCGAAAGGATTAAACATCGCCTCCAGTCGTCCGCCGAAGTATATGTTATGGCGGTTGGTAAGATATTCTGGTTTATATGCAGTGCTGCTCTTCATCACGTCTTTCATCCATGTTGTCTGACGTGCAGAGCCTGTTAGTCGCAAACCTATCACAGGCGAGAACCACTTGCCTACAGATATTGTTGTCTCCAATCCCTTTGAGTCCATAAGGCTTACTTTTGGCGACTTCGACAAACACAAGCCGTTCGAAACTTCCACAAACCAAGGTTGTGCCCAGCGCGATGGGGTAGAGTCGTTGAGCATATATTTAGTATTCTCAAACGACTTCAATATACGGAATCTACTCTCACGCGACAAGTTGTTCTTAATATAATATATGTACGAGAAGTTCACACCATAGTACATATCATTCTTTCTCCAGTTTCTTGTCTCGCTCAAGTCCATAGCGTCGCTACCGACACCCAAATATGGTTCTATGGCAATATATCCGTGCGGACCAGTATAGAATTTTCCTTGCACTCCCACATGCACATCCAGAGCCGATCCCTTTCTCTTATCTCCCAGTTCCGACATTCTGAATCCCACACCAGCTATTGCTGATACATTGAGCAGACGCGAAGGATTGTAGCCATAGAAATACGACGACAGACTATACATATAGTCGGCATTAACGCCGAAAGTCTTAAATAGCGAGTTAGTGCCATGCAGATATCCCCATCCGCCATTAAACGATAGGCGTGCGCTATTGAGCTTATCAAACTGATTGCCCACACCAATACGGATTTTAGATAGAGGCTTAAACTTATAGCTGCTTACAGGAGCACTGAGCTGTTCGAAGCCATAGCCCGCATCGAAGAACAAGTGGTCATACCAATTCTTCTTAAACGATTCGCCTTGGTTTATGTATCTCTTGTCCATCACATATTCCATGGCGCTACGTGCTCCCTTGTCTCTTGCCTCATTCTTTCGGGTAAACTGCGAAGAGTCGCGGGCCTCTCTTTCATCTTCAAAGAAACCATAAGGAATGGTATCTGGCACCTGTGTCAAGTAGCTTGGTACCATTCCGCTGCGAGCTTCAGCAGTGCTACCCACCATAAAGAGGATGGCGCAAGAAGCTAAACGTTTTATTATCTTTTGGTTCATATATATTTCTATTTGTTTTCCTGGTTTGCGTTCTTGTTGTCGTCGGCAGCGTTTTGGGTATTGTCGTTAGCAGCATTCTGAGAGTTCTCAGTTGTTGCTTCCTGAGTTGTGGCATTGCTGTCTGTTGCAGCAGGTTCGTCAGCCACTTCGTCTTCAATAATACCAAGTTCGTGCATCACCTCAATGCGGCGTTTGTCATCGCGACGTTTTAGGAGTTTAAACAAGCGCTCATACTCAGGTACATCTTTTCTCAAGTATTTATATTTCTTGCGAAGTTCGTCGCCTATCTGTCCGTCTCTGTAGTAGAGCTTTAGATATTCAGGTTGCATTTTGAAGCAATGATGGAAATATGCAAGATAGTGTCTAACCTCTTTATTATCTACATCAAAGTCATCGCCCATGTTATACATGCCTAAGTTGTCGTCTACAGCCAATGAGTCTGCCACAGCAGCCGTAGTGTCCTCATATTCCTGTAGGTTAGGCTGAGCTTCGTTGGCTTTTCTCGACCATAGTATACCCTTCAGATACCATTTCTTAGGGTTGTTGTCGTCTAACAGGTCTACATAGTCTTCAGCCTCTTGCGGAGTCGACCATTCTGGTATTTCAGTATATAGTATAGCCTTGTTTTCATCGCTCAGACTGAGCACATAGTCTTTAGCTCTTTTCAGCTTCACCTCCTGCTCAGCAGTCAGCTCCTTACCGTATAGGCTACGTATGTTCATAAAGTTCTCCAAGCGCTCCATTCCAGGCAGAGTCTTGTTTTCCGACTTCAGCCATTCAAATATAGACAGAGCGTCGCTAAACTTCTGCATCTGATAATACGACATAGCTTGTGTCAACAGCAAGTCGCGGCGGTTGAGCTTTACAGGAATACCTTCAAAGTTCTTAAAAACCTCAATACCGATGCTGTCGCTTGGGTCAGTACGCAGATATGGCTTCAGCATCAGTGTGTCAGCCATGCCGAGTCGCTGTTGCAGACGTTGCATCTGGTTAAGGATGTATGGCGACAATCGGTCAACAAACCAAGTAGGGTTTTTCTTCAGCTCCTTGTAGGCAAGAATGGTGATAGAGTCTACATCTGTGCTGTCTTGAATGTTGCTGAACAGGTTGTAGAAGTCACCACTCGAGAAGTGCTTCTTGCCCTGCAAGTAGTCTCTCTTGTTGTTGTGCCATTCGTCCACCACCTCTTCCGAAGTAAACACTCGCTCAATGATGTAGCTATACGAGCATTGCATCATTCGCTGGTTTGTCAATATTGTCTGTATGGTGTCTGAACCATAATATGGCAATTTCTGAATTGTGCGGAATAGCGCCACATCATTCTTTTCGCCTATGCTCTCTATGATGCCTCTAATCTCGTTGGCTTGAGCCTTCATTCCGCGGTTTTCCAATGAGTCAGCCACATCGTTCCATGTGTAAACCTTATAGTCGCTGCTCAACTGTTGTCGACGAGGCAGATAGTTTACTATCATGTTTCGTGCCACACCAGCTCTCTCCTTCGCCAACTGTATGTTCTTTGCCAGCGAACCATCAGGCGAAGCACCACCGATAATCTTTGGTGATACCAGTCGGTCGCCATACGAGCGAAGCTCCTTAATCAAGTTGTCGCGGTTCACATAGTTCAGCGAGTCGTCCTTCAATATCGACTTACCAGTAACAAATCTCAAGTCGAGCTTTGTGCTTACGTCGTGAGTGTTTATTTCCGCTGTTTCCTGAAACTCTGCCGATAGTTCCATCTCTGGAATAGCAGCCTGGAAGTTCAAAAACTTAAAAGGTCTAAGCTTCAGACATGTGCCACCAAAGAATCCGCTTGTCAAAGGGCGGTTATAATCTTCAATAGAGTAAGCCCAGTCGCCACGATAATCTTTATTGCGGTCTGGTTTGCGATATACTATACGAGTATTTATCAGCATCTGACCATCCGATGTGCTGTCGAGTTCGGCATAGCTACCTTTGTAAGCCACCGCCAAAGAGTCTTTATGAAAATAGTCGTAGTCTTTTCTTCTATCTTGCAGTTCATGATATTCAGGACCTTCAAACACCACGGGCGTACAATAGTCTATTGTATCCTCAGTTTGGCAGTCCATAGCATCGCATTGCAATATAAGTCGGCTGTTGTCAGTGAAATATCCTTTGTTTAGAGGCATCGAGATAGTAAACACCTCGTTGCCATCACCAGTGTCGAGACCCATCACACGTCCCTTCACCTTGTTTTTTGCATTTACGTTCACCACTCCGATAGCGTTAGAATATTCCAACGACTCGAAGTTTGTTTGTCCTGGCTTAATTTCGAAAACCTCGATACCGTTTTCTGCATCCTCATGCAAACAGAGAATGGCGAAGCCCACTCGTGAGCGCTGACCAAACACACCATTAGGGCGAACTCTCAATCCCTTTTGTTTTTTGAAGTTTTCTACAGCCTTTTCGTCGTTTTTGTTTATTCGCTTAAACTCATCTTTAATGCGATATGCCATATCTGCAGGCACACAAGCATACCATGCTCTTACAGCTGTCTTTTTGGCGTCGGCTCTCAGTGGAGTGCCAGGCTTAGGCTTCATACCGTCTACAGAGTATGCACGGCAAGTCACACGGAAATCTTCAGTCACAGTATTTTCCTCCTGTGCCAGCATTCCCAATGGTAGCAAACCAAAAAGTAAAAGCAAAATATGTTTCATAGTCCTGTCGCGTTTGTTATTTCAGAATATAATGTACCGACACACCTATATTTGTAGGCAGCAGCGTATAGCCCGAAGCATTGGTTCGTTCGTTGCCCTCCATATAGTCTTGATCGAAGTGGTCGCCTTCGTAATATTCCTTTTGTTTGTATCCTATCACACCAAATCCGGCATGAAAGTCAATGTTGAATCTGCTTGTTATCTTCTTCACATATCCGAAAGTCATTCCCATTCCTAATGCCATACCGTCATACACCTTTCCTTTCCAGGTTATGTCGTAGCTACCGCCAATGAGTCCCAAGCCCACGAAGTGCTTGAACATCGGACGACCAGAAAAATAATATCTAAACTCAGGCTGTAGGAACATCATCTTCATATCCTTGCCCAAGGGTTTATAGTTGCCCATAAAGTCGATAGATATTGTTTTCCTCTCGCCAACAACCAGTTCGAAGCCTATGTTGGGAGACATTGTAGCATCGTAAACGACATTATTCCTCACAGCAATCATCTGTGCATCCATTTTTTCGATGCCCATAATGCTTAGGATAATGACTAATGCTGACTTATATAATATGTGCAGTGAATGTTTCATTGCTTATCGTTATGTTCTTCTTTTTGTTTAGAAATACCGACAGTGGCAATATTGTTGCCACTGTCAGTATGAATTGGTATGTCTAATGGATTAGAGTGTAATACCACCGATAGTGTAGTCGTCCTCTTTCCATTTTTCCAAAGTAGCATTAAGCTGAATCTCCTTAGGACCGTTGATAGTCATTGTAACTTTGTAAGAAGTACCAGCAGCAAATTCTTTGCCATTAGTATTCAAGTCCATAGGATATTCTGGTTCAAACGTCTGACCATCTTTGTTTATAAGAGTGATCTTAAGCTGATACTTGTAGTCAGGGTTATTCTCGTAATCAGGCACAGGAATCATAATGCCCTGACCGATATCAACTGGACCGTCCTTTACCCAGCATGCTTTGGTCGCATGGGTCTCATCGTAAGCTGTAAACTCTGGCTCAAGACCTGCGCCTGTACCAGTAGCATCAGTTTTAGCCTTTAAGGCCAAGTCTAGCAAGTCGTCTTTATTGTCCCAATCGAAGTTGATAGAACCTGCGTTAGCAGGTACATCTTTGTCGGCAAGGACAAGAGTACCCTTAGTAGGAACCTTAACTACCTCAACCTTTGTTACACCCATAGTCTTTGCAGCCACTTTGTCTCCACCTGGCTTGATAGCAAAGGTGAGGCGCATCAACTTGTGCGCGAAGGCTACGGTAGGCACCTTGTCTTCGTTACCCTCCTGACGGAAATAGTATGCACTATATGCGTAAGGAGTGTTCAAATCCTCAGCTTTACCATAGATGATGTCGGTAGTACCATCAAGGTTTTGAAACTTTACGCTAACGCTCTTTTTGTCGTAGATAATGTTTGCAGCATCCTGCTTTGGATAGTAGCCATAGAAAGCATACTTGTGCCAGTTGCCTGTAGGATAGTAATGCTTCGTGCCATCAGCCCATGTTAAGATGGTTTTGTTGTTACCAGCGTCATTTTCAGTCTTAACTTCAGCATTGTCTACCCATACAGAATATTTATATCCAGCAGAACCCTGTGTATAGTCGATGTTGGCTTCATTTGGATTAATATTATTCTGTGCAATAGCCAAGCAGAAAAGACCCATGTTGGTTAATGTGAAATTCTGCTGATTATCGCTCTCTACAATAGCTCTGGTGCCTTTGATTTTGCTACCAAACTTAATCTCCACATTGCTGTTAGCAATCTGGTGACTCCACTGGGTAGATGTCAAAGCGTCAGAAGCGCCATTGTCTGCAAGTTCACTTTCTGATGAACAAGAAGCCAACAGTGAAGCTCCGATTATACATGGAATAAAAAAGAGTTTCTTCATATTTTAATACGTGAAAGTATTTTTTTTAGAGGGGTCGTATAGGTGGGCTGTAGCAGCCCACCTATTTGTTCATATAAAGTTTGTTTCTAATAACTCAAACTGCAAGCATTAAGCACCTGCAACATGCTTTGTAACCTTGTAGTATTTGACATCAGGATCTGTACCAACCTTGTAGATTTTATTCTCGGTATCAGCATTAGCTGTAACGGTATCTTCGAGCTCTTTTTTAGTTCCATATGTTGCCTCTACAGCGTCACCTTCTTGGAATGTATACTCGTCGAAAGTATAAGTAGCTGCTGGAGCTGGAGGAGTTGTAGCCTTAACCTTGCACTGGTAGTATGTCCAAGAACCTTCAGAACCTACCTTGTAGATCTTACCGCTGTTAGAAGCGTTTGCAGCAACTGCTGCCTTGAGAGCTTCAAAAGATTCGTATGTAGTTTTCTCAGCAGTAGCACCTGTTAGTGTTGGATCTCCCTCTAATTTTACCCACTCGTAAGCGTTGTTTGTAGTATTTTCACCGAAGGTCTCATCCTCAGGATTCATCTCGATGTTGCCACCATCCTTCCAAGGGATAAGAGTTGTAGTAATCTGGATTTCGCTCAAACCATATACAGTGATAGTAACATTGTATGAGTAGCCAGGCTCAAAACCATTTTCTGGGTTAACGGTGTTCTTAAGGTCTGCAGTATATGTGTATTTCTTTGGCTGGTAATCATCAGGGGTAGGGTGGTCCTTATCACCCTTAACCTGTACTTTCTGCTCGAGGTTGATAGTGATTTCATACTTGTCTGCAGGAATTGCGAGAAGAGCCTCACCAACCTGTGTAGCCATAGCCATACCATTGTTCCACTTTGGAGTAACAGGTGTCAAGTCTTCGAGGTTAGCATTCAAATTACTACCATTACGCTGCATAACCTTGAGCTCTTTCAATAAAGCTGCGTCTTTCACAGAATCAGCATCATTGTCAACGATGAGCTGATCAGATACATTTGCGAAAGTTGTTGCTTCGCCCTGATAAGCAATAACAAGCTTACCTGTAGCTTTTGACTTAACAGTAATACCTGTTACCTTTACAGCTTTATCTGGATCTGTTGTTTCAGTCTTTTTACCATCCAAAACCTGGAAGTTGAGGCGTGACAAAAGGTGCTCAAACTTGATGTTTGGCTGAACATCTCTACGAGCAGCAAATGCTGAGTAGATATTATCCGCACCACCACACTTTGTGATTTCTTCGTCTGTAGGAACAGCCTTACCAGCCATAATATCCTGTGTACCATCAATCTTGAAACCGATAAGCAAGCTGTCGCCACTGATGTAAGGAACAAACTTATTGTTCTCTATAGCAGCAGCGGTTGCTGAACCTTCTTGATCTGTAGCTGTGGTATCATTAGCATCGTCCAAACGATAGCCCCAGAAGTCGAAAGCTGTGTTTGTTGTAGGATAATACTTGTACTGTGCTACACCATTAACAAGCTCAGTAGCAATACCAGAAACATTGCCATTAGGAGTTGTCAAAACTGTGTTCTTATAAATAGGATCATCACCAAACATAGCGAGATCAAGAGTACCCTTGTTGAGCATATAGACATTTACAGTCTGCTTAGCCCATGTGTTCTCTTTTTCACCAACAGCACCAACAGTACCAGTACCTCTTGTAGCAACATTAGCCTGTACGCCCATGCCAATCTTAATCTGCTGAAGGCCGTCCTTACCATTGCCACCAGTTGACAAATCATCGTCTGACGAACAGCTTGCGAGCAAGCCGAGAGAAGCTACTGCTCCCATCAAAAATAATTTTTTCATAATAGATAAAAATTAATTGTTAAACAATATGTTAAGATAAAAAATATAGATTCGTTCTCCGTTCTTAGTTGTCTAAGCCTATGTTGTCGGCATCGTCTGGATTGATAAAGATGTCGCCACCCTCTTTCCAGTTAGAGATGTTGGCTGTTACCTTGATAGGCGACAAACCATAGACAGCTATCTTCACTGTATACTGGAAGCCCGGCAAGAATTTGAATGTACCTGTAGCCGTGTCAAGGTTGTACTTCTCGTTCTTTGGAGCTGTGATAGTATACTCCGATGTCAGAGGTTTCCATTGCCATTGGTTGTCCCAGAAGATATACTGTTCGTATTCCAATATCAGCTTATATTCTTCGGCAGGAGCAAGCAGAAGGCTGCTGCCAAGGTCCACGTGTGCGCGCTCATACCATGGTTGGTATTTCATCTCTGGTTCGAATATCACTGTAGCCTCTGCCATATCCACCATCTTTACCTGCTCTGCATCCCACGACATAAGAGTCATCCAATCCTTTTCGTCTAAGAATTCCACTCCTGTCTCTTCGGTAGTTCTTGCAGCCACGGTAAGCTGGCATTGCTTTGGCGCTAACATCTTCACATGCTTTATCTTAATGTTGTTGGCATTCTCGTCGCCAGGGAAAGCCTGGAAAATGAAGCGAGCCATAGCGTGGTCGAGGTCTATCTCTGGATGAATGTCGCGGTGGGCAGCATAGGTGCTGTAGCCATTGGCATTCACAATCTTAGCCTTCTCTTCGTCCGAAAGGTTTAGATTGCTATAGTTTTCGTTCAGATAAGCGAGGTCGAGCTTAGGCGCATAGCCATAGAGCACATCCTGAGTGCCATCCACGGTGCATGTGCATACTATGCGGTCGTTGTTACGCTGCACGCTGGTTGGGCAGTCGTCGATATGATAGCAGAAGAAGTTGTAGCCCACATCCTGATAGCGTGAACTATAGAATAGGGAATCTTCAGTCCACTGTGGCACCAGCATACCTCCAGGTTCAGTGTTTAGCTTCACAGGCATACCGTGGTTGTAGTCAGGACCATCCAAAAGACAGCTTTCATTGTCTTCGTCGTGAGTTTTGCCCTGTGCATATCTTGTCTTTGTGAGGTCGGCAGCCGATGTCAGAGGGCCTTGCTGATCCTGACCATTTCTGAAGCTATACACATAGAGAGTGGCCTTTTGCTTCTGCATCTGCGAAACACCTTGGTTGATGCCATCGTTCTCGAAGGCGCCCATACCACGAGTTGCCGTTATCGAGAAAAAGTTTTGCTCGTTGACAAACATCATGATTGGTGTCTTGTTATAGGTCTCCGTGTTGCCAATCTCATTATCTGGGAATTCATATTCCAGTCCCGGATACGATTGGCTACAGGCAGCCAGCAGCATCATCGTTGCAGCCGAGAGAGCAGGACGCACAAACCGTCTTGTGGATTTCAATTTCATTATTGACATATATTTCGATATCTTGTTTTCTATTTTTGTTTCGCGCATATAATGGATTAGATGTCTACAAAGATGTTTTCGCATCCTGTCCATTGGTCTATACCGTTGTCGTCGTTAGGAGTATCTACAATCTGTTCGCCTTTCAACACAAGGTCGGTCTTTATGTTCAGCACTCCGTGTTCTGAACGTCGGCGGGCATCCTTTCCCATGTTCACAATCTCTATGAGGTTAGCCTCTTCGAGAGCGTTGTATATGTTTATCTTGCCCTGTATGCGCTTTATTCTCTTCACACCCTCGTCGTTGAAAGCGTGGGTATATATTATCACCTGCATGATGCCAGGACCAGTGCGCTCATTAGGAGTGGCACTCTTCACGATACCTGTCACATCGATATTGGCATGAGCCACAAGCGAGGTGTTGTCTTCAGTATCCTCAACCACGTTGCCATCCTTGTTTTGTAGCTCCATATCGAAGAGCATCTTCGAAGTTTTTCTGATATCGATATATCCGTTGCCAATGCTTATTGCCAAAGGAATACCCGAAACCTCAGCCTCCACAGAGTCAACCACAAATCCGCGTGTGGTTACATCCTTTGAAATGTCGAAGTATACATCGATATTCTGCGACAGGTTGCGAGGCGTAAACTTCGCTATGTGTTCAGCCTTGCCGTCTATGTTGCGCAGCGGAATAGAGTCGAAGTATACTGGGCGTACGTTGCTCTGTATATATCCAGCGTAAGGATTGTAGTCGTCCCAGTTTTTTATTCTTGACTTCAAGTTAGGGTCACCCTTCTTGTATACTTTGTATTCCAGATATATGTCCGAGATGCGTGAACTCTCAGTCTTTCCGTTCATGAAGTCGTCCACATTATTATATTTCAGCTCAGTGTCGTCGAGAGCAAATGTGAAGAACTTATATTCGCCTTTGTTCAGAGGGAATGTTCTGCGTCCCTGAGTAGCCGATTCTGGTGCTCGCTTTGCTGATGCAGATACTGCAGGAACCTCAGGCTCAGTAGGCTCAGTAGGCGATGCACCGCCTTCGCTTGGGGTATCTGAGGTGGTTGGGGTATCTGGAGCTTCTGGGGTATCTGGAGCTTCTGGGGTATCAGGCTCGCTTGGCTCTGTTGGCTCATCTGGAGTTGTAGGCTCGGCAGGAGCACCATAGATGAAACGGCCAAGATGGTCGGTGGAATTCACCGCCATAGAGTAGTATTTGCACTTTATCACCCTATAGGCAATGACATACATAGAGTCTGACTGTTCGTGAGCCTCAGACCAATCGTAGTCGAACACCACAGGGGTGGTATGTGGATGCTCCGCATCAGAGCAAAGCTCTACGTCGGTGCACGATGACAACAATGACAACGACATCGAAAGTGCACAGGCTGTAAAAATCAATGAGTTTTTCATTTCCGTCACCTCCTAATTTTGATTGTTGTTTTCATTCTCATGGTTGTCTTCACTCGCATTGCTTTCAGCAGGCTCCTTGCTTTCCGCATTCTCAGCAGGCGCAGCCTCTGATTGCTCAGCAGGTTTTTCCTCCTCCTTTATATTTTCTTTCTGACCTTTTTTCTTGTCAGCTTTCTTTTTCTTGTCTTCTTTTGCAGCCTCTTTAGCTTCGTCCTTCTTCTGTTTCTTGCTTGCCTTTAGGTCGGCAGCCTTAGCAGTAGCGGCAGCCTTAGCAGCCTTTTCCTTAATAGCATTGTCGGCAGCAGTCTTAGTTTCTTCCTCAGCAAAGCGCTTGAGTTCTGCATTGTATATTTCCATAAACTCCTCGTAGATAGAGCCATGATCCTTTCGAGCATTGGCGATAGAGTCACGACGATTCTTCTCAGCAGTCATCCAATCGTCCATCTTCTGCTGGTAAGCAAGGTCGCAGTCGTATCTCCAGCGATATTTCTTTGTCGAAGGGTAGTCACCTATTCTATATATGAAGCCCAGGCGCAAATCGCTTATCACAGGGATAGGCTGAAAAGCCATAGGTTTTGTTTCTGTGATGCGATAGCAGTTGCTTTCGCGCTCAAGCACATATTTCTTCATATCGGCATAAGCGAAACCGGCAGAGATGCCAGCCTCGAAGTCGATGGTGTTGCCATTGCGGAAGCTATACAGCGGTTTGGTGAAACCCCATGTAAAGCCAGCAGTTATGGCAGAGCCCTGTTTGCCTTCAGAGCCAAACATAATAGAATATTTGTTGTATGCGATGTAAGCGCCTCTGTAGAATGCCACAGTAGGGTGCTTAGGATCAGGCGTAATGTTTGAGATGAGTTTTTTGAAGAAGTTTGTTGGTTGTTGTGGATAAGAGTCTCCCTTACCAGTCTTGTGCATGCGATAATAATATTTCACGCCAATGCGAGCGCCACTTAGGTTGTATACTAAGCCTGGCTTATAAGTATGAGAGGCATTCCAATTGCATCGAGCATCAAACGTCAGAGCCCAACGACCATAGTTGAACTTTGTCAAGTCGTATTCAACACCGATGTTTGGGCTCACCCGATAAATCAGGGGGAAAATTCTTTAATTCTATAGAAAATTTGCACCTTTGTACCATGAACAATCAAGGACTATTAGCATTGGCACAGTTGATTCTGCCATCAGAGATACTTTCAAATTTTGAAGTAGTACGTGTAGAAGAAGAGGCATCCCTTATCCGCATCTATCTTGATGAATCGGTTAAGGCTGAATATAAAGAGAACCCAGAGATTGAATCCAAAGGGTTCTGTGAAGCCGTAACTATACGTGACTTTCCAATCCGCGATAAAGGTGTTGACCTAATTGTCAGAAGACGCAAATGGTATGACAAGCAGAATAACCGATACTTCTCCGACTCTTACGACCTGAAGGCTGAAGAAACCCGCTACTCCAAGGAGTTTGCGGCTTTTTTAAAAGGAGTGTATGGAGACGATTCCTACGACCTCCCGTTCGCTTGACCGCTATTATCACATAAACGGGGATACGTTTGAAAAGCAATACAAGGAAGTGCTCAGCGGCTATCGTGAATGGTCAGAACTCTCACATGCAGAAGACTGGCTTGTCTTTCCAGAGAACATTGGTGAAAGCATCTGCATTGACGAAACGGCTCCAAGCAACGGTGAGCTGTACACTATAGTAAGCAACAGATCTTCACGTGGAGGTAAAGGTACCATCATTGCTATTGTAAAGGGTGTGGCGGCAGATGCTGTCACGGAAGCACTTATGCGCATTGACGAGGACAAGAGACTGTTGGTTAAGGAGATAACAATGGATATGTCGAATTCCATGCGACTTATAGCCAGACGCTGTTTCCCGAATGCAATGCGTACCATAGACCGCTTTCATATACAGAAACTTGCATGTGATGCCTTGCAGGAGATGCGCATCGCGCATAGATGGGATGCCATTCAAGCAGACACGGATGCCAGGGAAGAAGCCAAATGCCTGGGCGAAGCATACACTCCAATTGTGCTTGCAAATGGTGATACCCACAAGCAGTTGTTGGCTCGCAGCAGATATCTGCTTTTTAAATCTGCCGACAAATGGACGGAAAGTCAGAGACAAAGAGCTGAGGTGCTCTTTGAAACGTATCCTGATCTTAAAGAAGCCTATTCGCTTACACATTCCCTAAGAATGATATTTTCCAAGAATACCGTCAAAGATGCAGCAAGACTCTCGCTTGCACGATGGTACAACAAAGTGGACGACTCTGGCTTTAAGAGTTTCAATGTTATTGCCGCCACACTTTACGAGCACTATGATGAAGTCTTGAACTTCTTTGTAAACAGGGCAACTAATGCATTTGCAGAGTCTTTTAATGCTAAAATTAAGGCGTTTAGAGCTGCTTTAAGAGGAGTAACGGATATAAAATTCTTTCTTTTCAGACTTACAAAGCTGTATGCTTAATCCCCCAGGTTTATCGGGTGAGCCGATGTTTGGAGTCAAGCACAACCATTCAAACGCATTAGTCCTAAGGGCGATTCTTTGTCTTGTTGACAATGTATCAACCTTATGACTTGTGTCCATAATCTGCGCTCTCAGAGAGATTGCTGATATTAAGAATAGTGATAAATATATTAATCTTATTGACTTCACTATTTACAAATGCTTAAGAGTATTATTATTATTGGGTCTGAGTGAATTTCTATTTTGTAGTAATATTATTCTGATAGACTCAACGTAGTTGTTTTCTTTAAGGCTTAATGTTTGCGTTGATGACATGTTTGTCGGTTAGCTACATTTATCCTTTGTAATATTTCAACCGCAAAAATAAAAAGTTATTTGCAAATTCTACTATATTTAACCAAATAATTATTCTTTATTAACATAATATAGGGAATTTCGATTAATTATTTAATTTGTGTTAATCGATGTAATAGAATTGAAAAACTATGCGCTTCGTGGGAGAAGTTAAAGAACTCAACTTTCGCAAATGTGGAAGTTAAAGAATTTAAAGAAGTTAGAGAAGTTAA
>ERZ773202.377-NODE-377-length-42832-cov-5.469832_pt1 | contig 42832 bp, 37 predicted proteins | sample MGYA00580998_ERZ773202 | MGnify/ENA primary metagenome ERZ773202 (study PRJEB29015, sample SAMEA2737803) | human gut metagenome | biome: human gut; feature: human-associated habitat; material: faeces | place: China | collected 2012 ...
CGGAGACGGAGGTACAGGCAGAACCCGCCGTGCGCCCCGCGCGCCCGGCCCAGCCGGAAGCGCCGCGCCGTGCCGGACGCAGCGGCTGCCTCGGCGGCCTGATCTATTTTGCCTTCGTCGTCAGCATCAGCATCATTCTCGCCTGCGTCGGCTGGATGGCGGCGTCGGACGTGCTCGCGCTCAATAAGGAGCCGGTCACGGCGACGGTCACGCTCGACAAGGCGGAGTTCAAGGACGTTACCATTTCGTACACGGACGCTGACGGCAACGCCAAGGAGCGCGCCGGTCATCAGGTGAGCGTGGGCTACGTGGCAAAGCAGCTCAAGGACGCCGGCATCATCAAGTACAAGGGCCTCTTCGAGCTATACTGCAGCGTCTCGCACGCGAAAACGAAGATCGACCCCGGCACGTACGAGCTGAGCACGAACTACGATTACCGTGCCCTCGTCAAGAAAATGCAGGTCGGCTCCGGCGCCATGGTCACGACCAAGGTCACCATCCCCGAGGGCTATACGATGGAGCAGATCTTCCACAAGCTCGAGGATGAAAACGTCTGCTCGTATGACGACCTCATGGACGCGGCGGCCAATTATTCCTACAACTACTCGTTCATCGACCAGAGCATGCAGGGCGACGCCAAGCGCCTCGAGGGTTTCCTGTTCCCGGACACGTATGAGTTCTATCAGGGCATGCAGGCATCGAGCGCCATCAACAAATTCCTCGAAAACTTCCACGACCGCATCACGGCCGAGATGCTCGAAAAGGCGGACGAGCGCGGCATGACCATGCAGGAGGTCGTCACGGTCGCGTCCATGATCGAGAAGGAAGCGGCCAATGACGATGAGCGCGCCATGATCGCCGCCGTCATCTATAACCGCATCGAAGCGGGCATGCCGCTGCAGATCGACTCGACGATCATGTACGTCCTGCCGGAGCACAAGGATGTGCTCACCGTGGAGGACACGAAGATCGACAGCCCGTACAACACCTATCAGAACAAGGGCCTGCCGCCCACGCCGATCGCCAACCCCGGTCTTGCGTCCCTCAAGGCGACGCTCTCGCCGGCGAGCACGCAGGCGCTGTACTACGCGCTCGACGCCGAGTCCGGCACGCACAAGTTCTTCACGAGCTATGGCGAGTTCCAGGCGTTCGTGGCCAAACAGAGTTATTCACAATAAGCGGGGATTCGACATGAACAAACCGGAATTGTTATGCCCTGCCGGAGATCTGGAGCGCCTGCAAATGGCGCTCCATTTCGGTGCAGACGCAGTGTATCTGGCCGGGGCGCAGTTCGGCATGCGCGCCGGAGCCGAAAATTTCACACCGGACGGCATCCGCGCGGCCGTGCAGCTTGCGCACGCGCAGGGCTCCGCCGTACACGTGACGTGCAATACGCTGCCGCGTGACGATGAAATGGCGCAGCTGCCGGCGTATCTGGAGCTGCTCGATGATGCGGGGGTGGATGCGATCATCGCGGCCGATCTCGGCGTCATCACGCTCGCCAAGCGCTATGCGCCGCACGTCGCACTGCACGTCAGCACGCAGTTCGGCGTGGTCAATTCGGCGGCGGCTACGGCGCTGCATGATCTCGGCGCGCAGCGGGTCGTGCTCGCACGCGAGCTGTCGCTTGCCGAGATCGCCGCCATCCGCGCCCACACGCCGCCCGAGCTGGAGCTCGAGGCGTTCGTCCACGGGGCAATGTGCGTGTCGTTTTCCGGCCGCTGCCTGCTGTCGAACTACCTCACCGGGCGCGATGCCAACCGCGGCCGCTGCGCCCAGCCCTGCCGCTGGAAGTACGGCCTCACGGAGTCCAAGCGCCCCGGCCAGGTGTTTGACATCACGGAGGACGAACGCGGGACGTACATCTTTAACTCCCGCGACATGTGCATGATCGACCACCTGCCGGAGCTGCTGGCGGCCGGTATCACGAGCCTGAAGATCGAGGGGCGCACCAAGAGCGCTTACTACGTCGGCGCGGTCACGAACGCCTACCGCCACGCGCTCGATGATGCCATTGCCGGCCGGCCGCTCGACCCGGTCTGGCAGCGCGAGGTGCTGCAGATCAGCCACCGGCCGTACAGCACCGGGTTCTATTTCGGCCAGCCGGGGCAGTATACGGCAAACTCCGCCTACTTTGCCGGGGCGGAGGTCTGCGCCGTCGTGGAGGGCACCGCGCCCGACGGGCGCGCCGTGCTGACGCAGCGCAACAAGTTCGCCGTCGGCGACACGCTTGAGCTTGTCACGAACACCGCGGCACCCGTGACCTTCACGGCGCAGGACCTGCGCGACGCAGACGGGCTCTCGCTCGAGAGCGTGCCGCACCCGATGCAGCGCTTTACCATGCCGCTGCCGTGTGAAGCAGCACCGCTGTCGCTCGTGCGGCGGAAATTACCCGCTGAAACGGTTGACATTCGGCTCGAATGTGGTAAAATAGAAAAATCCAGAACATAACGCTTGGATGGAGAAAAGCTGTGCAGCACCCGGTCAGCAGAGAGAAGGGGACGGTGGAAGCCCTTCGGCCGGCAGCATGGCGGCCGCTCCGGAGCGGCCTGGGATGACCGGGACGTCTGTCCGCGTTAAGGACGACTTGAGACGCCGCGTGAGCGGCAATCAGGGTGGTACCGTGAATGCTCGAATGCCTTCGCCCCTGTCCATGGGGTGGAGGCATCTTTTTTTGAAAGGAGACGTGTTATGGACTGTCTGCGTTGTCACAGTGAGATGGAGCATCTGGGGCAGGAATCCCTGCAGCTCGGGCAATACGGCTTTTTTACCGGCCACCTGTCCAACCTCTTTTCCGGAGCGCTGGAGGTCGATATTTATGCCTGCAGGCACTGCGGCAAGCTGGAGTTTTACCGCGCGGACGCGCCCAGCCTTTCCGAGCGGCTGCAAAAAGAGTGAAGCAAGAGAATTTGAATTGGAGGATAGATGATTATGAAACCATATGGTCTGAATGAACTGCGCGAGATGTTCCTGCGCTTCTTCGAGACGAAGGGGCACCTGCGCCTGCCGAGCTTCTCGCTCATCCCGCAGGATGATGCGAGCCTGCTGCTCATCAACTCCGGCATGGCGCCGATGAAGCCCTATTTCAAGGGCGACAAGGAGCCGCCGCGCCACCGCGTCTGCACCTGCCAGAAGTGCATCCGTACCGGCGACATTGAAAACATCGGCAAGACCGCGCGCCACGGCACGTATTTTGAGATGCTTGGCAACTTCTCCTTCGGCGACTATTTCAAGCACGAGGCCATTGCCTGGTCGTGGGAGTTTCTGACGAGCCCGGACTGGGTCGGCCTCGACCCCGAGCGGCTGTATCCGTCCGTGTATGAGAAGGACGACGAGGCATTTAATATCTGGCGCGACGAGATTGGCATCCCCGAGAGCCGCATCACCCGCCTCGGCAAGGACGATAACTTCTGGGAGCACGGCTCCGGCCCGTGCGGCCCCTGCTCGGAGATCTATTTTGACCGCGGCGAGGAATACGGCTGCGGTAAGCCGGACTGCGCGCCCGGCTGCGACTGCGATCGCTATATGGAGGTCTGGAACAACGTCTTTTCCCAGTTTGACAACGACGGCAACGGCAACTATTCCGACCTCATTCAGAAGAACATCGACACCGGCATGGGCCTTGAGCGCCTGGCCGTTGTCTGCCAGGGCGTGGATTCGCTCTTTGATGTGGACACCGTCATGAACATCACCCACAAGGTCAGCGAGATCACCGGCGCGCACTATGGCGACAGCCACAAGACCGACGTGTCCCTGCGTGTCATCACCGACCATATCCGCGCCTCCGTCATGATGATCTCGGACGGCATCCTGCCGTCGAACGAGGGCCGCGGCTATGTGCTGCGCCGTCTGCTGCGCCGCGCAGCGCGCCACGGCAAACTCCTCGGCGTCAACGAGCCGTTCCTGTATCAGGTCGTGGACATGGTCGTGCACGAAAACGAGTGCCAGTACCCTGAGCTGCGCGAGAAGCAGGCGTATATCACCCGTGTCATCCGCAACGAGGAGGAGAACTTCGCCAAGACCATCGACGCCGGCATGCACATCTTCTCCGACCTGCTCGCCGAGCATCAGGCCAAGGGCGAGCGCGTGTTCTCCGGCGCGGATGCGTTCAAGCTCTATGATACCTACGGTTTCCCGATCGACCTGACCCGCGAGATGGTGCAGGAGCAGGACATGACCGTGGATGAGGACGCATTCCAGGATCTCATGGAGCAGCAGCGCGTGCGCGCGAGAAAGGCGCGCGAGGCGCTCGGCGACCTGGCGTGGGCCGGCGTGGACCTCGGCCTCGACCCGACGCCGACGCAGTTCACCGGCTATGACCACACGGCCGATCAGGGCACGATCCTGGCCATCGTCTGCGAGGGGGAGGTCTGCTCGGAGATCGACGAGGGCAAGCAGGGCGTGCTCGTGCTTGACTGCACGCCGTTTTATGCCGAGATGGGCGGCCAGGTGGCCGACCACGGCGTCATTGAAACCGACGGCGCGCTCTTCCAGGTGACGGACGTCCAGAAGGACAAGGCCGGCAAGTTCCTGCACTACGGCGTGATGCACTCCGGCCATCTGCAGGTCGAGCAGACCGTCACGGCGCGCATCGACACCGACCGCCGCAAGGCGATCATGCGTGCGCACTCGGCCACGCACCTGCTGCAGGCCGCGCTGCGCGAGGTGCTGGGCGACCACGTGCATCAGGCGGGCTCGCTCGTGGAGCCGGACCGCCTGCGCTTTGACTTGACGCATTTCTCGGCCATCACGCCCGAGGAGCTGGAGCGGGTCAACGAGATCGTCGGCGACTGGATCCTCGACGGCATGGACGTCACCGTGTCCGAAATGTCCATGGCGCAGGCCAAGGCCAGCGGCGCGACGGCGCTCTTCAGCGAGAAGTACGGCGATGTCGTGCGCGTGGTGGACATGGGCGGCAAGTCCATCGAGCTCTGCGGCGGCACGCATGTGGATAACACCGCCAAGATCGGCCCGTTCCGCATCACGGGCGAGAGCTCGGTCGCGTCCGGTGTGCGCCGCGTGGAGGCGATCACCGGCAAGGCCTATCTGCGCGAGATGGAGGCCGTTAACCGCCGCATGTACGCGGCAGCCGAGGTGCTGCACGCCAAGCCCGCCGACCTCATTGCGAAGGCGAAGGGCTTCACGGCGGAGCTCAAGGAGGCGCGCCAGAGCGTCGAGCGCATGAAAGAAAAAATCCTGCACAGCGACGTCGAGCGCTTCCTCTATGCCTCGAAGAACATCGGCGGCATCAAGGTCATCACGACGACGCGCACCGACCTCGATGCCGGTGACCTGCGCAAGCTTGGCGACTTCCTGCGCGATAAGGATCCGGACACGGTCGCGGTGCTCGCAACGGCGACGGAGAGCAAGGTCACGTTCGTGGCCGTCTGCGGCAAGAACGCCGTGGCCAAGGGCATCCGCGCGGGCGATCTTGTGCGCGCCGTGTCGGCGGTCACCGGCGGCAAGGGCGGCGGCAAGCCGGACTCCGCCATGGGCGGCGGCAGCGAGGTGCTGAAGATCGACGACGCGCTGGCCATCGTAGACGATTTCGTGGCGGAAAAGCTGGGACTGTAAGGAGGTTTCCATGATGAAAGACTGCCTGTTTTGTAAGATCGCGGCGGGGGAGATCCCTTCCACCTGCCTGTACAATGATGACGATGTTTATGCCTTTCGCGACATCAATCCTCAGATGCCGGTGCATTTTCTCGTGATCCCGAAGCAGCACATTGACTCGGTCGCGGCCATCACGGCGGAAAACTCCGCTGTGGTCGCCAAGTGCTTTGAGGTCATCGCGAAGCTTGCCGCGCAGGAGGGCCTGACCGGCGGCTACCGCGTCATCTCCAACTGCGGCGACGATGCCGGCCAGACCGTGCATCACCTGCACTTCCACGTCCTCGGCGGCGCGCCGATGGGTGAGAAGCTGCTGTAAAGCAACAAAATTCGGCGGCGGGCCTTGTTCCCGCCGCCGTTTTTGTTTATAATGTCTCCAGAGAAAGAGGGGGAGACGGCGTGCGAAAGCTGGCATACTGCGCAGGCGGATTTTCGGCTGCGATTTTTCTGGCGCACTTTTTGCTGCCGGTGTGTTGGGTGCTGCCCGGTGCGCTTGCGGCGGTCGTGCTCGCGCTCGTGACGCTGCTGCTCCCGGGGCAGACGCGTCGCCGGGTCATGGTCGCGCTGCTGTCGGCGGCCATCGGCTTCGGGTGGTATGCTGCTGCTACGGCTATGCGCCTGACGCCTGCGCAGACCGTCTCTGCTGATGTGCAGACGGTCACGGCGCGCGTGACGGAGTATCCCGCTGCCTATGAGCATAGCTGCGGTCTGACCGTTCTGCTCACAAGCCCGGACGTGCCAAACTGCAAGGCACGGCTCTATGCCGCCGACGCGGGCGCGGCCGATCTGCGCCCCGGCGATGAGATCACGGCGGACGTGAAGCTCCGCCCGTCCACGCTGCGCTATGGGGAGGAGACGGACTCCTACATTTCCAAGGGCATTTACCTCATCGGCAGCGTACAGGACAAAACGCTCGCACGCACCGGCGTCTGGAGCCGCAGCTGGCTCTACTGGCCGAAAACCGTCGCCCAGTCGCTCAAAGCGAGCGCGCGGGCCGCCTTCCCGGCGGATGTGCTGCCGTTTGCGCAGGCGCTCATGCTCGGCGACAAATCCGCGCTCTACGCGCAGGATCTTGACATTCCGCTCAGTACGACCGGCATCATGCACACGGTCGCAGTCTCCGGATTGCATCTGGCGTTTCTGCTGGGCTTTTTGCGCCTGTTCACCGGCAACCGGCGCACAACGGCCATCATCGGCCTGCCGCTGATGGTCGTGTTCGTCATCATGGCAGGGTGCAGCCCGTCGGTGCTGCGCGCGGCGTTCATGACGGCGCTGGTGCTCTTTGCGCCGTTGCTCGGGCGGGAGAATGACCCGCCGACGTCGCTGCTGACCGCGCTGGCCATATTGCTCGCGGCCAATCCGTTTGCAGCGGCGAGCATCAGTCTGCAGCTCTCGTTTGCGTCCATGGCAGGCCTGTTTTGCGCCTCCGGTGCGCTGCACCGCGCGCTCGATGCGCGCCTGCTGCCCGCCGGCGTGAAGCTCTCGCGGCCGCGGCGGAACGTCCGTGCCTTTTTCAGTGCCACAACGGCGAGCTCCGTCGGCGCCATGGTGTTCACCGTGCCGCTCACGGCGCTGCATTTCGGCAACATTTCGCTTATCGCGCCGGTCACGAACCTGCTCATTTTGTGGCTGCTGCCGGTCGCGTTTATCGGCTGCTATCTGGCGGCACTGCTCGGTCTTGTCTGGGCGTGGGGCGGTACGGTGCTTGCATGGGTGACGGCGTGGCCGCTGCGCTATATCCTCGCGGTGGCAAAAGTGCTCTCCAAACTCCCGGGTGCGGTGCTGTTCACCGGCAACCGCATGGTCGTCTGGTGGCTCTTGCTGGTGTATGTTATGTTCGGTGCGGCGTGGCTGATCTCCCGCCGGCGCAAGGCACGCTACTGGATCCCGGCGGCGTGCAGCGTGCTGGCGCTGTGCGCAGTGCTGACCGTCAACGCCGTGCAGCTGCAGCGCACGTCGACCGTGACGGCGCTCGATGTCAGTCAGGGGCAGAGCATCGTGTTTTCCAGCGGACGGGCCTGTGCCGTGGTGGACTGCGGCGGTCGCTCCACCGTGGAGGATCCGGGCGACCTCGCGGCGCGCAAGCTGCTCGCGCAGGGGCACCGGAGTCTCGACCTGCTCGTGCTCACGCATCCGCATGACGATCATATCAACGGCGTGCTGCGCCTGATGCATTGGCTCCCGGTGCGCACACTCGTCATCCCGGCCGCGGCAGACACGACGAAAGCCCCGCTGAGCGACATTCTCGCGCTTGCGGTGGAAAACCATACGACCGTCGTGCGTGTGGATGCCGAGCGGACGGTCACGGCCGGCAGCATCTCCGTGCATCTGTATCCGGAGCCCTGCGCCGGACAGGAGGACGGCAGCATGATCGTGCTGACCTCCATCGGCGACTATGACACGCTCGTGCCCGGCGACGTGGACAGCGTGGCAGAGGTGAAATTTCTCAGTGACTGCGCCTATCCCAGCGTTGAACTGCTGCTCGTCGGCCACCACGGCTCCAAGAAATCCACCAGCGATGCATGGCTCGACGCCATCGCGCCGGACGATGCGATCATCTCCGTCGGCTACAACAACTACGGCCATCCGACGAGTGACACGCTCGAGCGCCTGCAGGCGCACCACATACCGATCTACCGCACCGACCAGATGGGCGACATCACGGTGCATCTCTCGTGAGGAAACGCTATGGCAAAAGCAAAAGGAAAAAAGAAAACGGAAGTGCTCGACTACGGCGCGCAGGTGCGCAGCCTGCGCGAGCAGGGGCCGGGGCGGCTGTACCTGCTCTGGGGCTGGGAGGACTATCTGCGTGAGCAGTACCTGCTGGAGCTGAAAAAGCTCTGCCTGCCCGGCGGAGAGGACGACTTCAGCTACCACCGGTTTGACGGGGCCGAGCTTGATTTTCAGGCGCTGGCGGACGCGGTGGATGCGGTGCCGTTTCTGACCGAACGCACGCTCATCGAGGTGCGCGGCTTCGACACGAACAAGTGCCGCGAGGAAGAGGCACAGGCGCTCGTCCAGGTCATCGGCGATCTGCCGGATTACTGCACGCTGGTGTTCATTATGGATACGGACTTTGAACCGGACGGCCGCCTGAAGACGACGAAGGCCTTCAAAAAGCAGGGCGAACTGATCCAATTTACCGCTCAGGGGGAGAGCGCGCTCGTGCGCTGGGTCGGCAAGCGCTTTGCCGCGCATAAGAAGCATATTTCGCCCGAGGATGCCCGCCAGCTCATTTTCTTCACCGGCGGCCTTATGAACAGCATGATCCCGGAGATCGACAAGATCGCGGCCTATGTGCAGGGCGACACGGTCACGCGTGCGGACATTCTGGCCGTGGCGCACCGGCTGCCGGAGGCGGTGGCCTACGAGCTGACCGACCGGCTGGCCGATCAGGACTATGACGGCGCCATGCGCATCCTCGCTGACCTCCTCGCAGATAAGGCGAACACGCCGATTTTCCTGCTCGCCGTTATCGGTCAGCAGATGCGCAGGCTGTATGCCGCGCGGCTCGCGCGCCGCGCGGGCCTCGGTACGGGCGACCTGCGCGCGCTGCTCGGTCTGCCGTATGATTTCATCGCGGAAAACCTCCTGCGCTCGGCCCGGAAATTCTCCGGCCGCCAGCTCGAGGAGGCGGTGCGCCTGTGCGCACAGACGGACTTTGCCATGAAAAACACCGGTGCGGACGATGCCGAGCTGCTCAAGGAGCTGCTGCTGCGCATCGCCGTGGGAGGCGCGGCATGATCCGTATCCGCGAGGCCATCATCGTCGAGGGCCGGTATGATAAAAACACGCTTGCGCAGGTCGTGGACGCGCCCATTCTGGAGACGTCCGGCTTCGGCATCTTTCATGACGGCCAGCGGCTGGCACTGCTGCGCCGTCTGGCCGAAACGCGCGGCATCATCGTCCTCACGGACAGCGACGGGGCGGGCTTTGTCATCCGCAACTATCTGCGCGGAGCCATCGACCCGGCACAGGTCAAGCACGCGTATATCCCGGACGTGGCCGGCAAGGAGCGGCGCAAGCGCATCGCCTCGAAAGAGGGCAAGCTCGGCGTGGAGGGCATGCGGCCGGAGGTGCTGCTTGAGGCGCTGCGCCGCGCGGGCGCGACCGTCGAGGGCGAGGACGCACCGCCACCGAGTGCGCGCATCACGAAGGCAGACCTTTACGCCGCCGGGTTCACCGGCGGGCCGGACAGTCGGGCCGCCCGGCAGCGGCTGCTCAAGCAGCTCGACCTGCCCGAGCATCTGAGCACGAACGCGCTGCTCGAGGTGCTCAACGCGCTCATGACGCGCGAGACGTTCCAGAATCTGTACAAATAGCTGAAAATTCGCCGTATCTGAGGGAGAAAACGCCAGATGCGGCGAAATTTTTCGTGCAAATGTGTCGGGGCTGTGGTATAGTACTGTACGGTATTATGTAAAGTAACCGGAAACCAGATATATGGAGGAACCAACGTATGAAATGCCCGTTTTGCGGCTTTGCCGAGAGCAAGGTCATTGATTCCCGTCCGGCCGAGGAGGGCGCGACCATCCGCCGCCGTCGCGAGTGCCTTGCGTGCCAGAAACGCTTTACGACCTATGAGATCATCGAGACGCTCCCGCTCGTCGTCATCAAGCGCGACGGCAGCCGCCAGAGCTTTGACAAGAGCAAGCTCATCAACGGTATGGTGCGCGCCTGCGACAAGCGCAAGGTGCCGCTGCCGGTGCTTGAGAAAATCGCCGACGAGATCGAGCAGGAGCTGCAGAGCGCGCTCGAGCGCGAGATCACGACCGAGCAGGTCGGCGAAATGGTCATGAAGCGCCTCAAGGACGTGGATGAGGTCGCCTATGTGCGCTTTGCCTCGGTTTATCGCCAGTTCAAGGACATTGATACCTTCATGCAGGAGCTGACGAAGCTGCTCAACGATCGCGGCTAAAACAGGTTGCCGAGCGTGATGCGCTCCCCGTCGGCGAGCCCCTGGATCCGCACACGCAGCAGGTTGATGTCTGCTGCAGCGGACGCGTCCCCGGCCTCCACCGTGCGGATCGCCCGGCGGAAACCCTCCGTCACGGCGTCTGTGCTCTCGTGCGGGAGCATACAGTGGGCATAGTCCTCGGCGTCGTCCCAGCGCGCGGCCGCCGCGCGCAGCGTCTCGCTCGCGCGCGCCGGGTCTCCGGCGGCGTAGCTTGTCTCCGCCTGTGCTACGGCGTTGTCGAGTCGGGTGCACATCCGGGTCAGATGCCAGAGGTTCCACGCGCACAGGCCGATGAGCACGAGCAGCAGCGCGCCTGCAAACAGTTCCTTTTTCATCCGAGCTCCTTTGCCGCAAAATAGATCTGCCCGGCGTCGTTCATCATCAGCAGATAGACGTCCTCGATGCACTGCACGCCGCGCTGCTGCACCTGCTTTTGCAGCCAGCGTTCATCGCGCCCCATGCGTTTGAGATTGTCGCGCAGGATGCGGCCGTTATTGATGAGAATGGAAAAATAGCCGGTGTCCTCGACACCAATGTGCATCTGCTCTGCTGTGACCGGCTGCTGCGCCGGGGCGAGGATGATGTTGAGCTGGCCGTTTGTCTCGAGCACGGCGTATTCCACGCTCGCAATGTCGAGAATGCCCTGATTGCGCAGCTCCTGCGTCAGCTCGTCGAGCGTGAAGCGGTTGCGGTGCATGGCCTGCTGGGCGATGCGGCCGCGCTCGATGATGAAGTTCGGCCGGCCGTAGAGCAGCTTGCGCAGGTGAATACTCTTGTACGTCAGGCCGGAGAAGATCAGCTCGCAGCAAAACAGCACCAGCAGCGGAATGAGCCCGTAGCTCAGCGGCAGGGAGGGGTTTTGCAGCGGGATGGATGCGATGTCCGCGATGAGTACGGCCACCACCAGCTCGGACAGTTCGAGTTCGCCGAGCTGCCGCTTGCCCATGAGGCGCATGGCCACGATGAGCGCAAGAAAAATAATCAGCGTCCGGATGAGAATGATCGCCATGAGATTACCACCTTTCCAGGTCGGTTTAGTTTTTCCAGTTCGTGCGGGTTCATACCCATGTAGGAGGTACCCCAAATGAAGTTTACGAAAATGCAGGGCTGCGGCAATGACTATATCTACGTCAATTGCTTCACCGAGACGGTGGCCGATCCGTCGGCCGCGGCCATCCGCCTGTCCGACCGTCACTTCGGCATCGGCGGGGACGGTCTGGTGCTCATCTGCCCGTCGGAGGTCGCGGATTTTTGCATGGAGATGTACAATGCCGACGGTTCGCGCTCGGAGATGTGCGGCAACGCCATCCGCTGCGTGGGCAAATATGTTCACGACCGTGGCCTGACCGACAAGACCGAGCTCACGATCGAGACGCGCGCCGGCATCAAGACGCTCTGGCTGAACGTGGTCGACGGCGCGGTCGAGACCGTGCGTGTATGCATGGGCAGCCCGGAGTTCCGGCCGGAGAAGATCCCGGTCGCGGCGGCGGGGGAGACCTTCCTCGAGCAGCCGATCGACGTGCTGGGCGAGACATGGATCGTTTCGTCCGTGAACACCGGCAACCCGCACTGCGTCACTTATGTGGACGATGCCATGGCGCTGGATTTTCCGCGCATCGGCCCCGCGTTTGAAAACCATAAGATGTTCCCCGCGCGGGCAAATATCGAGTTTGTCGAGGTCGTGGACGATCACACGCTGCGCGTGCGCGTGTGGGAGCGCGGCAGCGGTGAGACGCTCGCCTGCGGCACGGGCTCCACGGCGGCGCTGGCTGTCACGGCGCGGCTGGGCAGGTGCGGCGACGAGGCGGACGTGATCCTGCGCGGCGGCACGCTGCACATTGCATGGGACCGGGCGCAGAACCTGCTGTATATGACCGGCCCTGCGGCATTTGTATTTGACGGCACGGTCACGCTCTGAGCGCGGCCGCGATGACGGTACAGGAGGTCAAAAACCATGAAAACGATCATCGGAACGCAAACAGATGTGATAAAAGAACTGACGGCGCAGGTCGCGGATGTGCTCGCGCGCAAGCCGGAGGCAAACATCGCCATTTCGGCGGTGGACCTGCCGGCGGAAGTGCTCGGTGCGCTCGCCGCCAGCGACATTGCCTTTGACAAGGCGACGCTCTTCCAGGCGTGTGAATACTGCGGCGCAGCCGGCAAGGGCGCGCACGCGGTCGGCGCGGCGTTTTCGCCCCTCACGGCGGCAAAGCCGTTTGCGGCCGTATACGCCCCGGACCCGGACGCGGACGCCGAACACGCGGCCGACTACGACGCCGCCATCCAGGCAGCCGGTGGGCTCGATCTGGTGATCCTCGGCCTGGGTGAGCGCGGCCACGTTGCGTTCAACGAACCGGGCGCCGGTTTCGGTGAGAAGACGCACATCGCCAAGCTCGCGGAAGTGACGCGCGAGGCCATCGCTGCGGATTTCGGCGCGCTTGCGCAAACGCCGGAGCACGGCATCACGATCGGCATCCACACGATCCTGGGCGCGAAAAAGATCCTGCTCGTCGGCTTTGGCGCGCGCTGCGCGAAGGCAGCTGCCGCCACGCTCACGGGCCGCCCGGAGACGTTTATCCCCGCGTCGTTCCTGCAGCTGCACACGGATGTCGAGGTTTATCTTGACGCGGACGCTGCTGCGCAGTTATAATAAAGCGTTGCCCGCGGCGTTTTGCGGGCGATTTTGATCGGAGGGAAGCATCCATGTCCAAATATTTCGGTACTGACGGCTTCCGCGGTGAGGCCAATGTGGGCCTGACGGTGGAGCACGCCTACCGGATCGGCCGGTTTCTCGGCTGGTATTACGGCCGGGAGCACAAGTGCGCGGTCGTGATCGGCAAAGATACCCGCAGATCCAGCTACATGTTTGAAAATGCCCTGTCCTCAGGCCTGACCGCCTCGGGCGCGGACGCCTATCTCATGCACGTGACGACGACGCCGAGCGTGTCCTACATCGTCCGTTCGGACGATTTTGACTGCGGCATCATGATCAGCGCGAGCCACAATCCCTATACGGACAATGGCATCAAGCTGCTCAACAGCGCCGGTGAGAAGATGGAACAGAGCGTCATTGACGAGATCGAGAACTATCTCGACGGCAATCTGGAGATCCCGTTTGCCACGGGCGCGAACATCGGCCGCACACAGGACTATTCTGCCGGCCGCAACCGCTACATCGGTTATCTCATCAGCCTGTCCACGCACTCGTACAAGGGCATGAAGGTCGGCCTTGACTGCGCCAACGGCAGCACGTGGATGATGGCGAAGAACATCTTCGACGCGCTCGGTGCGGATACGTATGTCATCGGCAATGAACCGGACGGCACGAACATCAACCGCGACTGCGGCTCGACGCACATCGAGAACCTGCAGAAATACGTCCGCCTCAACCGGCTGGACGTGGGCTTTGCCTTTGACGGCGACGCCGATCGCTGCCTGGCCGTGGATGAAAACGGCTCGGTCGTCAACGGCGACAAGATCCTTTATGTCTGCGCGCGCAACATGCAGACCGAGGGCCGCTTCGGCAATTCCAAGGTCGTCACGACGGTTATGTCCAACCTCGGCCTGTATAAGGCGCTCGATGAGGCCGGCATTGGCTATGAAAAGACGGCTGTGGGCGATAAATACGTCGCGGAGAATATGCGCGCCAACGGGTACCTGATCGGCGGCGAACAGTCCGGGCACATTATTTTCGGCAAATATGCCAATACTGGTGACGGACTGCTGACGGCCATCAAGCTCATGCAGGTCATGCTCGACCGCAAAAAGACGCTCTCCGAGCTGGCCGCGCCGATGCGCGAGTATCCGCAGCAGCTCACGAATGTGGAGGTCGACGACAAGGACGCCACGCTCAATGACCCTGCGGTCGTTGCGGCGGAGCAGACCGTCGCCGAGCGACTCGGCGACGAGGGACGCATCCTCGTGCGCAAGAGCGGCACGGAGCCGGTGCTGCGCGTCATGGTCGAGGCGGCCACGCACGCATTGTGTGAGGAAAACGTTGCGTATGTGATCGATGTCATGCAAAAGAGCGGACACCTGATCCGGGTGAGATGATATGATGACGATACAAGACCTGCTCGACCTGAGCAAAACGATTGCGGCCCCGCTGTTTGCGGGCAAGACCTATCCGTGGGAGGCGCTGGCGGAGATCGGAGATTTTATTCTTCAGCTCGGCCCGACGCTCCCGGCAGAGGAGTACGAGCAGCGCGGCGAGAACATCTGGATCGCGCGCGATGCCAAGATCTTTGACAGCGCCTATATCGCCGGCCCCTGCATCATTGACCACGGCGCCGAGCTGCGCCAGTGCGCCTTTGTGCGCGGCAATGCGATCGTGGGCAAGAACGCCGTCGTCGGCAACTCCTGCGAACTGAAAAACGTTGTCCTGTTTGATAACGTCCAGACGCCGCATTTCAACTATGTCGGCGATTCCATCCTCGGCTACAAGTCCCACATGGGCGCGGGCTCCATCACGTCGAACGTCAAGAGCGACAAGACGCTTGTCGTCATCAAAAACGGGGCCGAGCACATCGAGACCGGCCGCAAGAAGGTCGGCGCCATCCTCGGCGACTATGTGGAGGTCGGCTGCAACAGCGTCCTGAACCCCGGCACGGTTATCGGCCGGCACTCGAACATTTATCCGGTGTCGTGCGTGCGCGGCGTCATCCCGGCGGACAGCATCCTCAAGTCCTCGGGCGAGGTCGTCCACAAGAAATAAAAGCAAAATCCCATCGGATGGAAACCGATGGGATTTTTTCTGCCGCCCGCGGCCTTACAGCAGGCTGCGGTAGTCCTCGTCCGGCGTCACGCAGTCCGGCGGGAAGAACTCGTCGATGGGGAAGTGGATGCGGCTGAACATCGAGCACGGATCGTCCTCAGTCGAACCCTGGCACGCTTTGTCCGGCATGCAGTAGTCGTACGCCGGGATGAGCAGCTGCGTATCGCGCTCGAGCCGGATGATCGAAAACTGCCCCAGCGTCACATACAGCTTCTTGCCGCAGCAGGTCAGCGAAAGCTCCTCGCCCATGGCGTCGAGGATCTTCTGCGGGATGGCGCGCGGCTCCTGTTCGGGCTCCACGGAGCTGCCGCAGTCCACCAGTTTCATGTGCAGGGCGATCGGGTCGACGGATTCGACCACGCCGATCGGCAGGCCGTTCTCGCACGGGTCGCAGCAGCAGTCGTCGGAGGCGAACACTTTCGCGCTCGCCTGGCTGCCGAAGAGCATGACGCGCTTGTCGAAGATCGCAAGGCCGCACACCGGCTCGCAGCCGGGGAACGTCTCGCCGCGCACGCGGTAGAAGTACGTCACGTCTACCGTGTAGTAGCCTTTGTTGAAGGTGATCTCCTTGACGTGCACGTCGGCGCACAGCAGCTCGGCGCTGCGCGGACGCACACTCAGGGCGCAGTCCAGCTTTGCCTGCGAGCAGGCCGTGGGATACACCCGCAGGTCCTCGACGCAGTCTTTATCGCGGCAGGAATCGAAAATCTTGCGCGTATGGATACAAACCGCTTCCCGGACGGCGGCGCTGCCCTCGACCGGTCCCGGTACCACTTTGTCTGCCATTTCATAACCTCCTGGCATCAGATTGAAGCACGCTTCAGTATCAGTGTATGCGTGGCGGTTTTCGATGTGCTTGCTTTTGAAAACCCTTTACACAAAACGCTTTCCGCGTTATAATCATGTATTATCCCATGTGGGAGGTGCGCCATGGAAGGACTCGGTTTCATCCATGAGAAACTCGATATTAAGATCCTCATCCTCTACATTTTGAATCATTTACCCGCAGCGGTGGACGCCCAGACGTTGTCCGACCTCGTTTTCTGCGACAACGGCATCGGCTATTTTGATTACTCCGACTGCCTTGCGGAATTGGTGGATACGGCGCACATTTCGGAAGAGGACGGCAAGTACCGCATCACGGAAAAGGGCAGCCGCAACGTGAATGAAGTTGCCAGCAGTCTGCCGTACTCCGTGCGCATGAAGGCCGACCGCGTCACGGAGCCGATCGCCGAGCAGATGCGCCGCGCCGCCATGATCGTCGCGCGGCATACGAACACGCCGGAGGGCGGGTGCAATGTGCATCTTGCGCTCTCAGACGGGATCGGGCAGATCGTCTCCATGCAGCTCCTGGCAGCCGATGCGGCGCAGGCGCGCACGATGGAGCATTACTTTAAGGCACACGCGGAGGACGTCTATCAGGCGCTCGTGCGTATGCTCACAGAAAGCGAGGAAAACAAAGCATGAACACCTACATTCCCGAGGGCTACAAGAGCCTGCTCGGCGTTTATGACACGCAGAAGGCCATTGGCCTGCTCAAACGTCTGTTTGAGGATCAGCTCGCCGCGAAGCTGAATCTGTTTCGCGTTTCGGCGCCGCTGTTTCTGGAGGAGGCCAGCGGCCTGAACGATAATCTCAACGGCTATGAGCGCCCGGTCTTGTTCGATATTCCGCAGGCCGGCAAGGAGGCGCAGGTCGTCCAGTCGCTCGCCAAGTGGAAGCGCATGGCGCTCTACCGCTATGATTTCTACCCCGGAAAGGGCCTCTATACCGACATGAACGCCATCCGCCGCGACGAGGATGTGCTCGATAATCTGCACTCGGTCTACGTCGATCAGTGGGACTGGGAAAAAATCATTGAGAGCAGCGACCGGAATCTGGACTATCTCAAGTCTACGGTTATGGATATTGTCGCCGCCGTCTGCGACACGCAGCGCACCATGCGCGCGATCTATCCGCAGCTTCAGGTGCTGCCGGAGCTGGAGCGTCAGGTGACGTTTGTCACTGCGCAGGAGCTGGAGGACCGCTATCCGGACCTGACGCCGAAGGAGCGCGAGCATGCCTTCGTGCGCGAGCACCATACGACGTTCATTATCGGCATCGGCGGCGCGCTGCGCTCCGGCAAGCCGCACGACGGCCGCTCGCCGGACTATGACGACTGGACGATGAACGGCGATATCCTGTTCTGGAACGAGCTGCTCGACTGCGCGTTTGAGCTCTCGTCCATGGGCATCCGTGTCGATCCCAAGAGTCTGGATCGACAGCTGACCATTGCCGGCTGTGATGATCGCCGTGAGCGGACTTACCACAAGATGCTGCTGGCGGGTCAGCTGCCGCCGACGATCGGCGGCGGCATTGGCCAGTCGCGCCTGTCCATGCTGCTGCTTGGCAAGGCGCACATCGGCGAGGTGCAGGCGTCCGTCTGGGACGACGAGACGACCGCCGCCTGTGAGCAGGCCGGCATCCTGCTGCTGTAAATACGTTTCTATGCAAAGGCCCGGAGCCATCGGCTCCGGGCCTTTTGTCGTGTATTTTTGCGCACTTTGTCGAATTAAGATGTGAAACATAGCCGAATCCCCGCACAAAGATGCCGTGGTGTGTTATACTGCCCCACGCAAAGGAGGGCGGACGATGCAGTCGTTGTTTCAAAAATACAGGCACGCGCTCTGGTTTCTGCTCTTCGGTGCGCTGTCGGCTTTTTATTTCGTGTCGCAGCACCTCGGGCTGCGGTATCATGTCGTGCATTTGCCGCTGGATGACCGGCTTCCGTTTTGGCCGGGCTTTATCGTGTTTTATGTTTTGTGGTATTTCTATGTGCCGGGGTGCATGCTCTGGGCCTGTTTCCGGGCCAAAGATGTGTTTTACCGGCAGGTGGCGGCGCTGTTTTCGGGTGCGTTTGTCTGTGCGGCCGTGTTTGTGCTTTATCCGACGTGCGTGGATTTTCGCCCGAGCGCAGCGGGGCCCGGCTTGGCTCGTGCGCTGTGCCGCCTGATCTATGCCAACGATGCGCCGGTCAACGTGTTTCCGAGCCTGCACTGCTATGAGGCGCTGGTCATGCATCTGGCGACGTTTCGCGTGCCGCCGCTGCGTGCGCGCAAGCGGCTGCGTCTGGCGTCCGCTGTATTGGTCATTTTGATCTGCCTGTCCACGCTGCTGGTCAAGCAGCATTCAGTAGCAGACCTGATCTCCGGATGCATGTTGGCTGTGGTGATGTATTTGCTGACGGCCTATCTTTTTGACAAAAGGAGGGGACATCATGATCATACGACCGTTTGATGCCGGTTTCTTTCTGCTGATGGCGGTGATGATCGGCGCAATCGTATTGCTTTGGGCGCTGCTGCGCGGCCGGTCGGAGCAACGGCGTGAGGCTGTACTGATTGCGCTGTGTGTGGTCAATATCATTGGCTTTTTTGTTTACAAGGGGTTTCTGTCCGGGGATGCGGAGTTCCTTCAGGTATCCGGGCTGGACAAATTCAACTGGTTCAACGAGCTGCCGCTGCAGCTCTGCAATATCAACATGTTCCTGATCCCGATCGGTGTTCTGACACGCCGGCGCTCTCTGCTTGGTTTTGCGTTTTTTGTCGCGCCGCTCGGTGCGCTCATGGCGCTTGTGTTTCCGGAGGCGGCATTTTCCGGCTATTCGCTGTGGCTGCCGCGGATGCTGGGATATTATATCACGCACATGCTGATCCTAATCTGCGGGTTCAGCCTGACAACACTGGGCTTTTACCGGCCTCGGCTGAAGGATCTGCCGGGCGTCACAGGGGCGCTTTTGACGACTGCATTTGCGGCATTCCTTGTGGACCTGCTGCTGCGGCACACCGTTTGTCCGCAGGCAAATTATTTCTTCGCGTTCGGGCAGGACATAGACGTCAGTATCCTGAACCTGCTCTGGAAGTGGATACCGGTGCCGTTTTTGTATGAGCTTCCGGCGCTTACCATTCTCTTTGTCTATATGGGGCTGGTCTGCTTGGTGTTTTCCAAGCTGGATGCGCACCGTGCACGGCGGGCTGCTGCGGGATAAACGAAAAGCCTGACGCAGATTGCGTCAGGCTTTTTCAAGGTCATGGCAAAAAATGCCGCCGCAGATATCCCTCCGCAGCGGCTACTGGAGCGGGATACGGGAATCGAACCCGCCTATCCTGCTTGGGAAGCAGGTGTTCTACCAATGAACTAATCCCACATTTTCAATTATTATAACACGGCCGCACGTCGTTTTCAAGTGAAAAATGCAACACACCTTGACATTCCGCTGCGGGCAACCTATAATAAGCATTCGTGACGTTGGACTTTGTTTGCAGATACTTTTAGGAGTGACGATATGCCGGAAGAAACCCTTCGCGAAAATAAAATGGGCACAATGCCCGAGAACAAGCTGCTGCTGTCGATGGCGGTGCCGATGATGATTTCCATGCTCGTGCAGGCGCTGTATAATATCGTGGACAGCATCTTTGTCTCGCGTATCTGTGAGGATGCACTCACGGCGGTGTCGATGGCTTTTCCGTGGCAGAACATCGTTATCTCTATTGCCGTTGGCTTCGGCGTCGGCATCAACGCGCTGCTGTCGCGCGCGTTGGGGCAGAAAAACGCCGAGCGCGTCAATCAGGTCGCGGTCAACGGTCTGCTGCTCGCGGGGCTGAGCTATCTGCTCGTGCTTGTCGCAGGCTTGATCGGCATCCGTGCTTACATGCGCACGCAGACGGATATTGAGACTATCGTCAATTACGGCATCACGTACCTGAACATCTGCATTTTGTGCTCGTTCGGCGTTTTTGTTGAGATCACCTTCGAGCGCTTCCTGCAGGCGACCGGTCGCACGGTCTATTCCATGATCACACAGCTGTTCGGCGCGATCACGAACATTATCCTCGATCCGATCCTGATCTTCGGTCTGCTCGGCTTCCCGAAGCTGGGCATCGCCGGCGCCGCCTGGGCGACGGTGATCGGTCAGTGCGTCGGTGCGGTCGTCGCCGTGATGCTCAACCACTTCAAGAACCCGGAGGTGCATCTGCGCCTGCGGCACATCCGGCCGAACGGCCGTCTCATGGGTGAGATCACGGCTATCAGCATCCCGTCGATCATCATGAGCTGCATCTCATCGCTGACGTGTTTTGTCATGAATATGATCCTCATTGCGTATTCCTCCACAGCGGTCGCTGTGTTCGGCGTCTATTTCAAGCTCCAGAGCTTTGTGTTCATGCCGGTGTTCGGGCTGAATAACGGTATGGTGCCGATCATTGCCTATAACTATGGCGCGCAGAAGCCGGAGCGTATCCATAAGACGATCCGCCTCGGCATGGTCTACGCCGTCGCGATCATGGTGGTCGGTCTGCTCGTATTCCAGCTCATTCCGAAAGAGCTGCTGCTGATGTTTGACGCCTCGGATGCCATGCTGGAGATCGGCGCGCCCGCACTGCGCATCATGAGCCTGGCGTTCATATTTGCCGGCATCGGCATCGTGTCCGGCTCGGCGTGTCAGGCGTTTGGCTACAGCGTCTACAGCATGCTTATTTCCATCGCGCGCCAGATCGTGGTGCTCATCCCGGCTGCCTACCTGCTGTCTCTGACCGGCGTGCTGCGCAGCATCTGGTTTGCGTTCCCAATCGCGGAGATCTTCTCGCTGATCCTCTCTCTGTTCTTTTTGCGCACCACGCTCAAAAAGACGGGCATGGCACTGCCAAAGACAAAGTAAATATTGCTTGCATATAGGGCGGCGCCATCCGGCGCCGCCTGTTTTCGTCCCGTTCCGCACGGGCATAACCGGGCCTGCATAGGATAATGCGGGCCGAGTGCCCGATTTGAAAAGGAGGAACGACTGTGGACAAATGCAATTTCAAGCAGGGCCCGCTGCCAGAATGTGCGCCGCTGGCGCTGGCGCAGACGCCCATGCAGCAGTCCAGCGAGCCTGCGTATGATAAGCGTATGGCGCTCGCGCGCGGCACACTGTTCCCGGGGTTGGATCTGCCGTTTATGAACATGGTCAACAAGCCCGGCGACCTCAGCACGCCGCTGTGCGAGCTGATGGCGATGGACTTTGTCATCCGGGAGCTGAACCTGTATCTGGACACGCACCCGGACGATCGCGAGGCGTTCGAGACGCTGCAAAAGTGCATCCGCCTGAGTGCGGAGGGACGGAAGCGGTATGTGGAGCAATACGGCCCCATTTCGCTGCGGGATCTGGAAAGTTCGGATGTCTACGACTGGCTCAACGCGCCGTGGCCGTGGCAGCAGGAAGGAGAGGGGAAGTAAGCGATGTTTGTCTATGAAAAGAAACTGGAATACCCGATCCGCATCAAGAACTCCAACCCCGCGCTGGCAAAGTTCATCTGCTCGCAGTATGGCGGGCCGGACGGCGAGCTGGGCGCGTCCCTGCGCTATCTCAGCCAGCGCTATGCCATGCCGTACCCGGAGCTGTCGGCGATCCTAACGGATATTGGCACGGAGGAACTTGGTCATCTCGAGATGGTCGGAACGATCGTCTACCAGCTTACGCGCAGCATGACGCCGGAGCAGATCAAGCAGTCCGGTTATGATACGTACTTCGTCGATCACACGGCGGGCGTATTTCCGCAGTTTGCGTCCGGCACGCCGTGGACGGCGGCGACGATCGGCGTGACGGGCGATGTGATCGCCGATCTGTCGGAGGACATGTCCGCCGAGCAGAAAGCACGCAAGACGTATGACAACATCCTGCGCCTGTGCGACGATCCGGACGTGACGGATGTGATCCGCTTCCTGCGCGAGCGCGAGGTCGTGCACTACCAGCGCTTTGGCGAAGCGCTGCGACTGGCCACGGAAAAGATGGATCAGAAGAATGTCTATATGACCAACCCGGCGTTTGACCGTTCCTGATTCCAAACGCGCGGCGGAGGCGGCGTATCAGAATGCAGCGCCCGGCAATTTGCCGGGCGCTGCCGTGTATTTGCACGAAAAAACAACAGGCACCCGAAGGTGCCTGTTGTAAATTCGTTCAGATCAAATCACTTGATCGCGGTCCAGCGCTCGGTGATCGGGTGCTTGGCGTTGACAATGATGTTCTTGATCAGGCCGCTGCCAATGTCAGACAGGGTGGTGATGTTGATATCCCAGGTGTAGTCATGACCATTGGTGGCTTCCTGCACGGCAGCGTAGTACCAGGTGCCAGCCTTGACGTCGGGCCAGGTCTTCATCTGGCTGGCGACATCGGTGAAGCTGTTGGCGTCCGGACGGCGGCCGATGAGGTTGTTGGTGATCTCAACGGCTTCTGCGCGGGACAGGAGCTTATTCGGGTTGGCGTTGCCGTTTTCATCGCCGGAGAGGATGCCCAGCTTGTAGAGCAGGGTGATGTAGTTGCTGGCCCAGTGACCGTTCAGATCCTTGAAGATGCTGCCGGAGATGGGTCTGCTGCTCTCGATGTTGAACAGCTGTGCAACGATGGTGCAGTACTCGGCGCGGGTGATCGGAGCGGCCGGGTTGAAGTTGCCGTGGTCGTCGCCGACGATGAGGCCGGCTTTGGCGCACAGGCTGATCTGCTCATAGGCCCAGTGGCCCTTCGGAACGTCGGGGAAGGTCTTGCCGCCGGACTTCTTGGCGAGGTTGGCCTTGGTCTGGTCGGTCATGAGGTTGACGATGATCTCGCAGATCTCATCACGACGGATGCTGCGGTTCGGGCCGAAGGTGCCGTCCGGATAGCCGTGCATGTAAGCAAAGTGATCCGTGGTGTTCAGGCCGATCTTGAAAGCGGGCCAAACGGTGATAACGTCCACATCGGGCAGCTTGCCAACGGACCAGTTGGCAGCGATGGTGGACTTGTAGTTGATGCCGGTCGTTGGATCGGTCCAGGTAGCGCTGGTGGAGTAAACATGGAATCTGCTGTCCTTGGTGAAGATAGCAGCGCCATAAGTAGCGGACTTGGACTCGATGACGTTGTTGTTCTGGTCATAGATCGCGACCTGAGCGCCCTTCGCGGGACGGCCCAGCGGGGTCTTGACGATGACAACATAGTTCGGGAGATTGTTGAAGAGGTTCTTAATGACATCGCCAACAACGCCCTCGATTTCGGGAGACTGCGTCAGGGTAGCAGCGTCTTCCACTTCTGCGACGTCTTCATCGGCAGCAAAAGCCATGACCGGCAGCAGGCTGACGACCATAACCAGAGCGAGAAGCACGCAGAGCAGTTTGCGGGACTTTTTCATTGTTTCCACTCCTTTGATAAATGTACATAAGCGCCGCGGTGGGGAGATGTCGGGTAGCACATACTACCCCACGTGCACTTATGCACATAGTATAACACTGCCTGCTCTGAAAAGTCAAGCTATGGAAGCATTGTGCACAAACGCCGTAAACGCAAAGATCTGCAAATTCGCGACCGATAACGGCACCGTTCGCGGCTGCGCTCCCAAACGGCTGCCGCATACCCGTGAATCCTGCGCACGATCGTTGCGTAATGTGTGCATGGTCAAATATCGCATCCGGTGTTCATTAAAAATTTTGTTTGCGCAAAAAGAAAATAAATTTTCCTATTGACATGCTTGGTAAAGCACGATATAATCCTATTAACATATAGAGAAGGTAGGCAATGAAAATGCGAAACCGCATTTCCGGCCGCTTGTGCATCTGCTGGCACTGTTGCGGCTGCTGAGCGCACGCAAGTCCATTACGAGTCAAACATACATATAAATATATTACGATACATAAATGGAGGAACATCTCATGAGCAAGATCTATACATCCGCTGACCAGCTGATCGGTAAAACGCCCCTTCTGGAGCTGACGCATATTGAAAAAGAGCAGCAGCTCGAAGCCCGTATTCTGGCAAAGCTCGAGTACTTCAACCCGGCCGGCTCCGTAAAAGACCGTGTGGCGCTGGCCATGATCCAGGACGCGGAGCAGCGCGGCGTGCTCAAGCCGAACTCCGTCATCATCGAGCCCACCTCCGGCAACACCGGCATCGGTCTGGCGTCCGTCGCCGCGGCCAGAGGCTACCGCATCATCATCGTCATGCCGGAGACCATGAGCGTCGAGCGCCGCCAGATCATGAAGGCCTATGGCGCGGAGCTCGTCCTCACGGACGGCGCACAGGGCATGAAGGGCGCGATCGCGAAGGCCAACGAGCTGGCCGCGCAGATCCCGGACAGCTTTGTCCCCGGCCAGTTCGTCAACCCGGCCAACCCGGCGATCCACCGCACGACGACCGGCCCGGAGATCTGGCAGGATACGGACGGCAATGTGGACATCTTCGTCGCGGGTGTCGGCACCGGCGGCACCGTGACGGGCGTTGGCGAGTACCTGAAGTCCCAGTGCCCGAAGGTCAAGATCGTGGCCGTCGAACCGGCGACCTCTCCGGTCCTGAGCGAGGGCCATGCCGGCCCGCATAAGATCCAGGGCATCGGCGCGGGCTTTGTGCCGGACGTGCTCAATACGAAGGCCTATGACGAGATCATCCCGGTCAGCAACGAGGACGCGTTCGCGACCGGCCGCCTGATCGGTCATAAGGAAGGCGTGCTGGTCGGCATTTCCTCCGGCGCTGCCGTCTGGGCGGCGATCGAGCTGGCCAAGCGCCCGGAGAACAAGGGCAAGACCATCGTCGTGCTCCTGCCGGACACCGGCGACCGCTACCTGTCGACGCCGCTGTTTGCAGACTGAGTGCAGGCAAGCGTTCGTTCTTCTTTCACATGCGACGGGAGACACCGCAGGGTGTCTCCCGTTGTGCGTCTGGCACAATGTTGTGAGAATGTGCCAAACCCTGCTTTTTCTTTGACAATCTGCGGCGGATTTCATGATAATGGTGACATCTACGGAAGAGGGGGATTCCATCGTGTCGCAGGCGATCCTTGTGAAAAAGAACTTGGCAGAGGGGCTGAAGGTGCATCTGCGCAGCGGCCGTTTTCCAAAATCACGGTCGAGGATATCTGCTCGGCCGTGCGCGCGCCGAAAAACGGCGTCAGTGCCCGGGCAAAGTCCTTCGGATTTTGCAGCAGCCGGTCCGTGACCGGCGATAAATCAGCCAGACCGGCCGCCGTGCTGATGATGAAAAAGCGCGTCCAGTAGACATGCTGTTCCCAGAGCTGCCGCAGCCGCTGCATCAGGCAGACCTGCCGGGCGGTGTAATGGGTATTGCCTCCTTTGCCTGTTATCAGCATTTGCGGCAAAAATCGGCCGTGTGCGCGCGTATTTTTGGCGGTTCTTTTGCGCAGCAAAGGCAAAAAGGGATGCAATTTTGCGTCCGATGCGCTATAATGGATACAATCATTCAGCAAGAGGGATCATTATGCGAATCGTTGTCAAAGTCGGCACTTCCACACTGGCGCACGCCACCGGGCGGCTGAACATTCAGCGCATGGAGCGGTTGTGCAAAGTGCTCAGTGACCTGAAAAATGCAGGTCATGAGATCATCCTTGTCTCGTCCGGCGCCATCGGCATGGGCGTCGGCAAGCTCAATCTGCCCGGACGTCCGGCGGATATGCCGGGCAAGCAGGCGGCCGCCGCCGTCGGCCAGTGCGAGCTGATGTATTTTTATGATAAGCTCTTCACGGAGTATAATCACATCGTAGCGCAGCTGCTGCTGACCGGCGAGGACATCCACAGTGAGCAGCGCAGCCGCAACGTGCGCAACACGCTCTCACGCCTGCTGGAGCTGGGGGCGCTGCCGGTCATCAACGAAAACGACGCCGTGGCGACGGACGAGATCGGCGTGGAAAACACCATCGGCGAGAACGACAGCCTCTCGGCCATCGTGGCCGCTGCCATCGGTGCGGATCTGTTGATCCTGCTCTCGGACATCGACGGCCTGTATGACAGTGACCCACGCCGAAATCCGGACGCGCAGCTCATTGAGACGGTGCCGGTCATTGACGCGCACATACTCTCGCTCGCCGGGGACAAGGGCTCCGCGCTCGCCACCGGCGGCATGGTCACGAAGCTGCACGCCGCGCAGATCGCAACGGCGGCCGGCTGTGAGATGGTCATTGCCAACGGCGAAAAACCCGAGGTGCTCTATGACATCGTGGACGGCAGGCGCGCCGGCACCCGATTTCTGATACCACATTCCTGAGGAGGGACTACTATGACGACTATGGAGATTCTCAAGCGGACGAAGGCCGCGTGGCCCAGCATCTGCAACGCCTCAGCCGAGGACAAAAACCGCATCCTGTCCGCCATGGCCGACAGCCTGCAGGCGGGGAGCGATGCCATCCTGCGCTGCAATGCCGAGGACATGGACGCTGCGCGCGGCCATATCTCGGACGTCATGCTCGACCGGCTCTATCTGGACCGGGGCCGCATCGACGCCATGGCTGACGGCATCCGCGCGACCGTGGCGCTGCCGGACCACACGGGGCGCATCCTCGCGCAGATCGACCATCCCAACGGCATGAAGATCTACAAAAAGCAGGTGCCGCTCGGGCTGGTCGCCATCATTTATGAGAGCCGCCCGAATGTCACGTCCGACGCGGCCGCGCTCGCCATCAAGAGCGGCAACGTCTGCATGCTCCGCAGCGGCAAGGAGGCCTTCCACACGGCCAAGGCCATCGTGGCCGCGCTCAAGCAGGGCATCGCGTCTGCGGGCGGCGATCCGGACATCGTTAACATCGTTGAGGATACCAGCCATCAGAGCGCCACAGAGATCATGCAGGCCAAGGGCCTTGTCGACCTGCTCATCCCGCGCGGCGGGGCCGGGCTCATCCGCGCCTGCGTGCAGAATGCTACCGTGCCCTGCATCGAGACCGGCACCGGCATCTGCCATGTCTATGTGGACGAATATGCCGACCTTGACAAGGCCGTGCGCATCATTGAAAACGCCAAGACCAGCCGCCCCTCGGTCTGCAATGCCGAGGAGGTCTGCCTTGTGCATCGGGCGGTCGCGGCCGAGTTTCTGCCTATGCTCAAGAAAGCGCTGGTCGATGACCGCGCGGCGAAGGGCCTCACGCCGGTCGAGCTGCGGCTCGATGCGGCCGCGGCGCAGATCATCGACGGCACGCCTGCGTCCGACAAGGACTTTGACACGGAGTATCTGGACTATATCCTCGCCGTCGGCGTGGTCGACAGTCTGGACGCAGCCATCGCGCATGTGCTCGCGCACTCGACGCACCACAGCGACGCCATCGTCACCGAGCACTCCGCAAGCGCCGAGCGCTTTATCAACGGCACGGACAGCGCGGCGACGTATGTCAACGTCTCCACCCGCTTTACCGACGGCGGCGAGTTCGGCCTCGGCTGCGAGATGGGCATCTCCACGCAGAAGCTCCACGCCCGCGGCCCCATGGGGCTCGACGAGCTGAGTACCTATAAGTATATTATCCGCGGCGACGGACAGATCCGCTGAGGAGGGAAGTGCTATGATGAAGTATGAAGCCGGTTTTATCGGCGCCGGGAATATGGGCGGCGCGCTGGCGTCTGCCGCGGCCCGGCAGGTCACGGGCGAGCAGGTAGCCGTTGCCTGCAGCAGCCCCGCGCACAGCGCGGCGGCGGCCGAGCGGCTGGGCTGTCAGGCGTCTGCGCCGGAGGAGATCCTCAGCAGCAGCAAATTCGTGTTTCTCGGTGTCAAGCCGCAGATGATCGACGGCGTCGCGCAGTCGCTGGCGGCGCCCATCGCAGCGTCGGAGAGCATCTTCGTGTCCATGCTCGCCGGTGTGCAGCTCGAGCGGCTCACGCGCCTGCTCGGCGCGGATAAGAAGATCATCCGCATCCTGCCGAACACCGCCTGCGCCGTGGGGAAGGGCGTTGTGCTCTACTGCGCGAACGGAAATGTCACGGAAGCCGATCTCGCGGCATTTCGGTCGCTCATGGCGGATGCGGGCATTGTCGACCCCATTTCCGAGGGGCTGATCGATGCCGGCTGCGCCATCACCGGCTGCGGCCCCGCGTTTGCGTATATGTTCATCGAGGCGCTGGCCGACGGCGGCGTCAAGTGCGGTCTGCCGCGCGCGAAAGCCATCCGCTATGCGGCGCAGATGCTCTCTGGCAGCGCGGAGATGGTGCTGCAGTCCGGCAAACACCCGGAGCAGCTCAAGGACGATGTCTGCAGCCCCGGCGGCAGCACGATCGCCGGCGTGGACGCGCTCGAACAGCACGGTTTTCGCGGCGGCTGCATTGCGGCCGTGGACGCCGCGTTTGAAAAGACCCGTCAGCTCGGGTAATCACGGAAAATTGCCCGGCACATGGAAGTGCCGGGCAATTTTGCACCGTATATGCTGCGGATCATTTTATGATCATGGAATTGACGGCATTTTTTCGCTCTGGTATACTCTCGCTCAGAGAATTCCGAGGCGGGACGGTATCGGTTCCCGACCTTCGGCGAAAGGAGAAACATATGAAAAAGCGGATATTCAGCTTCCTTCTGGCTGTGCTCATGCTCGCTGCGCTGCTGCCGACGGCGGCGTTCGCGGACGAGAGCACGCGCAAGGCCGTCCCGGTCACGGGCGGTAATATTTATGTGGATATGGAAAAGGGCGAAGTCGTGGACTGCGATGATACTGTCACGGAGATGATCGTCCCGGAGCAGGTCGATGGCGTTACGATCCAGGCGATCAGCGACAGAGCGTTCCAAGAGCACAAGAATCTGAAGCGTGTCACGCTTCCGGGCACACTGCAGTCTGTTGGATCCTACACATTTTATAAATGTACCAGACTCAAAGAGGTCACGATTGGTGACGGTGTTCCGTCGGTTGAAAACCATGCTTTTTCCGACTGCAGCAACTTGGAGCGCGTACGTTTGCCGAAAGATATGACGATGATCAGTCAATTTACTTTTTATCATTGCGAAAGATTGAAAGAGGTGAACATTCCGGAGAACGTGACATGGATTGGCAAGAGCGCGTTTTCTGGCTGTTCTTCGCTCAAGAGCATCACGTTCCCGGACAAACTGGAGACGATCGAGCCGTATGCTTTTTCGGACTGCACGTCGCTGCAGGCAATCGAGATCCCGGACAGTGTTATCAGTATCGGCAACGTTGCATTTAAAAACTGCAAAAATGCGCAGACATTGACATTGGGCAATTCGCTGACAGAGCTTGGCGCCGGGGCGTTTTCCGGCTGTGAGAGCCTGACGCGCGTTGTCTATCCGGTCTCTCTGAAGGCGGTCGGTGGCATGAGCGGCTGTAAGAATCTTACCGAAGTCGTGATCCCGGATACGGCGACGGAGATCATGCAGGCGGCTTTCTCCGGCTGCACGCAGCTGCAGGAACTCAAATTGCCCTCCAGCGTAAAAACGATTGGTAGTTATGCTTTTGCTAGCTGCGGTATTCAGGAGCTGACGATTCCGGACGGCGTCGAAATGTTGGAAAAAGCTGTTATGCAAAGCCGCGCGAATCTGCAGCGTGTCTCGCTTCCGGACAGCATAACGGAGATCGGTGATTCTGCATTTGCCGCATGCAACGCTCTGAAAACGATCAAGCTGCCGAGTAGCCTGAAAACAATTGGATACGGCGCGTTTATGCTCTCTGGCCTGACAGAGCTGACGATTCCGGACGGTGTTACGGCTCTGCCGGATGGTTTGTTTTACCGCTGTAAGAATCTTACGAGCGTAACGATCCCGGGTACTGTAAAGCAGATTAAAAGTAATGACTTTTTCGAGTGCACAGCGTTGACTTCTATCGTTATTCCGGAGGGAGTCGAATGGATTAGTCAGTACGCCTTTTTGAACTGTACCGCATTGGAGACGGTCTGGCTTCCGCTTTCCCTGAAAGCGATTGAAGAGAGCGCGTTCTCTTCCTGCACGAATCTGAAGACAGTGGAATATGCCGGTTCTCAGGACGACTGGGATCAGGTTGCCTTTGATAAATTCAGGAATGAGTCGCTGGTGAATGCGCAGATGCATTTTGCCAACCTGCTCACGGCTGACAAGTTTTCGGACGTGTCCCACAACTGGGCCTATGACGGCATTAATTATTGCTACACGCACCGCCTCATGCGGGGCATTGACGGTGAACGGTTTGCGCCGAAGGCGACGACAACGCGCGCGCAGATTGTACAGATCCTCTATAATCTGCAGGGTGAGCCGGAAGTTTCAGGTCCTATGCCGTTTGATGATGTCTTCAACCACTGGGCGGAGAAGCCGATTCTCTGGGCCTATCAGACCGGCGTAGTTGCCGGCACGTCCGACACGACATTCGACCCGGATAAGCCGGTCACGCGCGAGCAGATTGCGGTCATCCTCATGGGCTATGTCGATCAGATTCTCAAGCTGGAGCATACCTGGGAACCGGCAGATTTGAGCGGCTATCCGGATGCAGGCAGTGTTTCTGGCTGGGCAAAGGACGCACTGGCCGATGCCGTGGCACTGGGTCTGATCTCCGGTGCAAGCAACGGCGGCCAGACATATCTCGATCCGCAGGGCGGCGCGTCCCGGGAGCAGGTCGCAACAATCCTGATGGAGTTTTGCAAAAACGTTATGAACAAGCAGTGATATGCTTCCCCATGCAAACCGGGCAGAGCCGCAAAAGCGGTTCTGCCCGGTTTGTCTGCTGTGTGCGGTCAACTATTTGCCGCGCCTGCGATGTAGCACTCCTCGGCTTCCTGCTGCGCATGGATCAGCAGCAGCCTTGCCTCCTCGTAGTCGTGGGTGTTGATGTGTTCCACGGCGTCGCTCAGCGTGTTGAAGAGGGTGAAGTACAGTTTCTTGAAGTCCATGGCGATCTCCTTTTTGTTCTGCGTATTTGCAGGTTCCGGCGCGTCTTCCGGTCGCTGCGATGCGCAGTTTAACACTGAATGGAGTAGAAACGTGTCGAACGCTGTAGATGCCGAAAAAACTTCATAAAATTCAAATTTTTTGTCAGGTATGGGACAATCTTTGTGCCAAGCGGCGAAAAGCAAGTGCCCGCACTCCATAATGGAGCGCGGGCACGGATTGCTTGTAGCAGCTTGATCAGGATCGTGACGGCACCCAGCAGGATCAGCACGACACCGACAATACGATTCAGGCGCCGGATCTCACAGCGGTTGGCGAATTTTGCGGAGACGACCGCGCCCAACAGGCACGAAGCCACGACGATCGCCATGGGCAGCGGAAAGAGCAGCACGCCCAGCGAGATGTGGCTGACGGCGCCGGTCAGCGCGACGAGCGTCATAATCATCGTGCTGGTGCCGACGGCGACGGGGCTTAACCAGTCTGTGAAACAGCTTTCCGATCAATAATTTCTATTACACACCCGTTGCACACCGTATCGATAATTTGCATGCAAAAACGGAAAAATAAAAAGTCCTGTATTCCTTGAGAATACAGGACTTTTTACTGGTCCGAGTGAGAAGATTCGAACTTCCGGCCTCTTGAACCCCATTCAAGCACGCTACCAACTGCGCTACACCCGGATATCACATTTGCTCAAATAATATAGCACACGAAAACCGAAAAAGCAAGAGGAAAAATGCACTTTTGGCCGGAAATCAAAATTTTGCATGATGCTTCCAAAAAACTTCAATAATTTCAATTAAGGAACTTGACATTTTTCTGGCAATTTGTTAATTTGATTTTAATATCTGCGCTGCATACTGTGTACGCTGCACGTAGACAGTGTCCGGCGCAGCAAAATGAATGATCAGGAGGAAAACAATATGACGTGGAAGAAACTGCAGCGTCTGCTGGCGTGCCTGCTGGCGGTCCTGCTTCTGTCGCAGGTCGGTGCGTTCTCGCCGGCCGTGTTCGCGGCGGATGCCAGTGGCTACACACTGCAAGACGGTACGGCGATTATCCCGGAGGGAGCGTCCGAAGAAAAAGTAAATCAAATCCTCACGCGGACATTGGTGGCTGGATTTGATGAGATGAGCAAAGAAGATCAGAATACGCTTCTGAGCACTTGCAAGTGGGAGTATTACTGCCAAGGCGAGACTCCCCTCACGCACAAAACAAAAGATGCATGGGGCTCTGTTGGCGGATTCAAAGTCAAGGAAAGACCTTACACATATGACTTCCTTGCTCTGTCTGATGCGAAAACGGAATGCAAAGCATATTCTGTGCGCCTGACCACTGCCAAAGACAAGACAGTACAGTTCACCAAGGCAGCGATGCTCGATTCGTCCATCACGCTCAAGCAGGGCGCCAGCGTGAGGCTGCCGTACAATGAAGACGGCACGCTGGATTTTGACGCACTGCGTGCAGCCATTCTCCAGCAGGTCGTGGACGAGGGGACTCCCCCGTCTCTGACGACGGAGAATACGGAGATCAAGTATAAGTACGCTGTTTCTTGGGTCGATCTTGACGGCGGTAAGATTGCTCCCGCCATTTCTGCGGGTGACCAGCAGATCCAGATCAGCTTCAAGGGCGACGACGCTTACAAGGCGTCCTCGGCCACGACGACGGTGACCTTCACCGAGCGCGCGGATTCCCACATCGTTCTTAAGCCTGACCAGCAGGTCGCGCTGCCGTATACGGATGCCACGACCGTTGATTACGACGCGCTGCGCGTGGCCATTCTCCAGCAGGTCGTGAGCGAGGACACCACTCCGGCCCTGACGACGGAGAATACGGAAATCAAGTACAAGTTTACGTTTGGCAAGGATACATGGGTCGATCTTGCGGGCGGTAAGATTGCTCCCTCCGTCTCTGCGAAGAGCTATGAGATCCAGATCAGCTTCAAGGGCGACGATACTTACAAGGCGTCCTCGGCCACGACGACGGTGACCTTCACCGAGCGCCCGGGCATCAAAGCGACGACGAATGAAACCCCGACGTTCAAGCTCGCCTTCACCGCCGACGGCGAGGCGATCTACGACAACATCCGGCAGCAGGTCTGGGATGCGGTCGTTGTGAGCACGAACCCGACTCTGACCGTGGATGATGTGACCATTGAGTACTATGCTACGGCGAAGACGGGTGTGGCCAAGAGCTGGATGCCGCTGGAAGGCGGCACAAAAGATTTGCTGACCTATCCCGCCATTGGCGAGGGCACCCAGAAGGTGCGTATCTCCTGGGGCGGCAGCAAGAACTATGCCCCCTGGTCGTGGGAAGGTGATGTGGTGGTAACCGGCCGCGCGGCAGCTCCGTTCCAGCTCAAGCAGGGCGTGACCGAAGTCGCGATGGTCTACAATCGCGATCAGAGCATCAAATATGAGGCGACCGCGCAGGCCCTGCGCGAGGCGCTGCTCGAGAGCTCCGATGCGAATGTTTCCATCAACGACGTGACGGTGGAGTACAAGGCCGGCCTCGGCATCTTTGAGCCGCTTGACTACAAAGCGACGATCAGCTCCAACAACTTTGGCCTTGGTGAGCAGACCATCCGCTTTACTTGGGGCGGCAATGCAGATTATCAGGCTTATACGCTGGAAGTCACCGTCAAGATGACCGATACACGCATCGTGAGCGAGGTCGTGCTCAAATCCGGCGCTTCCATCACCTACAACATGGACGCCAATGTCATGCTGCAGGCGATCTTTGAAAATCTCATTGATTGGGGCGCTTCCACGCTGCCCGAAAAGAGCACGCTGAGCGTGGCTGACTTCACGATTGAGTACTATGCAGAAAACGAGGTCGAGGTTGACGGCATGACGACCGGCGGCGGAGCACATCTGTATATGCCGCTTGAAGGCGGCAAGGGCGGCGCGTTTGAAGGCGATTTGGTGAAGTCTCTTACCTATCCCCAGATGGGCGCAGGCGATCAGAAGATCCGCGTGACCTTCAAGGGCGATGAGGCTTACTGTTCCAGCACGCCTGTTGAGGGCAATCTGACCGTGAACAAGGCGAAAGTCTCCGTTAAGGTGCACTCGACGAGCATCTATGCCGAAGAGGCCAAAGAGAAGCTGGGTGAGGGCTTTGTCACCACCGACCCTGCCGATAAGTTTGACATCTACACCATCTACGGCGGCATGACCAGCGATGTGACCGGCAGCGTGTTCGTGCAGCTGCCCGAGCGTATCACGAACAACAAGCTCCTGAAGCTGATCGACGACACACTCAGCGCGGCCGGCAAACCGACTCTTTCGGATATTATGCAGAAGGGCACTACGGTTGGCAAGCTCAAAGAATACCTGAATGATCTTCTCAACAGCGATGCGCTCACCGCGCTCGGTGGTTTGCTCAGCAAAGTCGGCATTGATCTGGATACGCTGCGCCAGATCAGCGACACGCTCAACAAGTTCCCCGGCCTGCTTGACAATGTCCGCGTGGCCTTCGGCACGCCGGATCAGGCGGGCATCTACACCGTTTACGCGATCACGAACAACAAGAACTACGAGACCGGTGTCGGCACGGGCATGCTGCTCGTGAAGAAGCACTATTCCGGCGTGAAGCTGCAGTGGAACCAGACTATTCCCAACGGCAAGCTGACCGTTGAGGAAGCGAAGAATTTTGACTTCGGCGTGACGCTGATGTATGACGGTAATCCCGCTGAAAAGCAGACGAATGTGCACTACCTGTACTCCGGCTTCACCAGCAAGTGGCGCCCGTATTCGAGCACCACGACGCCCCCGACTGAGCCCGGCCGCTATGTCGTGACGGTCGTGACTCTGGGCGGCAACTATCAGGCAGCGCCCATCACGCGCGCTTTCCAGATCACCAAGTAATTTTCTCGCGTGTGTCTCCCGGGTTTTTGCCCGGGAGACTTTTTTGCGCCGGAGGAGACCGGCCGGAGCGGAAAAATGAAAATCGCCGAAAATTTTTTCAAAAATAACTTGACAGCAGTCGAATCGTCTGTTATATTAAACAAGCGCTAAGGCGATGAGGCCGAGTAGTTCAGTCGGTTAGAACGCTAGCCTGTCACGCTAGAGGTCGAGGGTTCAAGTCCCTTCTCGGTCGCCACCCGCGGAGCGAAAGCTCCGCGGGCTTTGTATGCTGCTATAGCTCAGTCGGTAGAGCGCATCCTTGGTAAGGATGAGGTCCCCGGTCCGAATCCGGGTAGCAGCTCCAGAAAATCCTGCAACCGTTGCGGCTGCAGGATTTTTTGTTTATCAAAGACCGTGCAAAAACCACACCGCCGGACAGGGGGGGAGCCCCGTCCGGCGCCGCATATTCTCATTTTTTCTGTCATGCCCGGCAAAATGGACGCGCACGATCAGCGTTATTCCATGCGCGCAGATATGCGATCGCCTGGAGGTAGGTGTCGTTCTTTGCGGGCTTTTGACCGCTGAGCCGTCTGGAATCCAGGTTGTGTTTCAGATCCGCGAGTTTGACTTTTCGCGCGATCGGATTCTCGGCCAGCGCCTTCACATAGTCCATATATGCGACGCCATCCGCGTGCGTCAGAAGGTGGAGCGCGTCCAAAACCTCCTTGGGAAATCCGGCGCTTTCGAGGTCTGTATATGTGTATTCATCGCCGTGGTCCTCAATCACATCATGCAGCAGCGCTACGCACGTAGACGCCTCATCCTCCATCTGTGCGGCGAGATAAAACGGATGGAAAACATACGGATACCCGCCCTTGTCCAAATCATTTTTATGAGCCTCAAACATGAGGACACATGCTTTTTTTACAAGCTCCGAATAGTACATACCACCTTCTCCTTTTCACACTGCATGTGCTGTTGCTGCTTCCAAAATGGATTGTAGCATGCGCGCCCCGAAAACACAACGGTCCTGCGGTATGGCGGACCAATAGAAAATGCCGGGCAGACTTGCGCTGCCCGGCATTTTCTATATGCATTGTATCAGCCGCGTGTCGTCATGCAGGTCCGATACCGGCACGCCTGCGGTCTCTGCAAGGATCTCCTATGCGAAAGCCTGCCAAAAAAGTCCGTGCGGACTCCTTTGACAGGCGTAGCGAGCGGGCCTGTAAGCCGGGTTCTGTAATCGACAGCCATCTATCTAGACGCACCGTTGCCGGTGCGTTCCAGCCACCTCCATGGGACGGCCGGGCCGGCCGTATGTCCCTCCGCGGTGTTGCTCCGGATAGAGTTTACAGCGCCGCACTGTCTCCAGCCGGCGAGTGAGCTCTTACCTCACTTTTCCACCCTTACCCGATCGCTCGGGCGGTTTGTTTCTGTTGCACTTGTCCGAGGGTCGCCCCTGGCGGGTGTTACCCGTTATCCTTGCCCTGTGGAGCCCGGACTTTCCTCACGCACAGCCTTTCGGCTTGTGCCCGCGGCTGTCCGGCCCGCTCGCCCGACTATTTTACACATCCTGCCGCGCCGCGTCAAGTCCGGCGGAGATTTATTTTCTTGTAATCGGCATGAATGAGCAGTATAATCACTTCGTATGATTACCTTTTGGAAAAGGAGTGTCTGCATGACCTTTTCGGATTATATGGACTATCTGCGTGACAAGCGCATCGGTGTCATCGGCTTCGGCGTGAGCAATCAGCCGCTCGTGCGCGTGCTGCTGCGCAATGGCTGCGACGTGACGGTGTGCGACCGGCGCGAGCGGGCCCAGCTCGGCGCGGCCGGGGACGAGGCCGCGGCTCAGGGTGCAAAATTCATCCTCGGCGCGGACTATCTGGAGCATCTGGACTTCGATGTCATCTTCCGCACGCCGGGCGTGCTGCCCATCGTGCCGCAGCTGCGCAAGGCTGCGCAAAACGGCGCGATCCTCACCTCCGAGATGGAGGCATTCTGCAACCTCTGCCCGTGCCGCATCATCGCCATCACCGGCAGCGACGGCAAGACCACGACCTCGACCATTACGGCCGAGCTCCTGCGCGCGCAGGGGTATACCGTACACCTCGGCGGCAACATCGGCACGCCGCTCTTTGACCGCATCCCGGACATCCGGCCGGAGGACTTTGCCGTGCTCGAGCTCAGCAGCTTCCAGCTGCACAGCATGCACTGTGCGCCGGATGTGGCCATCATTACGAACATTTCGCCGAACCATCTGGATGTCCATCCGGATTTCGAGGACTATGTGTCGGCCAAATGCAGCATTTACCGCGGCCAGCGGCCGGACGGCTGCTTGGTACTCAACGCGAAGGATGCCCATACCCCGCGTTTCGCGGCCGAGGCGCCGGGGCGCGTGCGCTATTTCAGCAGCATCGGCCCGGTGGAAAACGGCGTTTACTGCACGGATGGCGTCATTTACCGCGCACACGACGGCAAGTCAGAGAAAATTCTTGACGCTGCCGAGATCCGCATCCCCGGCGCGCACAACGTGGAAAACTATATGGCGGCCTTTGCCGCGACCGACGGTCTGGTCGGCAATGCGGCGTGCGTTCAGGTCGCGCATACCTTCTCCGGCGTACCGCACCGCATGGAGCGCATCCGCGAGCTCAACGGCATCACGTTTATCAACGACTCCATCGCCTCGAGCCCCACGCGCACGATCGCGGGTCTGCACGCGCTGCCGAAGCCGCCGGTCATCATCCTTGGCGGGCACGACAAGCATATCCCGTTTGACACGCTTGGCGACGAGGTCTGCCTGCACGCAAAGGCGGCGGTCGTCGTCGGCGAGACGGCGCAGCGCATTGCTTCCGCCATCCGCGCATCGAAATTCTATGACCCGGAAAAGCTGCCGCTCGTCGAGGCGCCGGACTTCCGCGCGGCGGTCGAGACGGCCTATGGCCTTGCGCAGCCGGGTGATATCGTGACGCTCTCGCCGGCCTGCTCGTCGTTTGATTTCTTCAAAAACTTTGAAGAGCGCGGCAATACCTTCCGCGTCATTGTAGAATCTCTGAAATAATGGTATGGATCGCCCCGTCGCTGCATAGCATGGCAGGGGGGATCTACTATGATTTGTGCGTCTCGCCGCTGGAGACCGGCCGCCCGCCGGCGCCCGCCGCGGCCGAAGCGGAAGCTGGCGGCGCTGCTGCTGGTGCTCGTCCTGCTGGGCAGTATGGCGTATTTCACCGTGTCGGTGTTGCACCTGATCACGCAGCTGGCCGTCAACTCCGCCTGTGACCTCATGCAGCTGAAGATCAACGCTGCCGTCAAGGCGGTGCAGGCACAGGTGCAGGGCGGCTATTATACCTACCGCACGGATGCCGACGGGACCATCACGGCCGTGAGCATCGATACCGAGCACGTGGGGCAGGTGTCCTCGCTCGTGCTCGAGCACATGATGGACGGCGATGACGGACAGGTCGAGCTGGACATTCCGCTCGAGACGCTCTTCGGCGTGAATTTTCTGCCCGGGCTGAAGCTGCCGCTGCCGGTGCGCGTCCTCGTGCTGACGACGTCGGATGTAAGCTACCACAATGAGCTTGTGTCGGCCGCGATCAACCAGAGCAAATATCAACTATATCTGAACGTGAAGATGGACCTCGACATTCTGGTGCCCTGGGAGCACCAGACCGAGACCGTGGGCACGAACGTCCTGCTGGCCGAGACGGTCATCGTCGGCAAGGTGCCCCAGACGTATGTGGAAGTGGAGTAAACAACATGGATGTACGCGAAGAGATTCTGACGCTGCGCCGTCAGCTGGAACACGCAAATTTTCTCTATTACGTGAAGGACGCACCCGAGATCAGCGACTTTGAATATGACACGCTCATGCGCAGGCTCGAAGAGCTTGAGGCTGCGCACCCGGAGTATTCCTCGCCCGATTCGCCGACGCAGCATGTCGGCGGCTACGCGCTCAATACCTTTGCGCAGGTGCGCCATCAGGTGCCGCTCGAGAGCCTGCAGGATGTGTTTTCGTTCGATGAGCTGCGCGCGTTCGGCGCGCGCATGGACGGTGCGCTCACGCAGGCGCATGACTATTGCGTCGAGCCGAAGATCGACGGTCTGTCCATGTCGCTCGAGTATGAAAACGGCGTGTTCGTCCGCGGCGCCACGCGCGGCGACGGCATCACCGGCGAGGACGTGACGGAGAATCTCCGCACGCTGCGCAATCTGCCGCTCAAGCTCGACAACGCGCCTGCAAAGCTCATCGTGCGCGGCGAGGTCTATATGTCGCACGAAGTATTTGCGGCGCTCAATGCCGAGCGCGAGCTGCTCGAGCAGCCGCTGCTGGCCAATCCGCGCAACGCGGCGGCGGGCTCCGTGCGCCAGCAGGACCCGAAGGTCGCGGCGGCGCGCAAGCTGGATATCATCATCTTCAACCTCCAGTTTGACAGTGACCGCACGTTCGCCACGCACACGGAAACGCTGGATTATCTGGCATCGCTGGGTTTCCCGGTCGTGCCGTATCAGCGCTGTGAAACGCTCGATGCCTGCTGCGCGCGCATCGACTGGATCGGCGACAACCGCGAGACGTTCCCATTCGACATCGACGGCGCGGTCATTAAGATCAACGACCTTGCGCAGCGACAGTATCTCGGCAGCACGGCAAAGTTCCCGCGCTGGGCGGTGGCATATAAGTACCCGCCGGAGAAGAAGGAGAGCCGCGTGCGCGACATCGTCGTGCAGGTCGGCCGCACGGGCGTGCTCACGCCAAAGGCGGTCATTGAGCCGGTGCGTCTGGCCGGTACGACCGTCACAAATGCCACGCTGCACAATCAGGACTTCATCGACAACCTTGACCTGCGCATCGGCGACACGGTGCTCGTGCAGAAGGCGGGGGAGATCATCCCCGAGATCCTCTCCGTCGTGCGCGACAAGCGGCCGGAGGGTACGGTGCCGTTTCATATGCCGGACACCTGCCCGGAGTGCGGCGCGCCCGTCGTGCGCGATCCGGACGGGGCGGCCCTGCGCTGCACGGGCGCGGAGTGCCCGGCGCAGCGGCTGCGCAACATTGCGCACTTTGCCTCCCGCGAGGCAATGGACATCGACGGCCTCGGCATCTCGCTGTGCCAGTCGCTGATCGAGGCGGGGCTCGTGCACTCCCCGGCGGAGTTGTATGCGCTCGAGCCGCAGTCGGTCGCGGCGCTGGACCATATGGGGAAAAAATCGGCCGAGAACCTCATGGCAGCCATCGAAAAGAGTAAGGACGCCGGCATGGCGCGCCTGCTGTGCGCGTTCGGTATCCGGCAGGTGGGGCAGAAGGCAGCCAAGGTGCTGGCCATGCACTTCGGCACGCTGGACAAGCTCATGGCGGCGACGGAGGAGGAGCTCATGGCCATCCCGGACGTCGGCCCGACGACGGCGGCGTACCTGCGCGCGTGGTTCGATAATCCGCAGTCGCAGCACCAGATCCGGCTGCTGCGCGACGCGGGCGTCGGCTTCGATTCCAAGGAGCAGGTGGTGGACCGCCGCTTTGCCGGTAAGACGTTCGTGCTCACCGGCGCGCTCGAGCATTTCAGCCGCGACGAGGCCAGCGCCATCATCGAGCGCTTCGGCGGCAAGACGAGTTCCTCCGTGTCAAAAAAGACGTCCTATCTGCTCGCCGGGGAAAACACCGGCTCGAAGTATCAAAAGGCGCTCACGCTCGGCACACCCATTATTACGGAAGCTGAATTTCTGGCTATGATCCAGGAGTAACGAAAGAAACGGAGTGGAAATCATGCGAGATTATGCAAAAGAATTTGAAAACCGCGTCGCCTTTATCCGCGACCTGCTCAAAAGCAGCGGCGCCAAGGGCGTCATCTACGGCAACAGCGGCGGCAAGGACAGCGCGCTCGTCGGCATCCTCTGCAAGGCCGCGTGCGACAACACGGTCGGCATCATGATGCCGTGCGCCTCCAAGCGCAACTTCGGCGAGGACATGACCGACGGTCTGGCCGTGGCTGAGCAGTTCAATATCGAAACGCGCACGGTCGACCTCACGGCGGAAAAGGAGCTCGTCATGCAGACGGTCTCCGCCGTCACGACGCTCAACCAGATGGCGACGTCGAACATCGCCCCGCGTCTGCGCATGCTCACGCTCTATACCATTGGCGCGGCCGAGGGCCGTCTCGTCGCCGGCACCGGCAACCGCAGCGAGGCATATATGGGCTATTTCACGAAGTGGGGCGACGGCGCGTATGACTTCAACCCCATTGCCGACCTGACCGTGACGGAAATTTACGAGTTTCTGACCTGGCTGCACGCGCCAGAGAACATCATCCGCAAGGCGCCGTCCGCCGGCCTCTTCGAGGGCCAGACAGACGAGCAGGAGATGGGCGTGACCTACGCCGCCATTGATAAGTACATCCTCACCGGCGAGGCCAACGAGCACGACAAGGCCATCATCGACCGCTACCATAGCCGCAGCGAACACAAGCGCCGCCCGGCCGCGACCTATCACGCCGAATGACGCAGTATTTCGATACCCACGCGCACTACGACAGCGGAAAGTTCAACGCCGACCGTGACGAGGTGCTGCGTGCCGTGCATGAGAGCGGTGTCGCGCTTATCGTGGACCCCGGTGACTGCGCCGTGACGTCCGCGCGCGCCGTTGCCATCGCGCAGGCATATGATTTTGTCTATGCCGCTGTTGGCTGGCACCCGGAGGAGGCCGCCGGCTGGACGGATGACAGTCTGGAGCAGATCCGCGCGCTGGCGGCGCAGCCGAAAGTCTGCGCCATTGGCGAGATCGGTCTGGACTATTACTGGGACACCTCCACGAAGGCGACGCAGGAGATTATGCTGCGCGCGCAGCTGGAGCTTGCGCTGGAGCTGGATCTCCCGGTCATCATCCACGACCGGGAGGCGCACGGCGACAGCCTGCGCATCGTGTGCGACTATCCGGGCCTGCGCGGCGTGTTCCACTGCTTTTCCGGCAGCGTGGAGATGGCACGCGAGCTGCTGCGCCGCGGCTGGTATCTCGGCTTTGACGGGCCGATCACGTATAAGAATGCCGTCAAGGCGCTGGATGTGATCGCCGCCTGCCCGGCCGACCGGATGCTGCTCGAAACGGATTCGCCCTATCTGGCCCCGGTGCCGAACCGCGGCAAGCGCAACGATTCGCGCAACCTGCCGTATATTGCCGCGCGCATCGCGGAGATCAAGGGCATGACGACAGACCAAGTCGCGGAGGCGACACTGCAAAATGGAAAACAACTTTTCAATCTCTGAGCGCTGGCTGCTGCGCGGCGCGCCGAACGCGCGCGACCTCGGCGGCCTGCCCACCACGGACGGCCGCACGGTCCGTCCGGGCCTGCTGCTGCGCAGCGGCGAGCTCGCCGGTATTACGGAGCCGGATGCGCAGACGCTCAGCCAATATTCGCTGCGCACGGTCGTGGACTTTCGCACCGACCTCGAGCGAGAGCAGAAGCCGGACCGTGTCCTGCCGGACGTGCAGTATGTCCACTGTCCGATCGTGCAGCAGGCGGCGGCCGGCCTGACGCGGGAGGAGCACGCCGACCCCTATGCGGCCGTTGTCGCGCATGCAAAAGCGATGGCCGGTCGGGAGCGGGCGTTCATGTGTGAGCTGTACCGCAGTCTCGTCACGCAGGAATTCTCCATCGCGCATTACCGGCAGTTTTTTGCACTCCTGCTCGCGCAGACGGACGGCGCACTGCTCTATCACTGCACGGCGGGGAAGGACCGCGTCGGCGTCGGCACAATGCTGCTGCTCACGGCGTTGGGCGTGGACTGGCCGGTCATTGTGGAAAACTATCTGGTCACCAACGAGCGTATGGCCGCCTCGACCGACTGCCTGCTGACGGCGGTCGCGGACTATGACCTGAGTGAGGCGGAGCGGGAGGTCATCCGCACGTTTGACCGCGCGGACGCGGCGTTCCTGACGGCGGCGCGCGATGCGATCGCGGTGCGGTACGGCAGCGTGGATGCGTTCCTGACGCAGGCGCTCGGCGTCGGCGCGTCCGAACGGGAGACGCTGCGCGCGCGTTACCTGACAACCA
>ERZ773202.399-NODE-399-length-41613-cov-25.140599_pt1 | contig 41613 bp, 35 predicted proteins | sample MGYA00580998_ERZ773202 | MGnify/ENA primary metagenome ERZ773202 (study PRJEB29015, sample SAMEA2737803) | human gut metagenome | biome: human gut; feature: human-associated habitat; material: faeces | place: China | collected 2012 ...
AAACAACTATGGCAAATTTAAGATTTGAGGTTGTAGCCGAGGCTTTCAAGAAGAAGCCTCAGGAAGTTATTGCACCCATTGAGCGTCCGTCCGAATATTTCGGAAAGAACGTCTTCAACCGTGCCAAGATGTACAAGTATCTCCCGCGCGACGTTTATGAGAAGCTCATCGACGTTATCGACAATGGCGCTCGTCTGGACCGTTCAATTGCCGACGCTGTGGCTAAGGGCATCAAGCAGTGGGCCGACGAGAACGGTGTGACACACTACACCCACTGGTTCCAGCCCCTTACCGAAGGCACTGCCGAGAAGCACGACGCGTTCATTGAGCACGACGGCAAGGGTGGCATGATAGAGGAGTTCTCTGGCAAGCTGCTCGTACAGCAGGAGCCCGATGCCAGCTCGTTCCCTAACGGCGGTATCCGTAACACATTCGAGGCCCGTGGCTACTCGGCTTGGGATCCCACATCGCCCGTGTTCATCATCGACGACACGCTGTGTATACCCACAATCTTCATCTCTTACACAGGCGAGGCGCTCGACTACAAGGCACCGCTGCTTCGCTCTCTTCACGCCGTAAACGTGGCAGCCACAGAAGTATGCCACTATTTCTATCCTGAAGTAAAGAAGGTTATCAGCAACCTCGGTTGGGAGCAGGAATATTTCCTCGTTGACGAGGGTCTCTACTCTGCTCGCCCCGACCTCATGCTCACAGGCCGCACCCTGATGGGTCACGACTCAGCCAAGAACCAGCAGATGGACGACCATTACTTCGGAGCCATCCCCGAGCGCGTACAGGCCTTCATGAAAGACCTCGAGATACAGGCACTCGAACTCGGCATCCCTTGCAAGACACGTCACAACGAGGTAGCGCCCAACCAGTTTGAGCTGGCACCAATCTTCGAGGAAACCAATTTGGCTGTCGACCACAACATGCTCCTCATGAGCCTGATGAAGAAGGTGGCACGCCATCACGGATTCCGTGTCCTGCTGCACGAGAAACCCTTCGCAGGCATCAACGGATCGGGTAAGCACAACAACTGGAGTCTCTCTACCGATACCGGCATCCTGCTCCATGGTCCAGGCAAGACACCAGAGGACAACCTTCGTTTCGTAGTCTTCATCACCGAGACCCTCATGGGCGTATACCGTCACAACGGTCTGCTCAAGGCATCCATCATGAGTGCCACCAATGCTCATCGTCTGGGCGCCAACGAGGCACCTCCAGCCATCATCTCCTCCTTCCTTGGCAAGCAGCTCACCGACCTGCTCGACCATATCGAGAAGGCCGACAAGAAAGACCTCTTCGTCATGGCTGGCAAGCAGGGCATGAAGCTCGACATTCCAGAGATTCCTGAGTTGATGATTGATAACACCGACCGCAACCGTACCTCACCATTCGCCTTCACTGGCAACCGCTTCGAGTTCCGTGCCGTAGGTAGCGAGGCCAACTGTGCCTCAGCCATGATCGTGCTGAACACCGCAGTAGCCGAAGCTCTCACCGACTTCAAGAAGCGTGTCGACGCACTCATCGCCAAGGGCGAGGACAAGACCTCAGCCATCATCGACATCGTTCGCCAGGACATCAAGGCCTGCAAGCCTATCCGTTTCGACGGCAATGGTTACAGCGACGAGTGGGTGGAAGAGGCTGCCAAGCGCGGTCTCGACTGCGAGAAGAGCTGTCCTAAGATCTTCGAGCGCTATCTCGACCCAGCATCCATCGAGATGTTCGAGAGCATGGGCGTGATGAAGAAGAACGAGCTCGAGGCCCGCAACGAGGTGAAGTGGGAGACCTACACCAAGAAGATACAGATCGAGGCCCGTGTGATGGGCGACCTGTCCATGAACCATATCATCCCTGTCGCCACCCACTATCAGAGCCAGTTGGCAAAGAATGTGGAGAACATGATCGACATCTTCGGCGAGGACGAGGGCAAGAAGCTCACCGCCCGCAACATCAACATCATCAAGAAGATAGCCGAGCGCACACAGATCATCGAGACCGGTGTCGAGGAGTTGGTCAATGCCCGCAAGGTGGCCAACAAGATAGAGAGCGAGCACGACAAGGCAATCGCTTACCACGACACGGTGGCTCCAAAGATGGAGGAGATCCGTTATCAGATAGACAAACTGGAGCTCACCGTAGCCGACGAGCTCTGGACGCTGCCTAAGTATCGTGAGCTCCTGTTCATCCGATAATATCGTAACATAGCAAACGGCTGCACTCCGCCGTGCGTAGCGGAGTGCGCTGTTAACTCTTGATCAGATACAGAACAGAAATTGAACGATCAATCTATTTCTTTTATTGGTTGTTTAAGTTTGCGCGGAGTGTGGTTGTGAAATCGTGCTCCGCTTTTTTATGCCTTTTTGTTCCTGTCTGTCAAAGATGGCTTCCAAAGTCGAAAATGACTAATGACTAATGACTAAATCTTGCGAAATTTCAACAAAAATCGAATTTGACCAAAATGACCATGACCACTTTGACCGGAATCACCCTAAATAAATTAAGATAAAATAAATTACATTTTGTCTTCCAATCCTCTTGCAAAAAGCAAGGAAATGATAAGAGTAGGAAACTGTTTCTCCCTCTCCGTTATGCAATGATGTTTGCTGCACCAGGATGAAAAAATGAACAAAAACCAAAGGCTTTGTAGTGCTTATGTAGATTTTATCTGCGAAATATGGATATTTATCCATAACACAAAAGAATCATATTCATGCATAAAAATGCAAAATAAAGGCTAAGAACGAAATGTATAAATATACAATCACAAAATAGTAAGTTTTAAGAGTGAATATGTAGTAAATAAAACTTACAAAATGCAAAAGATAAAAATGTTTTTTATATTTACTGAACTTTAGCAAGTTCATAAGTTATCACTCCCTTCTGTCATTGTAAGTTATAACCAACAGCCTTCTTGGTCAAGAAGAAACTACTTTTCATGCTATGAGAAGAGGAGAAAATAACACTTTGCAGCAAATGAAGGGGAATGGTTTATTTTGTAAACTAAAGTTAAATATTTGTTTTTTTGAGGGAAAAAGTTTGGTTTATAAAATAAACTATGTTATCTTTGTGCCCGAAATCATGATTGTGAAGAGTGATCATGCTAGCTTAAAGCAAGTGAGAGTCGACCTCCTTGCTTCTCTTTTTACACTCATGGTTTATAAAATAAACTAAGTGTTCAACCGGACTCCTTTATTATATAAGGAGTCGCAAACTAAAAGAAAAATGGAAGAAAAGAAGATTTCTGAGCAGGAGAGCCTTGAGCTTATCAACCAGATGATAGAGCAGACAAGAAGGGATTCGACAGTAGGTTCGGGCAATACGTTCCTGATTTGGGGTTATGTGTGTATGGTCGTGTCGCTTGCTGTCTTTGTTGCGGCATATACAGGTCCTGGAGCCTGGGGATGGCTTTACTTGGGCATTCCCGTTATGGGTGGCGCCGCCACGCTGATAGCTGGAAGAAAGAAAAAGAATGTGCCTTCTACGTACACCTCGAAGAGTATCAACAGCATCTGGGCGTGCCTGACGGGGGTGTTTGCCGCCTATGCCGTTTACAGTCTCATGCATTTGGACAAGCCGGAAGGCTGGTCGGGAATGTTTCTGCTGGGACTGTTGCTGCCCGGTATTGGAACCTACTGCACCGGCACCATTCTGAAGGAAGAGTTGCTGAAGCTGTGCGGCTTGATAGGTGTCATGACGGGAGTGGGCTTCCTGCATGACTTATGCACGGGCGCAGTGATTAGCCTGGCATGGCCGATGCTGATGGCGGTTTCCTCGGCGATAACGCTTGTCGCGCCAGGACATTATCTGAACTATCAATCAAAAAAACAGCGTAAATGATGCAGGAACTGAATCCTCTATTACACAGTCAGTTGAGACTTGCCATCATGTCGGTGTTGCTGAGTGCTGAAGAAGCCGACTTCGTGTATCTGAAGGAGAAAACGGAGGCTACAGCGGGCAACCTGAGTGTGCAGTTGGACAAACTTGCCTCGGCTGGCTATATCGAGAAGGAGACTGACGGCTCGGGCTCCAAGCCGAGAACAGTCTGCAGAATGACTGAGGCTGGCCGACAGGCCATGCAGGAATATGTAGCGGCGCTGAAGACCTATTTCTCGGGTCTTTGATGCTGAGAATGAAAAAATGCTGCCATCTGACGGGTTCTCTGACCTGACCGATGACAGCATTTTGCTGTTGGGAGGGTGTTATTGTTTGTCGGGCGAATCAGAACTCTCTTTGTCTATTTCGCGGAAAAGGCCGAAGAATCTGTTGCCTGCCCAGATGATGCCGGCAATCAGGGCTATGGAGACTAAGCCCTTCAAAAATCCACTCAGCAGACCAGGCAGACTGTCCCAGAACGGAAGATAATGTACTCCGAACCCTACAGCTATGGACAACACCAATGTGCCGACGATGAGGAGTTTCTCGTTCCGGATAGTGGGCGAGGGGGCTTCTACTTCTACCAGGTTTCGCAACTTGTATATCTTGTAGGTAAAGAATATGCAATTCAGAACCAAAAGGGCTAAGCATGTTATCATTCCGCCTAAGAAGATGCTCTCGCTCTCTATCCATTCCGCACAGCCGGCCCATATGAAGAAGAGGGCATAAACAACAGACTGCAGGCGACCGCAAAGCGACAGGCAGCGTACTTGCCGGGCGTTGACTATCTTGACGAATGGCAGATCGTAGGCCGATGGATGATAGCTGTGACGGAAGCTGAGACCTGTGCTGACTGTGCCGCAGATGGCGATGATAAGACAAGAGTGCCATTCCTCGGCTGCGACATGAGTGATGTTTACGATGGTGAGGAGCCAAATGGCAAGCAACAGGATTCCGATGACGTACTCGAAAATTCTGACACTTGCTGTGCGATAAATCTTGACTTGTGCGAAGATGCTGTCCTGCTCCTCATCATCGCTGGCACTGAACAGGTCGAGCGCAAAATGCAACAGTTTGTTTTTCATTTGATTCAAATTTTATTTAACTTCTATAACTTCCATGCATGCGAAACTTCAGTTAAGTATTCGTTGCAGTTTTCTTTTTCTTAGGCAGTCTGCCTGCTTTGCGCAGCGCTTCGGAGATGATCCATTGCAACTGGCCGTTGGTGGAGCGGAACTCGTCAGCAGCCCATGCTTCAATGGCACTCATCGTTTCCGAATCGATGCGTAATATAAAACTTTTTGTAGTTGTCTCTTTTTTAGCCATGCTGTTAATGATTCAATGTACCCGTATTCACCACAGGCTGGGCGGTATCGTCGCCACAGAGCACTACGAGCAGGTTGCTGACCATGGCAGCCTTCTTGTCGTCGTCCAGCTCGACTACTTCCTCGTCGCTCAGCTTCTGCAAAGCCATCTTCACCATCGAGACAGCGCCTTCCACAATCTTCTCTCTGGCAGAGATGATGGCCGAAGCCTGCTGACGACGAAGCATCACGGCGGCAATCTCCGGAGCATAAGCCAGATAGTTGATGCGAGCCTCTACCACCTCGATGCCTGCCATCGCCAAACGCTCGTCGATGCGAGCCTCCAACTCCTTGTTGATTTCGTCACTTCCATCACGAAGCGTTTTCTTGCTGCTGTTGTCGTCCTCGTCATCATCGTAGGCATACTGTCCTGCCACCTGTCGAAGGGCTGCATCTGCCTGAATCTGAACGAAACGGCCCAGCATGTTCATTACCTGTGCGGCAGAGGCTCCGACGCCAGCCTGGCCGACAGAACCTTCTGCCATCGTCTGGGTGTCGATCTCGAAAATGGCTTTATAGGTATCTTTCAGTTTCCATACCAATACCATGCCGATCATGATGGGGTTGCCCGTCTTGTCGTTCACCTTGATGGGTTCGGCATCGAGGTTGCGCACTCGAAGCGAGAGCTTCTTCTGGCTGATAAACGGATTCAGCCAATAGTAACCTGGCTGGGTAAACGTACCACGATACTTACCGAAGAAAAGCAATACGCGTGCCTGTCCTGGCTCTACGAGGATAAAACCGCAAATGCAGATGATGCTCAGGATGAGGAGCACTGCGCTGCTGATGCCGCATACACAGGCCTGCCATGTTTCTTCTGACAGGCAAGCCAATACAAACATTCCTATTCCTGTCAGGAAGACGAGAAGGTTGATCACTAACATCAGGATGCCATTTATGGTCTTGCCCTGAAATGCAAATTCCTTATTTTCCATATTTTACTGTTTATGTTGATATCATTTTGATATCGCAAAAATATGATATTAAAATGATATCACAATGGTAGAGGCGAATGTTTTATAATACTTTAACAAGAAAAGGCCGCTGAGACGATTCTCGGCGGCTTTTTTTACGGGAATTACTCCCCCTTATTCTTCCTCTTCTTCCTCGGTATCGAGGGGAATGGGTTCTTTCTTTCCGAAGTTGGGGTCGATCTTGAGGAAGGCGGTGACTACGAAGGTGATGGTGCAGCACGCCATGACGATGATGAAGAACAGGCGATAACCCACCATGTCCTTGAGATAGCCCGAGAGCATGCCGGGAAGCATGAGGCCGAGATAGGAAATGCCCGTACAGATGGAATAATGGGAGGTCTTGAATTTGCCCTGGCTGTAGAAGAGCATGTAGAGGGTGAGGACGGTGAAGCCCAAGCCATAGCCGAACTGCTCGACAAACAGGCAGGAGGAAACCACGATGAGGTTGGAGTTGAGCGAGTAGCTCAGGAAGATGTAGACAGCATCGGGCAGCGTGATCGCCATGACCATGGGCCACAGCCACTTCTTCATGCCGTCGCGGCTCACCAGGATGCCGCCGATGATGCCGCCCAGGAGGAGTCCGATGAGTCCGACGGTGCCATTGGCGAAGCCATATTCCTGGGGCGAGAGTCCCAGTCCGCCCTGTGAGTTGGGGCGGAGGATGAAGGTCTTGGTCATGGTGTTGAGCAGGGCCTCGGGGAATCGATAGAGCAGGAGGAAGAGCATGACGCAGATGGTTTCCTTGACGGGGAACTTCTGGAAGAACGTGCCGAACATGTTCTTCAGCTCGTGAGCCACTTCGCCCACGCTCCGTTCGGTCTGCACATCGTCGGCAGGACGCGGCATAAAACGGCTGTGATAGAGCCACAGCGCGATGAAGATGCCTGCCAGGCCATAGAATATCAGCGCCCACGAGAAGCGTATCTGGTTGCGGAACACTACCTGCAGGACGCCTGCCAGCGACACTAAGACGCCGTTGACGAAGATGATGGCAAGCCGGTAGAAGGTGTTGCGCAGACCCACATACTTGGTCTGGTTGTGCCCGTCGAGCTCTATCATGTAGAATCCGTCGGCAGAGATGTCGTGCGTGGCGCTGCAGAAGGCAATGAGGAAGAAGAAGCACATCGTGGCCTGAAACCAGAATGCCGTGGGGATGGAGAAGGCGATGCCTGCCAGGGCTGCTCCGATGAGCGCCTGCATGGTGAGCACCCACCAGCGCTTGGTCTTCAGCAAATCGATGAACGGACTCCACAGGGGTTTGATGACCCATGGCAGGGCCAGCCAGCCTGTGTAGAGGCCCACCTCAGAGTCGGTGAGTCCCATCTGCATGTACATTACGACAGAAAGACCCGTGACAATGATGTTGGGCAGTCCTTCTGCAAAATATAAGGTTGGAATCCAAGCCCAGGGACTCCTGCTGTTTTTATTTGTTGCCACTTTTTTTGTAAATGTTTTTTTAGGAGTTAAAGGAGTTAAGGAGTTATCGCTCCCTTCGGTCGCTGAGGAGTTAAGACAAATGCCTTGAGGAAATATTTAATGTTTAATGTTTAATGTTTAATTTCAAGTCCACAAAAGCTATTGTCTTAACTCCTTAACTCCTTAACTCCTTTAACTCCTTTAACTTCTTAAACTCCTTTAACTCCTCTTATTTATATACTTTCTTGATTTCGGCTCCCTGATAGTAGTGCAACAGGATGGCATCGTAGTCGAAGCCTTCCTCGCCCATGACGGCGGCACCTATCTGGCAGAGTCCCACACCGTGTCCCCATCCGGCTCCGATGATGTCGAAGCGCTGCGGAACGCCTTTCTCGTCGATGTCGCATCTGTCGACCACGAATGCAGAGCTGTAGAGATGGGTGTCGCTCAGGGCACGGCGTATCTCGAGTTCCTTGCCGATGACGAATGTCTTCTCGGTGCCCACGATGCGCAGTTTGCTGATGCGTCCGCTCTTGCCTCGCTCTTCGGCCTGAAGGTCGAGGATGTCGCCGAAATTCATTTTCAGTTTCTCGTCGAGCAGCTGCTTCAGCTTCTCCTGGGTCAGCGTCACCTTCCAGCGGTAGAAGTCGGCAGTTTCCTGGTCGTAGTCGTTGAGCACTTGCGAGAGTATCTTCTTGTCTGTGGTGTTGCAGAAGGCAGGAGGGTTGGAGCGGATCCAGGCTTCGGCAGCAGCCTCGTCTTGCAGCGAGGGCAGTGGGGCTGGGGCTGCGGAGCCGACAGACTTCACGCCCTGTATGATGTCGCGCACGCTGCTGAGATAGTTTTTCGGTGTGTCCTCCCAGCAGTACTGGAACTCCTCGGTGACGCCGCCGCAGCACTTCGAGAAGCGTGCGTCGCAGATGTCGTCGCCGTCCATCAGGATCTGTCCCTTGGTCTGCCGGATGGCTTCTGCCACATGGGGCGAAGTCTCCTTGGTGATGCCCTGATAGCGCTGGCAGTGGTCGTCGGCGCAGACGTCGAAGATGGTGTGGTCCTCGCGGTCGTACCAGCGTATGAGTCGGTCGTCTTTCTTGACAAAGGAGAAGAAGTTGTTGCCCGACTCAGCCACCTCGCGGCGCTTCTTCATCTGTGCCAGGAGCCACGAGCGGGAGATGACGGCATGGGCCTTGAGCAGCTCGAGGCTCGACGTGGCGCTCATCTCGCTCGAGATGACGCTCTCGAGGTATCGCTCTACGGGCAGCTCGTTGATGGCGCATATCTTGTCCGACTCCACCACAAAGTGCAGGGTGCCGAGGAAGGTCTGTGTCTCCTTGCGTTCCCAATGGAAGTTGACGCCTATGGTCACGTCGCAGAGCGAGAAGGAGGCGTCGGCGCTCTGCGGATGGAAGGTGAGCGAGCTGTACTGGTTGCCGTTCCACAGGATGCCGCCCTCGGAGAACGCCACTTCCTGTTCGCCCGTCACCATCTCGCCCTTGGCCAGGTAAGGCTTGTTGAGCGAGAAGTGAATCTTCTGTCCGCTCACGATGCCCACGTTCACGTTGGGCTGTTTGCCCTTGTCGGCGAGCAGCTGGAGCGGATGCTCGTGAGCGGTCGCGGCAGAGGCCTTGAGATTGCTGACGATGGCTTCCGTCTTCTCTGCCGAAATGCCGCACTCGCGCAGCAGGGCTGTGGCTTTGTCGAGGTTGATCTTGCTGAAGTCTTCCTCGCGCGGAGTGATGATCAGTCCTGCCATGTCGAGCGCTCCTGGCGAAACCATCATCTGGGCCTCGCCTTCGGCGAAATAGGCATCAGGGCGGTGCTTCTCTCTCGGGATGACGACGCTGATAAACTCGTCGTCTTTTCGCCAGGCGATGATGTTCATCATGGGCTCGCTCTCGTCGCCACGCATCGGCATGGAGCGATAGAGGCGATGGAAGAGTTCCTCGTCGCAGTCCTCGCTCTTAGAGATGATGACGAAGGCAGGCACGAGGAAGTCGCGCAGCACGGAAATCTTCTCCTCGTCGTTGAGCGAGATGATGTCGGCGAGGTTGCGCGAGAGGCGTTGCCAGTTGGTCTGCAGGGGCAGCACGCCGCTTGTGCCAGCCTGGAAGTGCAGGTGGTCGGGGGCTGAGGCGCCACACTTAGGACCATTGTAGAACACCATCAGCTCGCTGTGGAGCGACAGCAGTCTGTGCATCTCGCCATAATGGCGGTAGATGGACTGTGGCTGGTGCTTGGTGGCGGGAATGGTGAAGTGGACCGGCAGGATGGGGAAGGGGTTGACCAGGAGCTGGAAGTGGTCGTCTATCTGCTTGGTCATCTGTTCCTTGGGGCGGTTTCGCTCGCACAGGAAGCAGGGGCGCTCGCCGAGTGTGTGCTTGTCTATCTTGGCGCCTGTGCTGACGATGCGTGCAGGATTGAACTGCACCTTCAGCTGGTCGGAGAGCTGGCGCACCTCTACGTGCTTGAGGTCGCGGAAGCGGTGGCGTGCGTCTTCCCACATCTCCAACTGTCGGTTGAAGAAGCGCGAGATGCTGCTGTCCTCCATGATGTCGGCCTTGCCCTGCAGCATCTGCTGTCGGGCCTTGAGCTCCATGGTGCGCAGGCGGTCTTTATATAGGTTGTTGGCATTCACCCGCTCCACGCTGAGGGCTGCGTCGCTGTTGCCACCCCAGCGGCGGCAGAGATAGAGCTCGTCGTAGATGCGGCCTATGCGGTAACGGCGCGAGAAAGCCAGTCCCAGGGCGTAGTCTTCGCCATAGGAGGTGTTGGGGAACTGTATCTGTCGCACCAAGGGTGTGAAGAAGGCGCGTGGCGCTCCCAAACCATTGATGCGCAGGGCGTTGTTGCAGCCGTTGGCTTCGGTCCATTCCTTGTGGTCGATGAGTCCCGGGGGCAGGGTGTTGAGGTCGAAGTCGCACATGCGGTACGAGCCGATGATCATGGCTGCCTTCTGCTCGTGGAAGGCGTCGACGATCTTCTGCAGTGTCTTGGGTGAGGAATACAGGTCGTCGCTGTCGAGCTGTACGGCGAACTTTCCGCAATGGTCGCTGTTGACAGCCACATTCCAGCAGCCGCCGATGCCCAGGTCGGTGCGGCCGGGCACTATCTGTATCAGGCGCTCGTCGTCTATCGAGTCGAGGATTTCACCGGTGCTGTCGGTGGAATGGTTGTTGACCACGATGACATTATAGGGGAAGTTGGTCTTCTGGGACAGGGCGCTCTTCACGGCGTCGGCAATGGTCTTCTCGCGATTGAACACGGGAATGACGACAGAGGCCTCGCAGGCGAAGTCCTGCTCGTCGAAGTCGGGCTGGCGGTAGAAGTTGGTGTCGACGATGGCTCCCACCTTCTCGAGATGGGCTGTGCAGGCACGCTCCATCTCAATCTGTACCTCGCGGTTGCGCGGATTGACATAGTCGAACTGTTTCTCGCCGCTCTTGCGGGTGTCGAGCTCGGCCTCGGTGTAGAGATATTCGTTGAGATGGAATATCTCGCCCTTTCTGCTCAGATACAGGCGCAGGTCGTAGAGTCCGGCATACTGATAATCCACACGGTCGGTCTGCGCCACATAGTCGAGCAGCGCCTGCGACTTGATGAGCCACAGGCTGCCGAAGTCGAAGTCGTCGCGGAGGCTTCCTGCCTGATAGTCGATGGCGGGATGCTTCGTCAGGGCGCCTTCCTCCAAGGAGTAGTGGTCGCTGTAGACCATCACCGCTCCCGTGTCGTCGGCAGTGCGCAGAAAGCGTTCCAGGGCATAGAGCCCCCAGCGCACCGACGTCATCCTGGTGCACAACAGCAGATAGTCGGCATCCGTGTTCTCGGCTATGCTCATCACCGTGTTGGATGACTCCATTCTGTCGATTACTACAAAGGTACAGCCTTCGGGCACTTGGTGCTGCGAGGCAAAGTCGCTGCTTACCAGCAGATTGATATGTTGAACCGTCTTGTTCTCATGAAGCTCGAGCAGCGTTTCTTCACCCTTCTCCAAGGCTTCAAAAGGCAAGAAAAGGTCTATTTTTTCTCTCATTTTTGCTTATTATCTTAAAATATGTGGCAAAGATAACAATTTTTCAGCAAAAAAGCGTATCTTTGCACTATGAATAACGAAAAAAAATATCTTCTCGGTCTGACACTCGCCGAACTGAAGCAGGTGGCCAAGGATTTGGGCATGCCTGCCTTCACCGGTGGACAGATGGCAAAATGGCTCTATCAGCAGCATGTGAAGAGCATCGACGAGATGACGAACATATCGAAAGCCAACCGTGCCAAGCTGGCTGAAGAATACGAAATAGGATGCTTCGGATATTCCGACGCACAGCACTCGGTAGACGGAACCATCAAGTATCTGTTCCCCACACGGAGCGGAAAGTTTGTCGAGACGGTCTACATCCCCGACAAAGACCGCGCCACGCTTTGTGTATCGTCACAGGTGGGGTGCAAGATGAACTGCCTGTTCTGTCAGACAGGAAAGCAGGGGTTTGAGGGCAGTCTGCCTGCAGGCGACATCCTCAACCAGATATACTCGCTGCCCGAGGTGGACAAGTTGACCAACATCGTGTTCATGGGGCAGGGCGAGCCAATGGACAACCTCGACAATGTGCTCCGTGCCACGGACATCCTGACTGCCGACTATGGTTGGGCATGGAGCCCCAAGCGCATCACCGTCAGTTCGGTGGGCGTGAAGAATAAGTTGAAACGATTCCTCGAGGAGAGCGAGTGCCACGTGGCCATCTCCATGCACGACCCGATACCGGCAGAGCGTGCCGAGCTGATGCCGGCAGAGAGAGGAATGGGAATAGAACAGGTGGTGGAACTGTTGCGCAACTACGACTTCTCGCATCAGCGCCGACTCTCGTTCGAATACATCGTCTTCAAGGGGCTGAACGACAGCATGCAGCACGCCAAGGCCATCATCAGGCTGGTGAAGGGGCTCGACTGCCGCTTCAACCTGATACGCTTCCATCAGATTCCCGACATCCCGCTGCAGGGAGTGAGCGACGAGAAGATGGAGCAGTTCCGCGACTATCTGACCCAGCACGGTGTGTTCACCACCATCCGCGCCAGCCGTGGACAGGACATCTATGCTGCCTGCGGACTGCTGAGCACATCGAAGAAGATAGGAGAGATAAGACAGCATGAGAACGAACTGGCTTAGTGCCGTGCTGTGCTGCCTGGCGCTGACACTCGTCGGCTGCGATGGCATGGGTGGAAGAAAACCCGCAAGCACCGGGCTGCCCTACGAGGTGGTGCTGGAAGGCGACAGCGACAGCATCGTGACCCGGATGATGACGGCCGATATGCCGCATCTGCCACAGCCCGAACCGATGTTCAGCCTTATACAGGTGAGGAAGGGAAAGGTGCGCGGAAGCTACCAGCTGGTGAGAAACCGCATCGTGGTGGACATCAATGCCCATAACAAAGGCTATGCCGTGAAGATGAGGAAAGACGTGAGTGCCGTGCCGCAGACCGTCGTCTACATACAGGCACAGTCGGCTGAGCAGCTTCGCCACAGGCTGGACGGCGGGAAGCTGAGGAGCCTCTTCGACACATCGGAGCTACGGCATCTTGCCACCGCCGTGCCACAGAATCCCGACAGACAGAAGGAGATGAGGCAGCGCTTCGGCATCAGCATGAGGATTCCTGCCTCGATGAATGCCGGTAAGCAAGCCAAAGACTTCGCATGGCTCACCGACAATGCCAGCACGGGAATGCAGAGCCTGATATTCTTCAAGACCAAGAGCCACGGCCGGAGCCGTGACGACCTGAAGGCCCAGGCCGACAGCGCCCTGAAGCGAAACCTGCCCGGCGAGACCGACGGCATGTACATGCAGCTTGCCGACATGAGCCAGGCCGACAGGCAGGGAATGAGACGGGGACTGTGGGAGATGAAGGGCGACGCCATGGGCGGACCCTACGTGATGAGGACACGGGGCAGCATGGCTGTCATTGGCTTCGTCTATGCGCCCGAAAAGAAAAAGAAAATACTAATCAAGCAGCTCGAGGCTGCTCTTTCTACAATAAAATAAGAATCCAAAATGGACAACAAGAAAATCAGGGTGGCTATCACCCATGGAGATACCAATGGTATCGGATACGAACTGATCTTTAAAACCTTTGCAGAGCCCGAGATGCTGGAGCTTTGCACGCCTATCGTCTATGGCTCGCCCAAGGTGGCAGCCTACTACCGCAAGGCCATGAACCTGCCCGCGCAGTTCTCCATCATCCAGAAGGCCGAAGACGCCGAGGAAGGACGCATCAACCTTCTGGCGGCTGTCGAGGAGGAGGTGAAGGTGGACATGGGTGTGCCTACAGAGGAGTCGGGACAGGCTGCGGTGAAGGCACTCGACAGAGCCATGACCGACTTCAGAGACGATCTGTATGATGTGTTGGTGACAGCACCTATCAACAGTCAGAACGCATTCATCGAGGGCTTCGCCTTCAAGGGACACAAGCACTATATCGAGACCTGTCTCGGTGAGGGAAAGAAGGGACTCAGCATCCTCGTGGGCGATACGCTGCGCATCGCTTCGGTGACAGAGAAACTGCCGCTCAAAGAGGTTGCTGCACAGATCACGGCAGAGAAAATCGTAGAGAAGGCAACCCTCTTCCAGCAAACCATCAAGCGCGACTTCAACATCAGCAATCCACGTATCGCCGTGCTGGCACTCAACCCCAAGAACAATGAGGAGACAAGCTGCGGAAACGAGGAGATGGAAATCATCATTCCAGCCATCGACGAGCTGGCAGGCAAGGGCGTACAGGTCTTCGGACCATATCCTGCCGACGACTTCTTCGGCAATGGCGACTTCAGAGAGTTTGACGGTGTTCTGGTGACCGTGCCTATTCTTCATACGTTGAGGCCACAGCTCCATTCAAGTCGATCAACGACGGACGGGGCGTTATCTATACTGCAGGAATGCCTGTCATCCGAACCAGCGCTGATATCACGCCCGGATACGAGATTGCAGGTACAAATACTGCCGATGAGTCTGCCTTCAGAAATGCCGTCTATCTGGCCATCGACACCTTCAGATATCGCAGCAGTTACGACGAGGCCTGCGAGAACCCACTGCCCAAACTCTTCCACGAGAAAAGAGACGACAGCGAGAAGGTGAGATTCGCTATTCCAAAGAAGAAAGCGGATTCGCCAGAGGCTAAACGTTAAAAAAGGACTATTTTCAAGCCAATATTGCAGTTAATTCAAAAAAAATGCGTAATTTTGGCAGCTAAATGAATACATCTGAACTTCAGAAGATCAAATTGAGGTACAATATCGTAGGCAACAGCGACGAATTGAACCGAGCTCTCGATGTCGCCCTGCAGGTGGCACCGACTGATCTTTCTGTGCTCATCATCGGAGAAAGCGGCGTGGGAAAGGAAATCATTCCGAAGGTCATTCACGACAATTCTCCACGCAGACGGGAGAAGTATTTCGCCATCAACTGTGGAAGCATTCCTGAGGGAACCATCGACAGTGAGCTCTTCGGTCATGAGAAAGGTTCGTTCACCGGAGCCATAGGCGAGAGCGAGGGATATTTCGGCATCGCCAATAAGGGAACCATCTTCCTCGATGAGGTGGGCGAACTGCCCATCGCCACACAGGCAAGACTGCTGAGAGTGCTCGAGACGGGAGAATACATACGCGTGGGCGGACAGGAAGTGCGCAAGACGAATGTGCGCATCGTGGCGGCTACCAATGTCAACATGAGAAAGGCCGTCAGCGAGGGACGCTTCCGCGAAGACCTGTACTATCGCCTCAACACCATACCCATCATGATGCCGCCTCTGCGAGAGAGGGGAAACGATATCCTGCTCTTGTTCCGACTCTTCGCCATGCAGATGGCCGAGAAGTACAAACTGCCTAAAATTGTGCTTACCGATGACGCCAAGGCCATCATGCTGAAATACAAATGGCCTGGAAACGTGAGACAGCTCAAGAACATTACCGAACAGATGTCGGTACTGAGCGAGGAAAGGGAAATCGACGCACAGACGCTGCTCAGGTTCATTCCGCAAGACGAGGAGACCACACAGTTGGCTACCATCGCACCAGGGCAGGGAGGAGCCCACAGCTATGAGAGTGAGCGCGAACTGCTCTACAAGATTCTCTACGAACTGAGGGGCAACGTTAGCGACCTGCGGCGCGACATGAACTCGCTGCGCAAACAGCTCGACGAGGCACGACAGCTCAACGGAGCCAAAGGCTTTGCCGAACCACAGCCCCTGACTCCCATAACCCCCATAAGCTATCCAGCCCCTGTCGAAAAGGAAAGCGAGGCGTTGCACCATCCATTCACTGAGGATGCCGAAGTGGAGGAAATACATGAGGCGGAAACGCTCAACCTCAACGACCTGGGCAAGCAGATGGTGGAGAAAGCACTGGAACGCAACAATGGCAACCGAAAGAAAGCTGCCAAAGAACTGGGAATATCCGACAGAACTCTGTATCGACGCATCAAGGCATACAAGCTCGGCGACAACGACGAGGCTGAGGACGACGATGGCGACGATGTGAAGAAATAAAAGAAGCCAAGAGGCTAAGACGACAAGAAGAAAATAACAAAATGAAGCATCTCTTCAAGCATATATATATAATAGGTGTAATCTTCGCCATTATCGCCACCACGGCTGCATGCTCGGTAAAGTATGCCTTCAATGGTGCCAGCATCGACTATACCAAAACCAAGACCATAGAGCTTGCCGAGTTCCCTATTCGCAGTTCCTATGTCTGGGGACCTATGGGACCGATGTTCAACAATCAGCTGAAGGATGAGTTCGCCAGCCACACCCGACTGATACAGGTGAAGCGAAATGGAGACCTCAAGATAGAGGGAGAAATCACACAGTACAGCCAGCGAAACAAGTCGGTATCGAGTGAGGGATACTCTGCACAGACCGAGCTGTCGATGACTGTCAATGTGAGATTCACCAACAACAAGAACCATGCCGAGGACTTCGAGCGCCAATTTACCTCTACCAAGAGCTACGACACAACGCAGAGTCTGAACGCCGTACAGGAAGAACTCGTCACACAGATGGTGAAAGACCTGGTGGAACAGATCTTCAATGCTACCGTGGCCAACTGGTAAATGAGTAAAGGGTGAAGAATCAAATGCCGACACTCTGTATATAAAGATTAGGAAATAAAATATAACGCGAAATTATAACGTGGAATTAAGTAGACTGATACAACATCCTGAGGAGATGAACAAGGAGACGCTTTATGATCTCCGGGCACTGTTAGCACTCTATCCGTACTATCAGACAGCCCGCCTTTTGATGTTGCAGAACCTCTACCTGCTCCACGACCCGAGTTTCGACGAGGAACTGAGAAAGGCTGCTATCTATATCACCGACCGAAAGGTAATATTCAGAATGGTGGAGGCGGCTCACTATCAACTCAAGAAGGAAACCAATCGGGAAGAGAAGAAGGCAGGAAATGCCAACAATGCTTCCGACCGAACTTCCGACTTGATAGACAACTTCCTCGAGTCGATACCCAATGATGCCGAAGAGGAGAAAGATGCGGCACAGAAAAACAAGCGAAAGCCTACGCCTGCCGACGCTGCCGTCGACTATGTGGCTTATCTGATGGAGACAGAAGATGCGGAACAGGAAAAGGACAACAACTCCTCACGCACGCTGGCGCTTATCGACGACTTCATTGACGATGGAGGATTCCAGTTGCCTAAGCTCGATGCTACAGCTGATGCTGAGCTGGAATACAAACCTGCCATAGATGACGACGAGGTCAACAGCAACAGCGAGACTACAGAGAACAGCGGTATCTTCACCGAAACACTCGCACGCATCTATATCAAACAGGGCAAGTACGAGAGAGCGCACGAAATCATTGAGCGACTCTATCATAAACAACCCAACAAGAGCGCATACTATACTGACCAGATGCGATTCTTGGAGAAACTGATAATAAATAGTAAAAATAATAAATAACAAAAATCAAAAATGGCTTACACATTATTTGTAGTTTTAATCGTCCTGGCTTCATTGCTGATGATTTTCATCGTGCTCATCCAGGAATCTAAAGGTGGTGGACTTGCTTCCAACTTCTCTTCAACCAACTCTATCATGGGAGTTCGCAAGACTACCGACTTAGTGGAAAAATTGACATGGGGACTCGCTGCAGCGATGGTTGTCCTCAGTGTTGCTTGTGCTTATGTGGCTCCTCAGGCTATCGGCGACAATAGCGTGATGGAAGGTGCTACACAGGAACAGACAGCGCTACCTGCTATGCCAGGTGCTAACAGCGATGCTGCCAAGAAGGTTGCGCCTGCTGCTCAGAATGCTGCTCCTGCTGCTCAAAATGCTGCTGAAAAGGCTGCTCCTGCGGTGCCTGCAACTCCTGCAAAGTAATTTTTTAGAAAAAAATGCGGAATTTGTTTGGTTATTCCAAATAAATTCCGTACCTTTGCACTCGCTTAAAAGAAATAACTCTTTTTAAAGCCAAATGGTGGATGTAGTTCAGTTGGTTAGAGCGTCAGATTGTGGTTCTGAATGTCGTGGGTTCGAGTCCCACCTTCCACCCAAGATAAACCCTGTAAATCGTAAGATTTGCAGGGATTCTTGTTTTTTATACCTGATACCTTCGTCTACTGTCAGAAAAGTTTTGTATTTTTGCAACAGCAATGGAATCTTCAACTAAAACATACAGCAAATGAAAATTATCGTATCAGAAGAGATAGAAACAGTTTGCCCCAAATTCGTAGGGGCTTGTGTGGAAGCCAATGTACAGAACTCGCCTTATTGCCAGGAACTGTGGGACGAGATAAACGCCCTTGGCGAGAAATACAGAGACACGCTGACTACAGAGTCGCTGAAGGAAATGAGTGGCATTGCCGCCACAAGGAAGGTTTATCGTGCCTGCGGAAAAGATCCTTCGCGCTATCGTCCTGCTTCCGAGGCGCTCATCAGGAGAATGCTTCAGGGCAAACAACTCTATCAGAGAGACACGCTCGTCGACCTGGTCAATCTTGCCAGCATCGCATTCGGTTACAGCATCGGAGGATTTGATGCCGACAAGTTTGAGGGCGATACATTAACACTGGGCGTTGGCAAGGCCGGTGAACCTTACGAGGGAATAGGAAGAGGAAACATCAATATCGAGGGACTGCCTGTATACAGAGACAGTCTGGGAGGCGTTGGAACGCCAACCAGCGACAATGAGCGCACCAAGATGATGTCAGACACCTCTCATCTTGTGGTGCTTATTAATGGCTATGATGGAAACGAGCAACAGGTGCGTGCCAATGCCGAATACATACAGTCGTTGCTCAAAAAATACTGTAAGAGCGATGGAGGCTCTTATTTCATATATAAGTAACGGGGGGCTTTCGCAGATAGGGAAGTTAGAGAATTTAACTTCTCTAACTTCTCTAACTTCTTTAACTTCTCTAAATGAAAATATACTTCAGTACGAATAAAATCGCCAATACCCACATGGTGATGCTCAACTTCTTGAAGCTTCCACACAGTGCGTTGATAAGTACATAACTGATCATACCGCACAGGATTCCGTCGGAAATGCTATATGTGAGCGGCATCATCACGATGGTGATGAAGGCAGGAATCGACTCGGCATAGTCGTTCATATTGATATCCTTGATGGGCGACATCATAAACAAGCCCACGATGACGAGCACAGGAGTGGTAGCGGCAGCAGGAACTGACAGGAACAGGGGAGCGAAGAACAATGCTATCAGGAAGCAGACTGCTGTGACAAAAGCCGTGAGACCTGTCCTACCGCCCTGTGCTACGCCTGATGCACTCTCCACGTATGTAGTGGTGGTACTGGTTCCGAAGCAGGCTCCTGTCACTGTTGCCACAGCATCTGCCATGAAAGCCTTGTTCAGTCCATGTATCTTGCCGTCTGGGCTCATCATGCCTGCCTTGGTACATACGCCAACCAGGGTGCCCATAGTGTCGAACATATCGATAAAGAGAAATGTCAGCACAATGATTACCATGTCGATAGAGAAAATGCGGGAGAAGTCAAACTGACAGAAAATGGGGGTAATCGAAGGAGGAATGTCTATCAGACCCGTAATCTTCGTAATGCCCATAGGAATACCAATCAGCGTGGTGACGATGATGCCGATAAGCAGACTTCCAGGCACTTTCTTGATGACAAGCACACTGGTGATGACGATGCCTATGGCACCCAACAGGGCCGAGCCTTCTGTTATTTTTCCTATCGTCACAAAAGTGGCGGCATTGGCAGCTACGATGCCTGCATTCTTCAGACCTATGAAGGCGATAAAGAGTCCGATACCTGCACCAATGGCACGTTTCAGAGAGGCAGGAATGGCATCAACCATCAGCGAACGAATGCCTGTTGCTGACAGGATGATAAAGATGAAACCCTCGATAAGTACTGCCGTGAGCGCCATTTGCCAGGGATAGCCCATGGTGAGGCACACGGTGAAGACGAAGAAGGCGTTCAGTCCCATGCCGGGAGCCAGTCCGAAAGGTTTCTTGGCATATATTGCCATGATGAGTGTTCCTACTACAGCAGCCAGTACTGTGGCGGTGAATACTGCGTGTGTATCCATGCCTTGAGAGGCAAGACTACTGAAGATGTTGGGGTTTACGGCCAGGATGTAGGCCATGGTGAGGAAGGTGGTAATACCTGCCGCAATCTCTGTTTTCAACTTGTTTTGAGCTGGGTCAAAACCGAATAATTTTTTCAGCATGATTTTGTTGTCTTTATTTTTACGTTTTTCAAACATTTCTCTAAGTCCACAAATCGGAATGTGAGTTTGCCTTCGTTATGTGTCTCCTCCTTCACTTTCTTCCATCCTGCTTGGTTTAAGCATTCCACCTCGTTGGCTGTGAGAGGAAAGAAGGCATCTGCCTGTTGTGGCGTATCTTCTACGATGGTGAGGTACAGACGAGTGGCAAGACTGAGGGCTGACCGATAGAGCATGGCTCCGCCGATGATGAACACTTCTTTCTCGCCTTGGTCGCGGCATCGGGAAAGGGCTTCTTCCAAACTGCGGCACACCTCGTATTGAAGTGCTGATGCATGAGACAATTCTCTGTTTTTTGATTCTGCTTCATTCGCAGATGTCATCTCTGCACTCTGTTCCTTCCTCATTGTCTTGGAGACGATGATGTTGCGCCTGTTGGGCAAAGGTCCGTTGGGCAACGACAGATAAGTCATCCTGCCCATGATGACGGTATGTCCCGTGGTGAGCGTCTTGAATCGCTGCATGTCCTGCCTGATAGGGTAGAGCAGATGGTTGTGAAAACCGATGGCGCCATTCTGGGCAATGCAGGCGATGAGGCTTATTTCTTGCTGTTTTACCATGTGATGACAGGCTTGTCGGTTTCGGGTACGTGGCTGCTCTTTATCTTCCATTCTTGTGGGTAGAGATTGTTGGCACGGTTGCCGATGTTCTTCTCCCAGCCTAAAGGAATTCCACGATAGGTGACGAGCACATAGCCGCGCGGTGTGTCTTCAGGCAGATTGACAGCCTCTTTGCGCAGATAGCGCAAGGCATCGGTATAATTGAGTTCTACCTGTGGGAAAGTTTGGCGTGACAAGTCGATAGACAGCGCCAGACTTTGTGCAGGAATGAGGGAGGCTTTAATGGTTCCTATCTCGATGCCAGCGTGCAGAACTTTGAGGTTGGGAGATGCGCTGTCAAAGATGTTGCTCCATGACTCCGATATGGCGTACAGATGATCGCCTATGCGTGCGCCCTGATAGGATTCTGGATGATTGATCCAGTCCTGTGGGATGTGTAAATAGGGTGAGTTTCCCCTGCTTTTTCCCTTTATTTTTTTTCTGCTCTTGTTATATCTGTCGGATTTGATATCGAGTGTCTCTGCATCCTCGTTCTTTCGCATGACGGTGAGGAAGAGTCCTTCGCCGCGTGTCTTGCCTGGCAGAAAACGATATACAGGGAAATTGTGGTGAGTCAGATTGCCCGTGATGCCCCACGCCTCGTCAATATCGAGTTCTACAGGTTCTGCTCCCTTCATGTAGATGATGTGTGCTGCGTTCAACTCGTCCTCGAGTTTGTTGAAGGTGCAGGTAGAGTAGATGAGCAGTCCGCCAGGTTTGAGGCAGGGCCAAATGTCCTCGATGATGCTGCGTTGCAGAGAACTGCAGTTGTTTACATTGTCAATGCTCCATTCGCTTATTGCCCCGTCGTCTTTGCGGAACATGCCTTCTCCCGAACAGGGCACATCAGCGAGGATGACATCAAAGAGAACGCCAGCCTTCTGGAAATCCTTGGGGTAGTTATTGGTAACGATAACGTCGGGGTGTCCGAACTTCTGCATGTTCTCTGCGAGAATCTGTGCTCGTGTGCGCATGGGTTCATTGCTGAAGAGCAGACTGCCGTCGGGAAGGACATTACGCACGGCTGTAGACTTTCCGCCAGGTGCAGCACAAAGGTCGAGCATGACAACAGGCTCGTGAATGAGTTGTCTTACCACGAGGTCGACAAACATGGAAGAGGCTTCCTGGGCATAATACAGACCGGCATGGAAGAGTGGGTCGAAGGTGAAGTTGGGCCTTTCTGTAAGGTATCTGCCATAGTCGGGACACCAGGGCACAATAGAGCCAGCCGTTTTTTCCGACTCATTATGTGTCTTCACTTCGGCTTCAGCATCTGTGCTGCTATTGTCGGCAAGATGCGTTCCCTGTGGCGCTTTGAACCGATTGAGTCTGATACTTGTTGGCGGCTCTGAATGACAGATGGCATCGGAAAGTTGCGCAAACATTTCCTCACCCATCAGTTCCTGGGTTTGCTGTATAAACTCTTCTGGTAATATCTTGGTCATGATGTAGTGTTATTGCTTATTGTCAGAAGTCGATGTCGAAGACGTCTTCTGCGTTTTTGTTTTCTTTCTTTTGTTTGGGCTGAGGCGGATTCTTCAGATTTCCCTTCTCGTCGAAGAGTCCGTAGGTAGTACGCAGCACGATAAACTCGGTGCGTCGGTTCAGCTGGTTGCATATTTCCTGATGCTCTTTGGTCTGCTTGGTGATAAACTCGGTGGTGAGCACGTCGCCTTCCTTGAGCCATGGATATTTCTCGGTCATCTTCTTGCGTACGGTCTTCGGCTTTTCCCATCCGTAACCTCTTGGCGTGAGCCTGTCTTTGGCTATGCCGTGGGCGATGAGATAGTCGACTACAGCCTGAGCCCTTCGTTGCGAGAGGCGCTGATTGTATTCGTCACTTCCCTTATAGTCGCAATGGGCTCCCAACTCAATGGTTACATTAGGGTTCTCCTTGAGCAGCGCTGTGAGCTCGTCGAGAGCCTTGGTGCTGGCAGGTGTAAGGGTGGCTTTGTCGAAATCGTAGAAGATGTTGTCGATAAGAACCGGGGCTGTGATAGAAGCCAAGGGGAACTGCAGTACATATTCCTTGCTCTCTTTGGCGGTGTCGACACGCAGTTCTTCCTTGTGATTGAGGAATCCCTTGCACGATGCCATCAGCAGATAGTCCACATGAGGCTTGATGGGAAGAGTGAAAGAGCCGTCGCCCTTGACCGGCAGTTTCTTGTAGGTTCCGTCGTTGCCCACCACCATTACCTGTGCGGCAGTAAGCTCATAACCGCCCATCTCGTAAACCCATCCCTTGATGGTGGTAACGATTTCGGGGTTCTCGAACGAGTAGATATGGTCGTATCCGCGTCCGTCTTTACGGTTGGACGAGAAGAAGCCTCGGTTGTGAGGCCCCTCGAAGGTCATTCCGAAGTCGTCGCCCTCTGAGTTGAGTGGATAACCAGGATGTTCTATCTTGTATTGGCGTGTCTTGGCATCTACTTTGGCTATGTAGATGTCGAGTCCGCCCAGTCCGGGATGTCCGTTGCTGCTGAAGTACAGGTCGCCATTGGGACGGAAGGTAGGAAACATCTCGTCGCCAGGAGTGTTGACAGGTTCGCCAAGGTTCTCTACTCCTCCCAGTCCGGCAGCCGTAAGTCTGACACGCCAGATGTCGAGTCCGCCCATTCCTCCAGGCATGTCGGAAACGAAGTATAGCCATTCTCCATCGGGCGAGATGGCAGGATGGGCATAGCTGCTCAGTGTGTCTTTCGTCACTTCCAGCATCGTGGCTTTTCCCCAAGCCGCATCCGAACGTGGTGAGGTGGCTATCTGTGCATAACGTGGCGATGAGGGGTCGGTGACACACTGGGTGAGATACATTTCCCTGCCATCGGGCGTAAAGCAGCAGGCTCCCTCATCATAGTCGGTGTTCAGTCCGGTGCCTATGGCCTCGGGTTTGCTCCATTTCCCTCGGTCGTCTTTTTCTGAGAGGAAGATGTCGCCAGCCTTGGTGCCTGTGATACCACTCAGTTCGTCTCCCAGCGCCTCGTTGCGTGTCGAGGTAAAATAAAGTTGGTCGTAGTCATCGCCGAAGAGTACGGGCGAATAGTCGTGTCGTCGTGAGTTGAATACATCCATGCGTTTTACGATGTATCGGCTTCCCTGCTTCTTCCATTCGGGTGCCATCTGTACCGACTTCAGTCCGTTGGCAACGAGCTGGTTTCCAGGCATGGAGTCTTTGAGCATCAGAAACACCTTCTCTGCCTGTCGGTAGTCGCCATTCTTGAGCAACTGTCGGGCATAGGCCAGTTGGTCTTCCTTCGATGCCTGGTTGTAGCGTATGGCGTTTCGATAGGCAGCTATGGATTTGGGTGTGGCATTGATGCGCTGGTAGCATTGAGCCATCTTCAGAGCCCGTTTTCCACGGGTGTCGCGCTCCTTGGCTGGCGTACGTGTGTAAGCCTGCTTGAACTGGTCGGCGGCATCGTAGTATTCGCCTAAGGCGAGAAACTTCTCGCCTTTCTTCATATACTTGTCTGCTCCACAGCTCATCAGCAGGAGGCTGCTGATGAGCAAGAGCATTGTGTTCCGTCTAATATGTTTCATATTAGGATAACGTAAAAAGGGGTGAATTATTTTTTCTTACCAGAGATTTACTCAACTTCCGTACATGCGAAACCTCAGAGATTTACATCTTGTCGAATGGCAGTCTGTACTGGCATCCTTCCTTCCAGTTGCTGCATCCGTAGGCTGTCTTTCCCTTGATGATGGTTCCCTTTTCACACAGTGGGCAGGGCTTGCCTACCATTGGGTCTTCGTTTGCCGCAGGAGTCGCAGGCTGCGATGTTCCAGTCGCCGAAGGCTTTCTTGCCGTAGTTTTCTTGGCTGCAGGCTTTTTCTTGAGGTCTTCCTCGGTGGTTATGGTGACGTGGCGTGCGCTGTTGTCCGACAGCACGTCTTTCACAATCTGGTTGATCTGTTCCTTCAGTCCGTTGATGAAGTCGGCAGGGTCGTAGGTCTTGTGCTCTATGTCGCGCAACTTCTTCTCCCAGATACCTGTCAGCTCGCAGCTTTTCAGCAGTTCCTCGTTGATGGTGTCGATGAGTTCGATACCCGTAGGTGTGGCAACGAGGTTTTTTCGCTGTCGCCTTATGTAGTGTCGCTTGAAGAGGGTTTCGATGATGCCGGCACGCGATGAAGGTCTGCCTATTCCGTTCTCCTTCAGGGCAGCGCGCAGTTCTTCGTCTTCCACAAACTTTCCAGCCGTCTCCATGGCTCTGAGCAGCGAGGCTTCGGTGTAGTATTTGGGCGGTGTGGTCCACTTCTCCGTGAGTGTAGGCTTGTGGTCACCGCTCTCTCCCTTCACGAATGCGGGCAGGGTGCGTTCTTCTACGTTTTCCTTCTTGCTGTTGTTGCCGTCAGTCTCCTCCTCGTCGGTGTTTTTGTTGTTTGACTCCTTGGCATATACCTCTCTCCAGCCTGGTTCGAGTATTTCCTTGCCGCTCACTTTGAATTCCACCTTCTGTTCTTTACCGTCAGTCTCGCCGATTACTTCGCCCAGGACGGTTGTGGTAGAGAACTTGCAGTCAGGATAAAAGATACTGATGAAGCGCTTGGCAATGAGGTCGTACACATTGGCTTCCATATCTGTAAGTCCCGAGGGTGGCACTCCTGTAGGGATGATGGCATGGTGGTCGGTCACTTTGCTGTTGTCGAACACCTTTTTGCTCTTGGGCAGTTTCTTTCCTGTTGCTGCCAGTTGCTGTATCAGGGGCAGGTATTTCTGCTGGCTGTTGATTTTTGCCTGACTCACACCATTGAGAATCTGAGGACATTTGGGGTAGATGTCGTCGGTAAGAAACTGGGTGTCCACACGAGGATAGGTGGTAAATTTCTTCTCGTAGAGGCTCTGTATGAGCTTGAGCGTCATGTCGGCAGAATAGCTGAACTTCTTGTTGCAGTCCACCTGCAGCGATGTGAGGTCGTAGAGGTGAGGTGGCGCCTCGGTGCCTTTCTTCTTGGTGACAGCAGTCACGGTGAAGGGCTTTCCGGCGATGGTGCTGAATGCTTTCTCGCCTTCCTCCTTGCTGGTGAATTTACCGCTTGTGGCAGTAAACTGTGTGTCGCGATAGATGGTGGCAAGCACCCAGTAGGGTTCTGGCTCGAAGTTGTCGATTTCTTTCTGTCGGTTCACGATGAGTGCAAGGGTGGGAGTCTGCACACGTCCTATGCTGAGCACCTGTCTGTTCTGTCCGTATTTCAGGGTGTATAGACGTGTGGCGTTCATTCCGAGTATCCAGTCGCCTATGGCACGTGAGAGTCCGGCAAGGTAGAGCGGCTGATACTCACTCTGGTCTTTCAGTTCCTGAAATCCCTGTCGGATGGCTTCATCGGTCATTGATGAAATCCAGAGTCGCTTAACGGGACATTTGGCCTGTGCTTTCTGCATCACCCATCTCTGTATGAGCTCACCTTCCTGTCCGGCGTCACCACAGTTGATGATGCTGTCGGCCGCCTGCATCAGTCGTTCTATGGTACCAAACTGTCGCTTGATGCCTTCGTCATTGATGAGCTTGATGCCGAATCTTTGTGGAATCATGGGCAGGGCCGAAAGGCTCCATCTTTTCCACATGGGGGTATAGTCGTCGGGTTCCTTCAGCTCACACAAGTGGCCGAAGGTCCAGGTTACTTGGTATCCGTTACCTTCCATATATCCGTCGTGTGCCGAGTTTGCGCCTATGATGCGGGCTATGTCTTTGGCAACACTGGGTTTCTCTGCTATACAAACTATCATTCTTTATTCTTATTTCTGTTTGCAAAGGTACAACAAAATAATGAGAAAGGCATCATTTCAGCTCCTTTTTCTCATGGCAGAGAATAAAAAAGCCCCGTAAGGCTTGGAGGGTGTGGCATAAGTTTTTTAGGATATAGAAAAGGCACGGATTACAAGGATTACACGGAATTATGGTGCTAATAAAAGCAAAGCGATAATCATCTCGTATAAATCCGTGTAATCCGTGCCTAAAAAAACAACGAGATTACTCGTACTCCTGCCAACTCTTAATCTGCAGGTCGTCCTGCGAGAGTGTGCAGAAAGCCTCGATGAAGGCAGAGGCTAAGCGTGCGTTGGTCATCAATGGAATGTTGTGGTCGATGGCACCGCGACGGATTCTGTAACCATTGGTAAGCTCTCGCTTGGTATGGTTCTTAGGAATGTTCACGATGAGGTCGAACTTATGGTCGGCAATCATTTCCATGACGTTAGGCATGTCCTTGTGATCCTCGTCGGGCCAAGCCACGGCAATAGCCTTCACATGATTGTCGTTGAGGAACTTGGCAGTTCCCTCGCTGGCATAAACGGTGTAGCCGTTCTTTACCAGAGCCTGGGCGGCATCGAGCATGGAAGCCTTCTCCTTGGTGCCACCGCTCGAAATCATGATGCCCTTCTCCTTTGAAGGAATCTTGTAGCCTGTGGCAATCAGCGAGTTGAGCAATGCCTCCTCGAAGGTGTCGCCCATACAGCCTACCTCACCTGTAGAACTCATGTCGACGCCAAGTACTGGGTCCGCGTTCTGCAAACGGGCGAATGAGAACTGCGAAGCCTTCACACCCATGCGGTCGATATCGAAAGCCGACTTGTCTGGCTTCTGGTAAGGAGCATCGAGCATGATGCGTGTAGCTGTCTCGATGAAGTTGCGCTTCAATACCTTGCTCACGAATGGGAAAGAGCGGGAAGCACGCAGGTTGCACTCGATCACCTTCACGTCGCGACCCTTGGCCAGATACTGGATATTGAAAGGACCTGAGATGTTGAGCTCCTTGGCAATGGCACGTGAGATCTTCTTGATCTGACGGGCTGTGGCGAAGGAAATCTGCTGAGCAGGGAAGGTCATCGTAGCGTCGCCGGAGTGAACACCCGCATACTCTACGTGCTCAGAGATACCGTACTCTACTACCTCGCCGTTCTGAGCCACACCGTCGAACTCTATCTCGTTGGTCTCTGTCATAAACTGAGAGATTACCACAGGGTACTCCTTGGAAACCTCAGAAGCAGCCTCGAGGAAGCGACGCAACTCATCATCGTCGTGGCAAACGTTCATGGCTGCGCCAGAAAGAACGTAGGATGGACGAACGAGCACAGGATAGCCTACCTCGTCGATGAACTTCTGAACATCCTCCATAGAGGTGAGGGCGCTCCACTTAGGCTGGTCGATGCCCAGCTTATCGAGCATGGCAGAGAACTTACCACGGTTCTCGGCACGGTCGATGTTGACAGGAGATGTACCCAGGATTGGCACAGACTGGCGATGGAGCTTCATAGCCAGGTTGTTTGGAATCTGACCACCCACAGAAACAATCACACCACGTGGTGACTCCAGGTCGATGACATCGAGTACACGCTCGAACGAAAGCTCATCGAAGTAGAGACGGTCGCACATATCGTAGTCGGTAGACACGGTCTCTGGGTTGTAGTTGATCATGATAGACTTGTAGCCCAACTTGCGGGCTGTGTTGATGGCGTTGACCGAACACCAGTCGAACTCTACGGACGAACCGATGCGGTAAGCACCCGAACCCAGTACGATGACCGATTTCTCGTTCTTGTAGTAGTTGATGTCGTAACCCTCTACGGCGTAAGTCATGTAGAGATAGTTGGTCAGGTCGGGATGCTCGCTGGCCACAGTAGGGATGCGCTTCACGGCAGGCAGGATGTTCAGCTTCTTGCGCTGGGCACGAACAGCGAGAACCTCCTTCTCCATATTGGTGTCCTGTGTCTTCAGTACGAAGCGGCCTATCTGGAAGTCAGAGAAGCCCAAAACCTTGGCCTCGCGCAATACCTCGGCAGGAATCTCCTCCAAAGTGTTGTATTCAGAAAGCTTGTGCTTGTAGTCTACAATATTCTTCATGCGCTCGATGAACCAAGGGTCGATCTTGGTCAACTCCTCGATGCGCTCGATGGTGTAGCCTTCCTCCAGAGCCTGGGCGATGGCGAAGATACGGAGGTCGGTAGGATTGGAAAGCTCCTCATCCAGGTTGTCGAACTTGGTGTGGTCGTTGCCTACGAAACCGTGCATTCCCTGACCGATCATGCGCAGACCCTTCTGGAGCATCTCCTCGAAAGAGCGGCCGATAGACATGATTTCACCTACCGACTTCATCGAAGAACCGATCTTGCGGCTTACACCGGCAAACTTGGTAAGGTCCCAACGGGGAATCTTACAGATCATATAGTCGAGTGAAGGAGCCACATAGGCCGAGTTGGAAGTTCCCATCTCACCTATCTGGTCGAGTGTATAGCCAAGGGCAATCTTGGCAGCCACAAAGGCGAGCGGATAACCGGTAGCCTTAGAGGCAAGAGCAGACGAACGGCTCAGACGGGCATTGATCTCGATGATGCGATAGTCGTTGGTCTCGGCATTGAAGGCATACTGGATGTTGCACTCGCCAACAATCTGCAGATGGCGCACGCACTTCACGGCAATGTCCTGCAGCATCTTCACCTGCTCATCGGTAAGCGAACAGGTAGGAGCCACAACGATAGACTCGCCCGTGTGAATGCCCAATGGGTCGAAATTCTCCATAGAGGCAACGGTGAAGCAACGGTCGTTCGCATCGCGGATGCACTCAAACTCAATCTCCTTCCATCCCTTCAGGCTCTCCTCTACGAGCACCTGAGGAGCGAAGGTAAAGGCCGACTCAGCAATCTCCTTGAACTCCTCCTCAGTCTTGCAGACACCAGAGCCGAGACCGCCAAGGGCATAAGCCGAACGAATCATGATAGGATAGCCTATCTTGCGGGCAGCGTCGACAGCCTCTTCCATGTTCTCGCAGGCGTGGCTTACCGGCACCTTGAGGTCAACCTTGTTGAGCTCCTTCACGAAGAGGTCGCGGTCTTCGGTGTTCATGATAGCCTCTACCGATGTGCCGAGAACCTGCACACCGTATTCCTTGAGCACACCACTAAGATAGAGTTCAGTACCCACGTTGAGGCCAGTCTGTCCACCCCATGCGAGCATGATGCCGTCGGGGCGCTCCTTCTTGATGATTTCAGTTACAAAAAAAGGTGTCACTGGCAAGAAATAAACCTTGTCTGCGATACCTTCACTTGTCTGAATCGTTGCAACATTGGGATTGATGAGGATGGAACTGATACCCTCCTCACGCAAAGCCTTGAGGGCTTGCGAACCGGAATAGTCAAACTCACCTGCCTGGCCGATTTTCAAAGCACCGGAACCCAGAACGAGGACTTTCTTAAGCTGTTTCTTCATCATTATTTTTATAACTATAAGTTTGTTCTTGAATTATATCTAATGCTTAGGATTGTATTTGGGTTGTTTAGGTCAAATACACTATTTCTGGATGCAAAGTTACATCATTTTTTTGACTTCTGCAAATTTCTTTGCCTATTAAATAATATCAATAATAATATTTTTCTTTTAAGAATGTTTTGAGTTTGTGATATTTTTATTACTTTTGCAAACGTTACAGAAAATATACCCAACTCTCGTTGGGTGGAGAAGTACATACGAAACTTCCGTACATATACAAGACATAAAATTTATAGCAAAAAGATTCTTATACAACAATGAAAGTCGGATTATTCGTCCCTTGCTATGTAGATGCGCTTTATCCAGAAGCGGGTGTGGCTACATACAAGTTGCTCAGACATTATGGGCTTGAAGTGGGATATCCAGAAAGACAAACCTGTTGTGGTCAGCCGATGGCAAATGCTGGCTTTCAGGACAAGTCTATGAAGGTGATAGAAACCTTCGATGATATCTTCAAAGATTATGACTACATCGTGGCACCTTCTGCCTCGTGTGCAGCCTATGTGAGAGTTTATTACCCTAAGATTTTGGAGGGCAAGCATGACTGCGTGGCTTCAAAAAAGATTATGGACATTGTGGAGTTTCTGCACGATGTGCTCAAGGTCGACCATGTGCCGGGCAAGTTCGCCCATGTGGTGAGTGTACACAACAGTTGCCATGGCGTGAGGGAGTTGGGACTTTCCTCCCCCTCAGAGCAGCATGTAGCTCCTTTCAACAAGATCATCGACCTGTTGCAGATGGTTGAAGGAATCACCATCCACGAGCCCGAGCGCAAGGATGAGTGCTGTGGCTTCGGCGGCATGTTCTCCATCGAGGAGCCTGCCGTGTCCACACGAATGGGCGAGGACAAGATTCGCCGCCACATGGCTACAGGTGCCGAGTATGTAACGGGTCCCGATTCTTCCTGTCTGATGCACATGGCTGGAATCGCCAAGAAAGAGAATATGCCGATCAAGTTTATTCATGTTGTTCAAATATTAGCTGCAGGACTATGAGTACAGAACATTCCAAGAGAGCTGCGAAGTTTACGCAGAACGTAGAGAAGACCACCTGGCACGACAACACCTTCTGGTCGGTGCGCCAGAAGAGAGACAACATGGCGCAGCAGTTGCCCGAATGGGAAGACCTTCGCGAGCATGCGTCAGAAATCAAGAAACATACCATCACCCATCTGGCCGATTACCTCGATATGTTCTCTAAGAATCTGGAGAGCCGTGGTGTCAAGGTGCACTGGGCAAAGGATGCACAGGAGTTCAACGAGATAGTGCTCGGTATCCTCAAGGATCACAACGTGAAAAAGATGGTGAAGTCGAAGTCGATGCTTACCGAGGAGTGCGAGATGAATCCTTACCTCGAACAGCATGGCATTGATGTGGTGGAAACCGACCTGGGAGAGCGCATCATACAGTTGCTGCACCAAAAGCCCAGCCACATCGTGATGCCCGCCATCCACCTGAAGCGTGAGGAAGTGGGAAGAATGTTTGAGGAGAAAGGCATCTCCAAGGAAACAGGCAACTACGACCCGACATACCTGACCCGCTGCGCCCGTCATCATCTCCGCGACCAGTTTATGGAGGCAGGAGCCGGAATGACAGGCTGCAACTTTGGTGTGGCAGCCACAGGCGACTGTGTGGTATGCACCAACGAGGGCAATGCCGACATGACAACCTCCATGCCCAAGCTCCATATCGTGGCAATGGGTATAGAGAAGTTGGTTCCCGACTATCAGTCTTTGGCCGTGTTCCAGCGCCTGCTTTGTCGCTGCGGCACAGGTCAGCCCACCACCACTTATACCTCCCATTTCCGTCAGGCCCGTCCGGGCGCCGAAATGCACGTGGTGCTGGTAGACAATGGCAGAAGCGACATCCTTGCCGACAAAGACCACTGGCAGACGCTGAAGTGTATGCGTTGTGGCGCCTGTATGAATACCTGCCCCGTCTATCGCCGTTCGGGAGGCTACAGTTACACCTATTTCATCCCCGGCCCTGTCGGTGTTAACCTGGGCATGCTGAAGAATCCACAGCAGTATGCCGACAACGTATCAGCCTGCACCCTGTGCCTGTCATGCGACAATGTCTGTCCTTCCAAGGTAGGACCAGGCTCGCAGATCTATTTATGGCGTCAGAATCTGGAGAAGCTGGGCAAGGCCGACCCCATCAAGAAAGCCATGTCCTGCGGAATGAAGTATCTCTTCGATCATCCTTCGCTCTATACCACGGCCCTGAAGTTTGCACCCCTTGCCAATCTTGTGCCAGAGTGCTGTACACACTTCAGCCATCTGAATGCATGGGGCATCGGACACGCCATGCCCAAGTTTGCGAAGAAATCGTTTCATCAATTATGGAAGGAGGGGAAAGTAAAATGAAAAAAGAAGAATTGCTGAACAAACTGCGTAAGAATACGCACGTTCAATTCGATATGCCTGCCGTGGAAGTGAAGGGCATCCAATACGAGGATACTTTGAGACAGTTCGTTGAGATGACAGAGTCAGTGGGAGGACACGTGATAGAGGCCAAGGAAGGCGAGAGCCTTGACGAACTGGTGAAGAGAGCATATCCTGAGGCAAAGGTTTTTGCCTCTCATCTTCCAGAGATAACGATAGCTCAGAAGAACCCCGATACGGTGGCAGAGGCCAACGAACTGAATGGCACGGATGTGGGAATAGTTCGTGGAGCATTGGGCGTGGCAGAGAACGGCTGCGTCTGGATTCCACAGACGATGAAAGAGAAGGCCGTGCTTTTCATCTCCGAGTATCTCGTCATCATCTTAGAGAAAGATAAGGTGGTGAACAATATGCACGAGGCTTATGCCCGTATCGAAATGGATCCGAAGTACAACTTCGGCACATTCATCAGCGGTCCTTCAAAGACTGCCGATATAGAGCAGGCACTCGTCATGGGAGCACAGGCTGCACGAGGTGTGACGGTAGTGCTCGTGTAAGCAGGGGATATAATAAGGTATTCAACTTTCGCAAATGGGGAAGTTAAAGAAGTTAAGGGAAATTATCACTCTCTTCGGTCGTTTGGGAAGTTAAGGGACAATAGCCTTTTTTGTTGTATTTTCAGCTATAAAGCATTTGTCTTTAACTTCTCTAACTTCTCCATTAGTAAAAAAGTAAGGTGTTTTACTCCATCACCTCCCAGAAACTCTCGGGGAGGCTGATGTTATTTATCTCCTTAGCCTCCTTGAACAGTGGGGCGATGTCCTCTGGGTCAAAGCCGGCAATGCCGCAAACGATGGGTGTTACCAGGAACTGCTTCTCGGGATCCTGACTCCTCTGTTCTCATATCATTTGCGATATTGTTTTAATTGTTTGCAAATATATAGTTTTTTGAGGAGAAAAGGGTTTCTTTGCCCAATTTTTCTCCCATTTAAATATTATAAGACAAATGTAGGGGAAAAATTAAGCAGAGAATCATTTTTTCAGAAAAACTTTGCCAACTGATGTCCAGCCATCACGGCGATGAGGCCAAGGATGAGGCTGCCGAAGAGATAGAGCATCATGTAGAGATATTGCTCATCCTTCATCAGCGATGAACCTTCGTTCATGAAGGTGGAGAAGGTGGTGAAGCCACCGCAGAAGCCTGTGGTGAGCAGCAACTTGGTGGAGGGATTCATCCATCCGCCGCCATTCCACGAAATGCCGGAGAGAAATCCGATGATGAAGCAGCCCAACACGTTTACTGTCATGGTGCCGAAGGGGAAAGCTATGAGGATGCACGACTGCACCATCTTGGAAATCCAATATCTCAGGCCGCCTCCAAAGAAGCTGCCGATGCTTACGATTAATACTTCTTTCATGTCTGTTTTTTGTCTTATATCTGTTTTCTTGCTTTGCCTCGGAAGCTGTTTCGTGCCAGTGCCGACTCGCAGTCGCGGCAAAGTGCTTCCGAGGCATGATGATGTTTGAAACCCTCTATCAATGCCGTAGCCCTTGGCGAGGAGAGAATATCTTCGAGCGACTGATGGAAGAGGTTGCCCAGCACGACATCGCCGTTATGGTCGAGGCAGCAGGGCACGAGGCTTCCGTCTGCCAGCACACCTATCTGCTTGATAAGTGCCTTGCAGAACACCTCTCTTCCCTTGACGTTACTTTTGGCTTCCTCGCTGTTGCCTGTTTCCTGTCCTTCTTCTTTGTTGTCGAAGTTGGGCCACTCGAACTTTCTGTCAAACTCCAAGTAGAGATTGTCGCTGAGGCGGAATCCGTCGGGGCGCTCTTTCCAAGGCTTAGGCACGTACTTCTCGATGAGGCTCATCACCTCTTCGTTCTCTTGGTTCATGCCTCCCTGGTTCCATAGGCGCAACACCATACAGGTGCCTTTGGCTGCTGCCTGAGTGGAGAAGCGCATCACCTCATCCATATAGTCGGACAGTCTGCCTTGTGCATTGCTCTCGTGCGAGTGGACTGAGAGTTGAATCTTATGGGGCAGCGTGTCTAAGAGTTCCATGGCCCGATGCAGAAGGGTGCCGTTGGAGGTAAGCACGGTTTTGAAACCACGCTCTCTTGCCAGAGTGATGAATTGTGGCAGGAGCGGGTGGAGCAGGGGCTCTCCCATGAGATGGAAGTAGAGGAAACACACCTTGCCTTTCAACTTACTGGTGAGCAAGTCGAACTCTTCTGCCGTAAGCTGTCTCTTCGCTCTGTTGTGCTTGGGGCAGAAGTGGCAGTTCAGGTTGCATGTATTGATAATTTCTATGTAACAGCGGTCTATCATACTTCTGTAGTCTGTCATGATTTTCTTTGTTGTCACTCATGAAGTGTGGTGCAAAAGTAACAAAAAATAGTCATTCGTGGGCATTTTGTCTCTTCAAAAAGTAAAAAAGCATTATTTTTTGCATTTTTCTCACTTTTTATTTTTACCTTTCTGCCTCTATAAGGTCTTATCAGTGTAACGTTTATCAAAACGGGCCCGTTTGAAGGACGTGAGTGAGGTAATATGAGTATTCACCCTATAAAAAATGAGAATTATGAATGCAATATTCGATTTGAAGAAAACAATGATAGTTGCCCTTGTGGCTTTGGCTTGTAGCACGGCTTCTGCCCGTCCCGGACACAATCGTATGCATCGCCATCATGTGCGTCCTGTCGCAACCGTTGTGGTAAAGAAATGTGGATGCCCCTGCAAGAAGCACCACAAGCATGTGAAAAGAGTAAGATGTTGGAGATAAAGAAAATGAGAAGCGACAAGCCATAATATTGACACACCTATGAGAGCGGACGACAAAGACATAGTAGAAACGCTGAAGGCATGTCCTGATAACGGGTTTCGCATGCTGATGGCTAAATATCAGGAAGCCGTCTATTGGCACATACGCCGACTGGTGGTATCGCACGATGATGCACAGGATGCCTCGCAAGAGACATTTGTGAGAATCTATCGTTCCTTCGACCAGTATCGTGGCGACAGTTCTCTTCGCAGTTGGATCTATCGTATTGCCACCAACGAGGCTTTGCGGATCATCGGCAAGCGGAGGCAGGAAGTTGTCTCTATGGAGGCGGAAACCACAGGAGTGGCACTTCTTGCTGCCGACAACTATATAGACTACGGAGACAAGGTGGCGGTGAAATTGCAGAAGGCCATTCTCTCGCTTCCACCCAAGCAGCAGCTGGCGTTCAATATGCGATACTATGATGAGTTGGGATTCGACGAAATCGCCCGTGTGGCTGATTCCACACCAACCAGCATCAAGGCATGCTATCATGTTGCCAAAGAGAAAATTATCAAGTACATGAATTCAAATGATTAAAATTATGGATACAAAGTTCGATTTCAAACAGGTGGGCAAACGTATGCCTTACTCTACTCCAGATGGCTTCTTGAAGGACATGGAGTCAAACATCCTTGAAGCTGTAAAGAACGACACTTCCCAGCCTGTTGTCGTGGAGCAGAAAAAGCGCCCGGTCCTTAAGGTGATATGGAGTGCAGCCCTGGCTGCAGCTGCATCGGTGGCTTTGCTCTTTGTTGTCAATATGGACTTCTCTGCTTCTCGCTCCTCACAGGCAGACAGCGATTTGCAGGCTGTAGATCAGGCTTTCGCTCAGTTGTCGTCTGCCGACCAGGCTTTTCTCCTGGATGCTTACCAGGATGATGTGTTCCTTAACAATTGACGAAAAACAGTAACAAACATATTAAAATTTTGAAGGTATGAAAAAGTTATTAAGTATCATGTTCATGGCTGCTGCCATGCTTACATTCAGTATCAGTACGTCAGCTCAGGCTCCTACTAAGAAGCAGCGCATCTCTCGCGAGCAGTTGGCTGAAAAACAGGCACAGCACATTGCCTACGACCTGGCTCTCGATGAGAAGACAAAAAGTCAGTTTATTGACACTTACACCCAGTGCCAGAAAGAGATATGGGCTCTTGGACCTCGTCCCCGCCGCAACAGGGGAGGCTCTGAGGCGCAGACCGAGCAGCAGATAAAGCAGCGTTTCGAGATGAGCGAGAAGATTCTCAACATCCGTCAGAAGTATTACAAGAAATACTCTCAGTTCCTTACTCAGAATCAGATACAGCGTGTCTATGAGATAGAGCGACAGATGATGAAGCGCTTTGCGCAGAAGGGTAAGCAGAATGGAGGCAAACCTGGGGCAAGAAGAGCGCCAAGAGGTGGCAATATGTAAGATGCTGAAAAAATGCGAAAGTAGAACAAAAAAAAGAATATCGGCAGCATTGTCTTAATGGGCAATGCTGCGATCTTCCCATGCCAATATCAGGGCGACAACACCCGAATAGCTTTTTCGGCCTTCAGAAACGTTGTTGCCCTTGAGGTAAAGGTCGAAGACGAAGTCTTGTGCAGCATCAAGCACCTTGCTTCGCTTGCTGAGCCAGTAGTGGCGGTCGTCCTTTGCCAGTCGGATGATCTCGGGCCGGATATGGTTCAGGAATTTCTCTCCCTCCTTTTCGCCTAAGATATCGAAGACATTGTGGAGCACATGGAAGAAGATGTGGTAATATCCGCTGAACCTTACTGCTTGGTTGGTTGATGAAGTGCAGACAATATAGCTGTAGAAGTTGGCTTCGCCCTCATTGGCTATTCCTAAGAAATGTGCATATTCGTGTGCATAGATGGCAGGATAGTCGTGAGGGCGAATGTCGCCATTCAGCGTAAACTCGCAGAAGAAAGGAGCCATGCTGCCTGTGACACCCGCCATCGAACTGAGGGGAGTGAACACCATGGTCTTGACATGGGGATGAGGGTTGAAGGAAGGGTTGATGCCTTCTTTGCGCCCTATTTTGTCGTATTCCCTCAGAATGGCAGTTTCCATCTGTTTTCTACAGCTTTCGGCAGCCAGGCCGTTCACTTTCATCATGCTTAGCTCCTCGCTCAGCGAGTTGAGGCTGTCAGCGTAGCGATAGGCAAACTCGCGTAGCTTGTCCTTATCTACTTCTGCTGGTTTCATGCCTGTGCGCTGATAGATGTTGGGCTGCGAGTAGTTGAGTCCCCAGGCCATGTAGAACCATACGTAGATCCACAGCAGATATTCTGCCACTCTTCCCCACACCGTCTTTGTCTTGGGATAACTGTTCCCTTTAGCTGCCAGGAAGGCGTAACGGCGGGCAAGTCGTTTGCGAAGGACAATCTCGTAGAGAGGATAAAGAATGACCCATGCGATGCTGAGGGCGATGAAGATGTCGCCTATGGCAAACGGGAAGATGCCCGAAAAGGAAGATAGTATTCTCCCGATGGTGCTGTATATATATAAGGTGTAAATGTAGCCTAAGTATGGGCTCCACTTAATGACGAGAACGAGGACGAGCAACGACAGGAGCAACCAGTGTCGCCATCTTAGTCGGTTGAAAGTATTTGATAGTTTCATGCGTGGCTTGATAATGAGAATTTTCATACATTTTAAAATGCTGCAAAAATACACAACTTTTCTGAATTATTGACAAGGTGACTCTGTTTTTTTTTCTATATTTGCAATCACAAAGCAGATTATTAACTTTAACATATAGGAGGGCGGATCATGAAAAAGTCATTAGAAGCATTCGAGGCAAAGAACCTGGAGTATGAGAACATCTACAACGAAGAAGATGATCGTAGAGAATATAATTCTATTTGGTACAACTAAGCATCTTGTTTGAAGCTTTTACCCACGTGCTGTTGAATTTCTGATTCAGAGTGCGTGGGTAAAATTTTGTTATTTCTCGAAGTGTTGATAGTCTTTGCTGTGCTTCCAGTCGCCACCCCATCTGAATCCTTTTTCCTTGAAAAGGCGATAGCATAAGTCGCCCCTTTGAATCATGTATGCGTGTTTCTTACTGCGGTCGAGATAGGGACGGGCTGTGGCTGGTTCTATTACTTCTTTGCCATTTCTCAGTCGTTTGTGGTAGGGGTTGTAGAGGGTGTTGATGTCTACAGCCATTCCTCTGCCGTGCTTTGATACGGTGTGGGTATGCGAGATAAACCTGAAGTTGAAGCAAGAGGAGTTGTTGGCTCTCATGGCCCGTTCGTCGTCTGCGTTCCAATAGTCGATGAGCCGCATTCGTTCTATCGGATATTTTGCCCGGTAGAGTTTGTACAGAATGTCGAGCACATCGTTGGCTATGGCTTTGTTGACCACCATTTCTCCCACGATGCTCCTGCCTTCCTTGTCGGTGTGCAGGCAGCGCAGATAGCGCAGCTCGCTTCTTGGTGTGGTGCAGTAGTGTTTATACGATTTGCCCTTCATCATGCTGAAAATGCTGTCGGGTATTGGAGTGACATAAAAGAAGTGTTTTTCTCCCTTTTTACGGATGCTTGCCTCTTTTACTACTTCACCTGCATGCTGTGCCCTCAGTGGTGTGCTGAAAGGAGAAGCGAATATCACGCATAGCATCACCATTATTCGGATGATGCTATGTATACTATCTATGCCGTTGATGACAGCAAATCTTTTTTCTGTTATCATTTTCTTCCTTTTTGAAAGTTTTTCTTTGGCGAGATGGTTATTCTCGTCAATGGTGGTAAACTCGTTGCAAAGGTAGCATATTTTTTTGAGTTTTCAAAAATATGATGAGGCTTAACTTCTATTGATCATAGAAGGGGGATAAATGGCTCAAAAAATGAAAGTACTTGCGTTGCCCATCGCAAGTACTTTCATTGGCTATCGTAAGTACTTTCATCGGCCATCGCAAGTACTTGCATTTTTCACGCTGCATTTATACTGAACTTTCGCTTATCAGGAAGTTAAAGGAGTTAAGGAGTTAAAGGAGTTAAGACGTATGTCTTGCTGCTTAAAAACTACGCCAAAAAGACTGTTGTCTTAACTCCTCAGCGACCATAGGGAGCGATAACTCCTTTAACTCCTTAACTTTACTTGAGTATATATATAATAAGGTGTAAAGAGTAGAGGAAAACAGAAGCATTATCTTCTCCTTGCTTTGATGTGTCAAAGCATAGGGCTGAAACATTTAGTCAAGAGAAATGAGTCGATTATTTTGTAAAAGTGAAAAATAATCCGTTAAAAGCAAAAAAATGTAATTGATAATTTGTTTTATATCATCTTTTTGTTTACCTTTGCGCACAAGTAGTTCAGTACGTGAGCCTATTGTAAGGTAAATTACCTTTATTTACGACACTCAATAGGCTTCATGGTTAAAGATGATATTACGATGCAGACAGAAAAAGAAGAATCGTATCAGTCGATATTTAGAAAGTATTACCCCCCCATGTACTATTATGCCAGACGTATAGTTGGAGAGGATGCTGCTGACGATGTAGTTCAAGAGGGTTTTCTTGAATTATGGAATCGCATGGATATCTTAGACACAGATAGCCCTCAGATGGAATCCTATCTTTACAAGACTATATATTCGAGGGCATTGAATTTCTTGAAGCGTTACAAGAAAATCAGTACGGCTGCCATTGAGGATATTAACGAAATGCGTATGGTGTGTTACTTCTCGTCCGATGGTGACGGAGAGCATGACATGGAGACAGCCGAACTAAGTTTGAAAATCAATCGAGCTATTAGCGAACTTCCAGATAAGTGTAGAGAGATTTTTGTATTGAGTTATCTGAAGGATATGAAAAATAGCGAAATAGCCCTGATGATGAATGTCTCGGTGCGTACGGTGGAAGCCCATATCTACAAGGCACTGAGGACGCTTCGTTCCCGATTAGGCACCATATTTTTATTTTTCTCGTTATTTTTTTAATAAATGAGTAAGTGTTTTCTCTACAATTATTGTTATGATATTTATAGAATTATAATAGGTATATAGAATCATTAATATTTAAGAAAGAGATTATGCAAGATATGGATATGATTAACGAAGAGTTGAAAGCTAAATTCTTGGCAGGAGAATGTACTGAGGAGGAACTCCTACAGATAAAAGAATGGCTCAAAAACTCTCCACAAGATAAAGAAGAAATTTTCCGGATGGAAAAGATGAGCGATAAGCTCAAGGCGCAGTTTATGCCCAAATCACAGATACGACAGGCTGAAGAAAGATTGATGGGTTGTATCAAGGAACAGGAGGCAGAACAGGAAGCTGAGCAAGAGGCAGAGCATCGTGCTCATGTCATAAGCTTGTGGCGTCGTGCTGCAGCAGTAGCTGTGGTATGTGTATTGTGCGGTATGGCTTGGCTCTATTTGCAGCACAACACATTGCGCGGTATGCAGATGCAGTTGGTAATGACTGGTGCCGACAACGATACCACGCTCGTCTTGCCCGACGGAACTAAGGTTTGGCTCAACAAGCAGTCTGCCCTCAAATATCCTAAAGAGTTTGATTCCGACAATCGTGTAGTAGAAATCGAAGGTGAAGGTTATTTCGAAGTAACCAAGAATCCTCATCAGCCCTTCATCGTCGAGAGCGAAGTGATGAGCGTAAAGGTGCTTGGTACGGTGTTCAACTTTCGTATAGACAAGCAACAGCAGCGAGCCACGGTGAGCCTTCTTGAAGGCAAGGTGAAGGTGGTAGGCAACCACGATGAGGGAACCATCGAGCTGAAGCCTGGTCAGAAAGCCTGTGTCGATGCTCGTTTGGGTAACTTGACTGTTTCGGAGAACGATGTTTACCAAGATGCGATGTGGCATGAGCGTAAAACCGCTTTCAGCAATGCCAATGTCAGCGACATCGCCAAGTTGTTGGAGAAGATTTACCACATACAGGTAGTAGTAGACCCAGCCATTGATCAGACCAACACCTATTCGGGTGTTATCAAGGAGAAGGAAACCATCGACTCAGTATTGGATTTGCTCCAAAACACACTGCCGATACACTATAAGGTGAAAGGTAATAGGGTTTACCTCATCAAGTAGACTACACCTTATTATATATAGACCTAAAATCCGCAACTATCATTCAATACACGATTAAGGGTAGATTTATGAGTCGTTAGTAGCAGCTTTCAGTAAAAA